>ERZ1034763.529-NODE-529-length-16797-cov-4.065763_pt1 | contig 16797 bp, 15 predicted proteins | sample MGYA00520701_ERZ1034763 | MGnify/ENA primary metagenome ERZ1034763 (study PRJEB33766, sample SAMN09781707) | gut metagenome | biome: gut microbiome | host: Homo sapiens | place: Madagascar | study: EMG produced TPA metagenomics assembly of the PRJNA485056 data set...
AGGAGAATTCTATGAAAGAAAACAAGAAAAGTGTATCAACCAGGCGAGCATCATCACATTGTAAAGCATCGAAAGCGAAACAGGAAGATTTTATCATGCTTCCAACGGTAGATTTCTGTTTCAAGGAATTGATGCAGAATGATAACATCCGTAAGAACATCATTGCAGCATTATTAAATGTTCCATCCAGTGAGGTGGAGAACACGGAACTTATGCCTACGATTCTTAGAAAAGAATCGAAAGATGATAAGTACGGGATTTTAGATGTCCGGGTGAAACTGAAAGATGGAGAACAGATCGATTTTGAGATGCAGGTAGAAGCATTTGATTGTTGGGCAAACCGTTCTGTTTATTATCTGAGTAAGATGTATGCAGGTGAGATCAAAGAAGGTGAGGGATACGATTGCTTGAAGAAGTGTATCCATGTGAGTATTCTTGCATATGATCATTTTCTGGATGATAAAGAGTGCTATCGGAGAATTGCATTTTGTGATACGAAGACAGGAAAAGAGTATACAGATCTTATGGAGATGCATATCTTAGAATTGTCAAAACTTCCACCGGAAGAGAAGAATGAGACAAGTCTGTTGCAGTGGATGCGCTTTCTTGGAGGAAAAACCAGAAAGGAATTTGAAGAAATGGCAAAGAAAAATTCTGAATTGGAAGAAGCATATGACGTATTGGATAAATTAAGCGCAGATGAAAAAAAGAGGTTAGAATACGAGACAAGACAAAGAGCGATCAGAGATTACAATATAGGAATGTTAACCGCAGAAAGACGAGGAATCGAAGCTGGACGCAAGATTGGAATAACAGAAGGAGAAAGCAGAATTAACCAGTTAAATATTGAATTGTCAAAGCTCGGGCGTACAGAAGATATATTAAAAGCGGCAGTTGACAAGGAATATCAGGAAAAGCTGTTGAAAGAGTTTGGTTTACAGTAGGTTACCGGTGGTCTGCCCCATAAAGTAAAGCTACAAAAAAAGTTATCAAAAAAGCAAAAAAAATTCCACAAAACCCTATCTTTATGATATGATTATTAAGTTATTAGTAACTATTGAAAGAAGAAAGGTTACACATTTAATAAGGGAACAAAGGAAACCTGTTATTGTTTATGAAAGAAGGCTATAGATAATAACAACACGAGTAAAGAAAACCATGAGGGAAAGGTATGAGAAAACAAAGATTTTTAGCTGTATTGCTTAGTGCAGCACTTGCTTTCACTCCGGTAATTGATGTCATGGCGGAGGAGAATGCAGCTCAGACAGAAGAGGGCAGCAGCACGGGCAAGACGGAAGAATCTGGAGAGGTTGATCAGACGGAGGTCGGAGAGGAGAATAACGAACCGCAGAATTACGGAGCAATTATTAGTGAGATCTCCAATAATGTACCAGCTTATGAAAATGATGTAGAAGCATATACAGAATTACCTGCATCCTATCAATTAGATAAAGAGAAATATCCGGATGTCAGAAATCAGGGGAGTTATGGAACATGCTGGGCATTTGCAGCACTTGGTTTAAGTGAATTTGATCTTGTTAATAAAGGATTAGCGGATAAAAATATAGATTTAAGTGAATTACAGTTAGCATATTTTGTGTATAATTCAGCCGTTGATCCATTAGGGGGAACAGAAGGGGATCAGAGTAAGTATTATAATGACTCCACATCATATTCATATCTAAATCGTGGTGGAATGTATGAATATGCAGTAAGAAGATTGTCTCAATGGTCTGGAGCAGTCAATGAAAGCGAGGTCCCTTATAATACTGAGAATATTAATAATGTTTTAAGTAATGGCTTAACTGACGAATATGCGTATGGCAAAGATGTAGCTCATCTTGAAAATGCATATGTGATGAGTTTGAAGAATAACTCAGACGATGTTAAAAGAGCCATCATGGATAAAGGTGCTGTAGGAGTACAGTATTATCATTCAGATAGTTGCTTGTTATGGAATAGTAATAAACAAGTGTGGACTTACTATGATCCGACCATAACTGGTGGTGGACATAATGTAATGATTGTTGGATGGGATGATAACTTTTCTACGGATAACTTTGTTGGAGATAAACCTGCCAATAATGGTGCGTGGCTGATTCGAAACAGTTGGGGATTTACGCAGTCTTATTTTTGGATGTCCTATGAGAATAAATCTTTACTGGATGCAGCGTGGGTATTTGATATGAATACAGCTGATAACTATGATAATAACTATCAATTAGATGGTGGAATAGATAGCTATAATGTTTCGAATACTATTTGCCAATACAAAACATATTCAAATGTTTTTAATGTGCAAAATAAAGAAGGAATTGCTTCTGAAAATCTTGAAGCTGTATCATTGTCTTTTACACATGTAGCAGATGTGAATTATAAAGTGGAAGTATATACAGATTTAAAAAACAGCAATCCATATAGTGGTACAAAACAAGAAGCAGCGACCACAGAGGGAACGACAACCTATGCGGGCTTGTATACGATTCCATTAAAAGAATCTGTTCAATTAACACCAGGCTCATCCTTTGCTGTTGTGGTTACTACAGATAAATATTCTTTAGACTATGAACAAGGGATAAACTGGGAGAAGGATGGCGTTAAGGTTTGGGATGCACCAATTAGTTTGAATAGTGGAAAAAGTTTTTATGGAAATAGCAATTATCAATGGTCTTGGTACTGGGGAAATTTCTGTATCAAAGCCTTCACTAACAACAACAGGGATTTTGGAGAGAAAATAAAAGGGACTTCTGCAACTTTGAATGGAAGCATTGACATGAATTTATATGTTGATATTCCAGCAGATTCTGAACTAAAGAAGGATCCAAATGCATACATAGAATTTACAGTTAACGGCAATACTTCAAAAGTAAAAGTCAGTGATGCAGAAGAGACTAAATATGGTAAAAAATTTACCTGTCCAGTGGTGGCTAAAGAGATGACCTCTGAGATTCAGGCTCGGTTTGTTTCAGAAGGGGAAAAGAGTCAGGTCTACACTTATACCGTAAAAGACTATGCAGAAAAGATTTTGAATGATTCAAAAGGCGTATATTCGGAAGACGCGAAAAACCTTGTAAAGGCAATGTTGAATTACGGTGCAAATGCACAGACATATTTCGGATATAATACAGAGAATCTCGCAAATGCAAATTTGAGTGATGAAGATAAGAATGCATCTTTGGGAGATTGCAATTTTACAGATTATAAACCGACATGGACACCAGATGAAACTGTTACAGGAATCAAGTATTACGGCAGCAGCCTGAATCTGAATACCAATACGAATGTGAAGAATTACTTTGAACTTGAAAAGGGACGTACAATAGGCGAATATACATTCAGCTATACAACAAATGAAAAGACATGTGAGGTAACTCCTGTACAGAAGACAATGGGGGATAAGGAACTTTACCTGGTAGAGATTCCGGACATTAAGTCATACCTTCTGAACAAAGACATTGTAGTGACAATTAAGTCCAAAGCTAAACCAGAATCCACTGGAATCAAGATGAGCTATAGTCCGTTTAGTTATTGTTATGCAGCATCAGAGCTCCGTAGCGATAAAACAAAAACATCACTTATAAATCTGACAAAGTCATTATATTGGTATTGGGACAAGGCTGACCAGTATATGAAATCAACAAATAGTTAAAAGAGATACTTAGCAGAGAAAATTAGTTTAAAGAAAGAGGAAAGAGAACAATGGAAAAGAAAGCTTATGAAACAGCAGAGATGGAAGTTATTAATGTAGAACAGGAAGATGTGATCTGTACAAGTGGTAACACTTTTAATGAGACAGAAATACTAGGTGGAGGATTAAGCTAAATTTCGTCAATGCATAAACTGAAATTTGGAAGTGTGATTTTTAAATCATATAACGAGAGAAATTAAAGAAAGGGGGCAGCCGCTTCACGAGATTTTATTCGTTAAAGCGACGGCGCCCTTTCTTCAATCACTATTATTTCTTATACATCAGGAGTTAAGAGGATGAAAAAACGATCAAAGGAAAACAAAAAGATTATTACGATCACTCTGGTAACAGCAATTGTATTGTTAGCTGTTATACTTTTTTTACTTTTTCTTCCATCTTCGAACAAGCAGACAGCAGACGACAAGGTAAAGTCGAAGACAGAGTCAACAGTTGCCAGTAAGGAGAAGGAAGAGGAGAAGCAGCCAGATAAGAGTAAAGTAGATTCAGAAAATACAAAATCAAAGACAGAAACTACAGAAACGAAGCAGCCAGACAAGGGAAAGACAGATTCAAATAATGCGAAGTCAAAGCCAAAAACGGCAGAAACAACAGCAGATTCGGGGAGTACATCAAATGTAGTGACAGCAGATCAAGATGGAAATCTCATTATTACAACAAATCCAGACAATAATTCTTCTGGTGGCAGTATGGAACAGACACAGAACAACAAGAAAGATGATACAAAAAAAGAAGATTCCAAGAAAGACGACTCCAAGTCGGACGGTTCCCAAAAGGAACCTGATACAGACCAGAAAGATCCTTCTGAAACAACAGATACAGAGAAGGAACTGGAGCTTCCATTTGTTTCGGCTGATTAGATATTACAAAGGAAATGAGAACCAAGATGACAGATAGTAACAAGAGCAACCGCAACAGTTTCATAAGCAATGAAAAGCTGGATCGCCCGGCAATCCATTGGATCAGCCAGGTGATGGGATGGAGAAAATTATATATTGTATTATTAATGCTCCTGCAGTTGGCAATCGGTGCGATTAGTGTTGGATATGCTGTCATTTTGCGCGGCTTGATCGATGCTGCTGTGGCAGGAGAGGAAGCACTGTTTTTTCAAGGGGTTATCCGGTTTGTTCTGATGATCTTAATTCAGTTAGTGCTTGGTGCGTTGAACCGTTTTCTGGGAGAATATACGAGGGCCACAACGGAAAATTGCCTGAAGGATCGGATGCTTCGGTTTATTCTGAATCGTGATTATGCGAGTGTGACAGCTGTACATTCCGGAGAATGGATGAACAGATTGACATCCGATACGGTTGTAGTGGCAGACAGTGTGTCACAGATCCTTCCGGGGGCATCAGGGATGTTGATACGTCTGGTCGGAGCATTGGTTTTATTGCTGATGCTTTACCAAAAGTTTGTATATGTTTTCATTCCGGGTGGATTGATTATACTTTTGACAACTACTATCTTTCGAAAGAAATTAAAAAAACTACACAAAGAAGTACAGGAAGCGGATGGTGGACTACGGGTATTTCTTCAGGAATGTATCTCCAGTCTGCTTGTGATCCATACATTTGCTCAGGAGAAGCGGACGGTGGAAGAAGCAGGTGAAAAGATGGAGCAGCACAAGGAAATCCGTATCAGGCGAAATCATTTTTCGAATTTTACGAATACCGGATTCGCGGCGGTGATGAATGGAGCGTATGTTTTGATCGCCGGAGTGTGCGGATATGGAATCCTGAAGGGGACGATGAGCTACGGAACTTTGATGGCGATGATTCAGTTGTTTGGTCAGATCCAGTCTCCGGTTGCGAATATCACAGGTTACATTCCGCAGTACTATGCAATGACGGCAAGTGCGGAACGTCTGATGGAGATTGAGACATTTGACGAGGATCTTACGGAACAGCCAAAGACGCTGGAGGAAGTGAAGTCATTTTATGAAAAAGAGATGCAGAGTCTTTGTTTTCAAAATGTGTCATTTACTTATAAGAGAAGAATGTCTGACGCAGGGCAGGAAGTTCCGGTCGTGCTAAGTAATGTGAATCTGGAGATACCGAAGAAGAGCTGCACCGCATTTACCGGGCCTTCGGGATGTGGAAAGAGTACGCTTTTGAAGCTGATGCTATCTTTGTATCCATTGGACAGTGGAGAACGGATTCTGCGGATGAAGGATGCGGAAGAAGCAGAAGATGCGGTTCCGCTGACAGCTTCGTGGCGCAGATTATTTGCTTATGTGCCGCAGGGAAATCAGCTGATGAGCGGAACGATTCGGGAAATTCTTACATTTCGTGAGAGGAAGGAGATGCAGGAGGAAGAACGAATCTGGCAGGCACTTAGAATTGCGGATGCGGAAGGTTTTGTCAGTGTACTTCCAGATGGAATCGACACGGTTCTTGGAGAGCATGGAATGGGGCTTTCGGAAGGACAGATGCAGAGGATTGCGATTGCGAGGGCTATATTTGCAGGGAATCCAATCCTTCTGCTGGATGAATCAACAAGCGCGTTGGATGAAGAGACGGAGCGGACGATTCTTAAGAATCTGCAGGAGATGACAGATAAGACGATTCTGATCGTGACACACCGGAAAGCGGTTCTGGATATTTGTGACAGAGAGATCTGTTTCTCAGAGAAGCAGGTACTTACGAAAGTAAGGTGAAGAAGAGCAAATGGATCTGCATTGAGCATTGATACGTGGTGATGGAAAGTAGTATGAAAGGTGATTTTAACCGATGGAGAAGGGGAAGAAAGCGAAGGAGATACAGGTACAGCAAAGACAGGAAGAATTGAAAAATGCAGGACGATATTTGATCGGTCTGATTCGCTGTTCTTTTCATGGAGAGGTACCGAAGGAGAAGCCGGAGAAATGTTCCTGGGAACTGGTGTTTCGTCTGGCGAAGAGTAATAGTGTAGAGAGTACTGCAAGTCCGGCAATCCAGAGATACGGGCAGGAGATTCCGGAGGAAATCGCGAAGGAATGGAAGGCAGCGCAGAATCAGACGATTTATCGTCAGCTTCGATTTGATCTGGAGCGAGAGCAGATTATGGCGAAAATGGCGGAAGCGGGACTGTCTGTCTTGCCGTTGAAAGGAATCTATGTGGCAGGTTATTATCCATTTCCGGGAATGCGTTGGATGTGTGATAATGATATTTTGTATGGTTATGTTGAGTCAGATCCGGAGGGAGAATATTGCTTCCGCGGGCAGACGGAGCAGGAGCAGAACAACTGGAATAAGAAAGCGGAGCAGGAACTGCAGAAGATCATGGAGGAGCTGGGATACAAAGCAGAGCATCTTGGCGGAGCACATGATGTCTATCAGAAAGAACCTTTCTTTAACTTTGAGATGCATCACAGACTGGCAGAAGCAGATAGTATTACCGGTGAGTATTATCAGAATCCATGGAAACGTGCGAAACAAAATGATAAAAATAAGCAATTTTATTATTTCTCTGATGAGGATGAATACATTTATCTGATTACACATGCATACAAGCATTTTGCTCATGCGGGATGTGGAATCCGCACGCTTGCGGATGAATATGCGATCCTTTCAAAGAAGACAGAACTGGACTGGAAGTATGTGAAGACAGAGCTTGAGAAGCTGGAATTGGATACATTTGAGGAAAAACTGAGAGCTACAGCGCAGAATACATTTTCGGAAAAAGGAGAACTCCGGTGTGAAGACTGGGAGATGATCTTTTATATGCTTGGGTGCGGAACATATGGAACGACAGACAATATGATTCGAAACCGCCTGAAGGAGACGAAGAAGAATCTAAGAGCAGGGGAAGATGTGAGACAGTCTTATATGAAAGAACGTGTTTGGATCACAGAAGCGAAGATGAAGGAATTTTATCCATTTTTTTATCGCCACAAAGTATTTCGTGTGTTTTTACCGGTATACCGCGTGATCAAGGGGATGATCCTTCATCCGCGAAGACTTATCGCAGAGTGGAAGGCATGGAGAACATTTCAATAGAGGAAGCAGAAAGGAAGATACGATGAAGATTAAAGAAGGATTTGTATTAAGAGAGATCGCAGGGAAGGCAGTTGTGATCGCAGTAGGTGAGGCAAGCAAGACATTTCATGGAATGATCAATCTGAACAGTGCGGGAAAGGATATCTGGCAGGGTGTTGCAGATGGGCTGAACGAGGATGAGATCGCGAAGCGTCTGACGGAGATCTATGAAGTGGATCTGGAAACGGCGAAAGAAGATACACACCGTTTAGTTCAGAAAATGTATGAGGCCGGAGTTATTGAAGGATGAGCCGGAAACTTACGATAGAAGAGGCTCTTGAGAGTCAGGGCTTTTATATGAGTACGACGGTTGGTGTCAGTATGTTTCCGATGCTTAGAAACCGCAGGGATACGATCTTGATCCGGCCGGTGACGGAGCCGCTTAAGAAATACGATGTGCCTCTGTATAAAAGAGGGAACAACTATGTGCTTCACCGGATCGTGAAGATAACTCAGGACGGATATGTGATCTGTGGGGATAACTGTCTGCAGAAGGAATATGATGTGACGGATCAGCAGATAATCGGTGTGCTTAGTGGAATCCAAAGAGGAGAGAAGAAGATCGACATGGATGGAGCCGGATATAAGCTGTACTGCCGGCTGTGGGTATTTCTCTATCCACTGAGGTGTATCCTGAAGCGAGCAGCCGCAAAGCTGAAAAATGGAATCAAGAGGATTATCGGTAATGGAATTTAGAATGAAGATTGCAGATGTACTGATGGATGTGTCCAGTCAGTATGAGATGTTGGCAGAGTACTGCCGGGATTATATAGTGGAAGACAGTGCGGAAGAGGTGTCGGAGCGTCTTGTCCTGACAATGGAAGATATTGAGAAAGAACGCGCGATAGCGGAAAAAAGTGGGGAGTCAGTTCCAGCGTTAGGTTCACAGCAGAACATGCCACAATATTCTCCACAGTATCTTGAGACATTGACGGCTCTTCGTAAGATTGCTGACTTTATGCCGGAGAAAGATTGTTTTCTGATGCATGGAGCTGTGATTGCCTGGAAGAATCAGGGGTATCTTTTTACAGCTCCAAGCGGAACAGGGAAGTCCACACATCTTGCATTGTGGAAGAAATATCTTGGAGATCAGGCGGAAGTTATCAATGGGGACAAGCCGTTTCTTAAAGTTACGGAAGATGAGGTCTGGGTATATGGAACTCCGTGGGCTGGAAAAGAACAGTGGCAAGTTAATAAAAAGGTTGCTTTGAAAGGAATATGCTTTCTTGGAAGAGGCGAGAAGAACTCGATTCAGAAAATAGATTCATTTTCTGCGCTTCCATTTCTTATGCGTCAGGTTTATTTTACAGATGCTTCGCAGAGCGCAGGAAAGACGATGGAGCTGTTAGATCAGATGCTGAAGATAGTTCCGTTGTACAAAATGAAGTGCGATATTTCAAAGGCAGCATTCGAATGCAGCTTTGGTGCGATGACATTTTAATTCACTTCTAAATAAAATTATGCTATCCTATACTTGAACGTTTATTGACGGTAAGAAAAATAAGGAGAGCAGAAGATGAAACAAGAGTTATTTGATCCGCAGGCATTTGCTGAGTCGTCTTCACGAATTATATATACACCATCTACATTTGCCAGGACATCTTTGCTCCATCTGCAGGAGGCAGGTTCTTTTCAGGCGGTGTATCCGCATACCTCCAAAAGATCAGATCTTGTCTCTTGTTTATGCTTTGTTGTATTGAGTGGAACTGGTGAACTGAAGTACGAAGGGGAAGTATATAAGTTATCGGCAGGTGACTGTGTATTTATTGATTGCCGGAAGGCATACAGCCACAGTACAGGTTATCTTTGTGATGAGAAGAATGATCCGGATCTTTGGTCTCTCCAATGGTGTCATTTTTACGGATCAGCTCTTCCGGCGGTGTATGCAAAGTATAGAGAACGTGGCGGCAAACCGGTATTTCACCCAAAGAATGTGATCCAGTTTACAGATCTGTTTACGGAGATTTATGATCTTGCCTCTTCATCAGATCACATACGGGATATGCGGATCAATGAGAAATTAGCAGCTCTTCTTACTATGTTGATGGAGCAGTCAGGGCATTCGGAGGAGGGAGCAGAGAGGGGAAAGCGGCTGGAGCTTTCCTCAATCAAAGCTTATTTGGATGAGCATTATGCAGAGAAGATTGTATTGGATGATCTGGCCGAGCGGTTTTTTATCAACAAGTTTTATATGACGAAGATTTTCAAGGCAACTTATGGGACAACGATTATCAATTATCTTATTTCAAAGAGAATTACAAGAGCCAAGCAGCTCCTTCGTTTTACAGATCTGACGATGGATGAGATCAGTGTAGAAGTCGGAATGGATAGTGCGAATTATTTTAGCAGGGCATTTCATAAAGTAGAGGGCATCAGCCCGAGTGAGTATAGAAAGCAGTGGTAACTCCACTGTTTTTTTTCTGCCCTAAAAAGCCAAGATTGTGCTAAAATTCGCCTTTTTATGCCGTTCATTTCTTCTATGTAGTTACGATAGACTATTAGAGTCGATTCGTAAATGATGTCAAGAAATGAAAGGGATTATAGAATGAAGAAAGCATTAATTACAGGTATTACAGGTCAGGATGGTTCTTATCTTGCGGAGTTCCTTCTGGAGAAGGGGTATGAAGTTCATGGGATTGTCCGCCGTGCGTCTATTTCTAACACGGCTCGTATTGACCATTTGATTGAGGAGAATGCAATTACTTTGCATGATGGAGATCTGTCAGATTCTTCCGGGCTGATTCGTCTTGTCAATGAGATCCAGCCGGATGAGATTTACAATCTGGCGGCACAGAGTCACGTTCAGGTTTCTTTTGATGCTCCGGAGTATTCAGGAGATGTGGATGCGCTTGGCGTACTGCGTATTCTTGAAGCAGTCCGTGTCTGTGGACTGACGAAGACTTGCAGGGTTTATCAGGCATCTACTTCTGAACTTTACGGTAAGGTGGAGGAAGTTCCACAGCGTGAGACAACTCCGTTTCATCCGTATTCTCCTTATGCAGTAGCAAAGCAGTATGGATTTTGGATGGTGAAGGAGTATCGTGATGCGTATGGAATGTTTGCTGTGAATGGAATTTTGTTTAACCATGAATCTGAGCGCCGCGGAGAGAATTTTGTTACTCGTAAAATCACTCTGGCAGCCGGAAGAATCGCAGAAGGTCTGCAGGATCATCTGGAACTGGGCAACATGGATTCTCTGCGTGACTGGGGCTATGCGAAGGATTATGTGGAGTGTATGTGGCTGATTATGCAGCAAGAGAAACCGGAAGATTTTGTTATTGCAACCGGAGTGCAGCATACGGTGCGCGATTTTACAGAGAAGGCTTTTGCAGCGAATGGAATTACGATCCGCTGGGAAGGAACCGGAATTGATGCGAAAGGATACGATGCAGCTACAGGGAAGATGCTTGTGTGTGTGAATCCGCAGTGGTTCCGCCCAACTGATGTTGATAACCTGTGGGGAGATCCGACAAAGGCGAAGACAGTCCTTGGCTGGAATCCGCAGTCAACGACATATGAGCAGCTGGTTGAGATTATGGCGAAGCATGACCGTGAACGTGCAAAACGTGAGAAGGCCATGAAATCTGTTATGTAAGGAAGAAGGCAAATGATTATGATGGAGAAAAATGCGAAAATCTATGTCGCAGGTCATCGTGGAATGGTTGGTTCGGCAATCGTCCGTGAACTGCAGCGTCAGGGATATACGAATCTTGTTACACGTACACATAAGGAACTTGACCTGACTTGTCAGGAGGCAGTCGAAGAGTTCTTTGCAAAAGAGAAGCCGGAATACGTGTTTCTTGCTGCAGCCAAGGTTGGCGGTATCGTGGCCAATCAGGAAGCATTAGCGGATTTTATGTATGAAAATATGACTTTGGAAATGAATGTGATTCATTCTGCGTGGAAGAATGGATGTAAAAAGCTGGAATTCCTTGGTTCTTCCTGTATTTATCCGCGTATGGCACCGCAGCCGATGAAAGAGGACTGTCTGCTGACAAGTGAGCTGGAGAAAACAAATGAGGCCTATGCTTTGGCAAAGATTTCCGGACTGAAATACTGTGAGTTCCTGAACCGTCAGTATGGAACAGATTACATTTCTGTGATGCCGACGAATCTGTATGGACCAAATGACAATTACCATCCGACACACAGCCATGTGGTTCCGGCATTGATCCGCCGCTTTCATGAGGCGAAGGTGAATGGTGTGGAGCGTGTGACATGCTGGGGCGATGGTTCGCCGCTGCGAGAGTTCCTGTATGTAGATGATCTTGCGAATCTGTGTGTATTTCTGATGAATCATTATTCTGGAAATGAAACAGTCAATGCAGGTACCGGCAAAGAGCTTACGATCAAGGAGCTTACAGAACTGGTTGCGAAGGTAGTTGGTTATACCGGTGATATTGAATGGGATACTTCTAAACCGAACGGAACACCGCGTAAGCTGTTGGATGTCTCTAAGGCGACGGATCTTGGATGGACTTATAAGACGGAGTTGGAAGATGGATTGCGTATGTCTTATGAGGATTTCCTGAATAATCCGATGCGCGCGGAACGATAAGAAAGTCTGGCTGATTTATGGAGGAGTTTTTGTTATGAATCTAGTTTTATTATCCGGTGGTTCCGGTCAGCGTCTGTGGCCTTTGTCAAATGACGTCCGTTCCAAGCAGTTTATTAAGATTTTTCACAAAGAGGATGGAACTCTGGAGTCTATGGTGCAGCGTGTATACCGTCAGATCAGGGCGGTTGATACGGATGCGACGGTTACGATCGCAACTTCGAAATCGCAGATTTCAGCAATCCACAACCAGCTTGGAGAGGGAGTCGGGATCAGTGTAGAGCCGTGCAGGCGGGATACATTTCCGGCAATCGCCCTTGCGGCTGCTTATCTGAAAGATGTGCAGGGCGTGGGCGAAGAAGAGCCGGTTGTTGTCTGCCCGGTCGATCCGTATGTAGAGGATGATTATTTTGAGGCACTGAAAGATCTGGGAGAGAGAGCGGCAGTCAGTGAAGCCAATCTTGTGCTGATGGGGATTGAGCCGACTTATCCAAGTGAGAAGTATGGTTACATCATTCCTTTTGGCAAGGAAAATATCAGCAAAGTCTCTATGTTCAAGGAGAAACCGACAAAGGAAGTGGCTAAAGGTTATATTGAAAAGGGTGCATTGTGGAATGGCGGTGTGTTTGCTTTTAAGCTGGGCTATGTGCTGAACCGCGCACATGAGTTGATTGATTTTGCAGATTATGAAGATCTGTTTGGGAAATATGAAACTTTGAATAAAATCAGTTTCGATTATGCGGTTGTTGAGCATGAACAGGAGATTGAAGTGATGCGTTTCGCAGGCACCTGGAAGGATCTTGGTACATGGAATACGTTGACGGAAGCGATGGAAAGCCAGGCGGTCGGAGAAGCAACATTAAACGATAACTGTGAAAATGTCCATGTGGTCAATGAACTGGATGTTCCGATCCTCTGTATGGGACTGAAGGATGTTGTGGTTTCTGCATCTCCGGGAGGAATTCTGGTTTCAGATAAGGAGCAGAGTTCTTATATCAAGCCATTTGTGGATCAGCTCGATCACCGTATCATGTTTGCAGAGAAGTCCTGGGGCAGTTTTAAAGTAGTTGATGTAGATCATGCATCAATGACAATAAAAGTGACATTGAATCCGGGACATCGGATGAATTACCACAGCCACAAGAACAGAGATGAAGTCTGGGTTGTTACTTCCGGAAACGGAAGAACGATTGTGGATGGAATGGAGCAGTTGGTTAAGGCAGGGGATGTGATTACAATGTTCGCCGGATGCCGACATACGGTGATTGCTGATACGGAACTGAAATTGATCGAAGTGCAGCTTGGCGAGGAGATTAATGTTCAGGATAAACAGAAATTTGAATTAGAATGTTAAATGTATGAATAGGACGTTAGATATACGGACGTTAGATGTGTTAGGAATGGGAGACTTGCAATGAAGGATACGAATATGCCCTTTTTACTCAGACCGTCAGGGAAGGATTATCTCTGGGGCGGAAGCAGATTGAATGATGAATTTGAGAAGGAGATGAACCTGTCTCCACTGGCAGAGACCTGGGAATGCTCAACGCATCCGGATGGACCAAGCTATGTGGTCGGTGGTGAATTCGATGGAATGAAGCTGAAAGAAGTACTGAAGGAGCATCCGGAGTATCTCGGTGAGCGTCACAAAGGAGCGGAGGATCTGCCGATCCTGATCAAATTCATTGACGCGAAAAAGGATCTTTCTGTTCAGGTTCATCCTTCGGATCAGTATGCCAGAGTGCATGAGAATGGTCAGCTTGGAAAGACAGAGATGTGGTATGTGCTGGATGCCGGAAAAGATGCGAAGCTTGTCTATGGACTAAAACAGGACAGTTCTAAGAATGAGATTCGAAATGCAGTCGCAGACGGTACGGTTATGAATTATCTGCAGCAAGTTCCAGTTAAAAAGGATGATCTGTTCTTTATTGAAGCAGGAATGATCCATGCGATTGGAGCTGGAGCTTTGGTGGCAGAGATACAGGAGAATTCCAATCTGACCTATCGGCTATATGATTATGATCGGACTGGAAAAGACGGAAAAAAGCGTAAGCTTCATATAGATCAGGCGCTGCAGGTAGCAAATTTAAAGAAAAGCAGAACACCTGGACAGTCGCGCAGGGTGCTGAAATATCGTCAGGGAGTCGCTTCGGAACTTCTCACACGTTGTAAATATTTTGAAGTATATCGGATGAGTGTGAATACGGAACGGCGGCAGCAGGTACATTATCGTGCAGATGAGATTGCATTTCGTGTGCTGTTGTGTGTGAATGGGTGTGGCACAATTTCCTGTAAGGACGGAAGTATAGATTTCTATAAGGGAGAATGTATTTTCATTCCGGCAGATTCAGAGATGCTTACAATCCGTGGACAGGCTCAATTTCTTGATGTAAGAGGATAGATGGATGGAAAAGAAATGGGAAGAATATAATCGTTGGCTGGAAAATGCAACCGCAGACGCGGATGTAGTGGCAGAATTGAAAACATTTGATGATGCGAAAATAGAAGATGCATTTTATCGGGATCTTGCGTTTGGAACAGGTGGTCTTCGTGGCGTTATTGGTGCCGGTACAAATCGTATGAATATTTACACAGTTGCGAAAGCATCCCAGGGACTCGCAGATTATTTGAAAAAACAGTTTGATGCTCCTTCTGTAGTGATTGGCTATGACAGCAGGAGAAAAAGTGATGTGTTTGCAAAAGTTGCAGCCGGTGTATTTGCAGCAAACGGGATCGACGTTCATATCTGGTCGGAACTTATGCCGGTTCCTACCGTGTCTTTTGCAGTGCGGTATTTGCATGCATCTGCGGGAGTTATGATAACAGCTTCACATAATCCGGCAAAATATAATGGTTATAAGGTGTATGGCACAGATGGATGCCAGATTACCACAGAAGCTGCGGAAGAAATTTTGACAGAGATTGATAAACTGGATATTTTCGAAGATGTGAAGCATGGAAAGTTCAAAGTCTGGAAAAAGGAGAAGTTGGAGAAGGCAGAGCATTCAGAGAACGGTGATTCAGGGGATAGCGTTAAAAAAGGAATCATCCGTTATATCCGGGATGAGGTCTATACTGCTTTTATAAATGAAGTAAAACATCAGTCAGTTTTATTCGGTGAAAAAGTTAATAAGGATGTTGCAATCGTGTATAGTCCTTTGAATGGCACCGGGCTGAAACCGGTTACCCGGACTTTGAAAGAAATGGGGTATACAAATATTACTGTAGTGAAAGAGCAGGAACAGCCGGATGGAAACTTTCCAACTTGTCCTTATCCAAATCCAGAGATCCAGGAAGCAATGGAGCTTGGAATGGAATATGCGAAAAAGTGCCATGCAGACCTTCTTCTGGCAACGGATCCGGATTGTGACCGTGTCGGTATTGCCGTGAAAAATAATATTGGTGAGTATGAACTGCTGACAGGAAATCAGACGGGGCTTCTTCTTTTGGATTATATTTGCAGTCAGCGTGTAAAGCATGGGAAGATGCCGGATGATCCGGTTATGGTCAAGACAATTGTGACGATGGATATGGCAGAACGGATTGCAGCACACTATGGTCTGCGTACAATCAATGTTCTGACAGGATTTAAGTTTATCGGAGAGCAGATCGGTAAGCTGGAACAATCAGGCAAGGCAGCCAGTTATGTGTTTGGCTTCGAGGAAAGCTATGGTTATCTGACCGGCTCCTATGTCAGAGATAAGGATGGCGTGGATGGTGCCTATATGATCTGTGAGATGTTCAGTTATTACGCTGCGCAGGGAATCAGCCTGCTTGATAAGCTGGAAGAGTTGTATAAGATATATGGTTATTGCCTGAACACTTTACACAACTACGAATTTAACGGAAGTGCAGGTTTTACAAAAATGCAGAATATCATGCAGACATTCCGCGGAAAAATCAAAGAATTCGGTGGAAAGAAGGTTGTCGAAGTACTGGATTATACGTCCGGTCTGGATGGTTTGCCGAAGTCAGATGTGCTGAAATTCTTGCTGGAAGATCATTGTTCGATCGTGGTGCGCCCGTCAGGGACAGAACCGAAGTTGAAGATGTATATCTCGGTCAGCGCAGAGAATAAGGAAGCAGCTGAAGGAGTAGAGGAAGAAATTTGTGAAAGCGCAGAGGGATTTCTTTAATCTGGATTTCGGGAAAACTCTCCTTGAACCTTTCCTTGTATTTACACGCGAAATCGGATATATTAGAAGATATTGGAAATGCGTTGCACGAAGCATCCGCAGGCATCGTAGTTGTGGGTTTTGTCTCCAATATCTTTATAAATGTAGCAGAAAGAAGGTGACTTTCATCGTGAATCAGATCGTTTTGACAGGAATGGTGCTTTCTGTCGCACCGGTGGGCGAGTACGACCGCAGAGTTGTCATACTTACAAAAGAACAGGGGAAGATCTCAGCCTTTGCAAAGGGATCAAGAAGACCGAATAGTCCATTGGTGGGAGCGGTAAATCCATTTACTTTCGGTGAATTCACGATGTATGAAGGGCGTTCTTCCTACACAATTCAGTC
>ERZ1034763.530-NODE-530-length-16777-cov-10.038692_pt1 | contig 16777 bp, 17 predicted proteins | sample MGYA00520701_ERZ1034763 | MGnify/ENA primary metagenome ERZ1034763 (study PRJEB33766, sample SAMN09781707) | gut metagenome | biome: gut microbiome | host: Homo sapiens | place: Madagascar | study: EMG produced TPA metagenomics assembly of the PRJNA485056 data...
CCACAGGAAGCAGCAGCCCCAGCCACCACACGGGAGCCGCCCATCCATAAGTTTCGCAATTACGGATTCAAAAAGTCTGTAATTAAGAAAAGGACCATGGATTACTCCACAGTCCCATTTCTCTTATTTTAATCGTTTATTCCTTCTCCTGCAAGACCTCTTCATACTTTTTCAGTATCAATCCCTGAATCTGATCCCTTGTCGCGGAATTGATCGGATGTGCGATATCCCGGAAATCCCCGTCGCCGGCTTTTCTGCTCGGCATCGCGATAAACAATCCTTTTTCCCCTTCGATCACTTTGATATCATGTACGACAAATTCATCATCGATTGTGATAGATACCACGGCTTTCATCTTGCCTTCTTTTTCCACCTTGCGGATTCTAACGTCTGTAATCTGCATATGTATCCCCCTTCTAGTCTCTCCCTAGAGCATATATCTTTCGTTGTTTTCTGCAACAATCCGGACAGCATCGTCTCCGGAATAAAATGTATTTGCCCGAAGCGTTCCATGGCTCTCCACAATGCAGTTTTCTACATGCGTATTATCGCCAATATATGCATCATTCAAGATAATCGAATTCTTGATCACGCAATTTTTTCCTACAAACACTTTCTTAAACAAAACAGAATTTTCTACCCTGCCGTTTATAATACATCCACTGGCGATCAGACTGTTGCTGACATCCGATCCCATATTGTATTTTGCCGGTGGAAGATCATCCACTTTCGAATAAATCTTCGGCTCTTCGCGGAAAAAGTACTTTCTCACATCCGGTTTCAAAAAGTCCATATTTGTACGGAAGTAATCATCTACACTTGCAATATTACTCCAGTAACTATTCAGTTTATATCCATACACACGCTTTACATTGCGGTAACGCACCAGCACATCCGTAACAAAATCAAACCGGTTTTCCTCCGCTGATTTTTCGAGAATTTCGATCAGCTGTCTTCTCCGGATAATATACACTCCTGTGGAAATCGTATTGGATTGTGCCACCAGCGGTTTTTCCTCAAAATCCGTGATCCGGGAATCTTCATTCATACGGACGACTCCGAAACGGCTGACATCCGCATCCGCCGGCATATCCTTGCACGCAATGGTAATATCTGCTTTCTTTGCGATATGAAACTCCAGCAGGTCATTGTAATCCATCTTATACACACAGTCACCGCTGGATATGATCACATACGGTTCGTGACGGTTTTTCAGGAAATCAATATTCTGATACATGGCATCTGCCGTGCCTCGGTACCAGTCACTGTTTTCTGCCGTAACGGTTGGTGTAAACAGATACAGACCTCCCTGTTTTCTTCCAAAATCCCACCATTTTGAAGAACTTAAATGTTCATTCAGTGAACGGGAATTATACTGTGTGAGTACCGCAACTGTCTGTACATGCGAATTGCTCATATTACTTAAGACAAAGTCAATGCAGCGGAAACTTCCGCCGACCGGCATCGCCGGAATCGCACGTTTTCTGGACAGTTCTCCCATCCGGTTGTTATTGCCACCCGCCAAAATAATTCCTACTGCTTTCATTTTCTGTCACCTGCCTTAATGATTACTTCGCCGCCTGCCAATACCCCGTCTGGATAATCTTCTTTTACTGTCACACCGGAAATGGCAGTGTTTTTGCCCACCTTGACATTCTCCGGAACAACAGAATCGTCTCCAATTGTTACCAGCCCAAACGAATAAACACTCTCGTTTAATTTGTTTGGTGCTGCTTCTCCTATTCCCAGTGTTACCCCATCTTCAATTCTGCAGTTTTCTGCAATTATGGATTTGTCGATCGTTACATCCCTGCCGATACTGGTATCCTTCATAATAATGGAATCCCGCACGACAGCCCCTGGTCCGATATATACGTTTGGTCCGATTACCGAATTGATCACCGCTCCATGAATCTCTGCTGCCTCCCCAATAATGCAGCGCTCCACCTTTGCCCCCGGTGCTATGTACTGTGGCTCAATCGTATCGCACTTCGTGTAAATCTTCCAGAATTCCTCGTAAAGATTGAATTCCGGAATCAGATCAATCAGCTCCATATTGGCTTCCCAGTATGAGCCAAGTGTTCCCACATCCTTCCAGTAACCGTTGAACTCATATGCAAAAAGCCTCTTGTTGTTTTTGAAGCAATACGGAATAATATGCTTTCCGAAATCACAGCTCTGCTGATCTTTTAATTCAATAAGAGCATCTCTTAATACTTTCCAGGAGAAAATATAAATTCCCATGGATGCCAGATTACTCCGCGGTTTTTCCGGTTTTTCCTCAAAATCCTGAATCTTTTTGTTTTCATCCGCAATCACAATTCCGAAACGGCTTGCCTCCTCCATGGAAACAGGCATCGTCGCAATCGTCACATCCGCATGATTTGCCTTATGGAAGTCCAGCATAACCTCATAATCCATCTTATAAATATGATCTCCGGAAAGGATCAGAACATATTCCGGATTATAACTTTCCATATAGCGCAGATTCTGATAAATGGCATTGGCTGTACCGGTATACCATTCACTGTTATTGCTTCTCTCATACGGTGGAAGTACGGTCACTCCACCATTGTTCCGATCGAGATCCCACGGAATGCCGATGCCGATATGTGTATTCAGCCGGAGTGGCTGATACTGCGTCAGCACACCAACCGTATCAATTCCGGAATTGATACAATTGCTGAGTGGAAAATCGATAATTCTGTACTTGCCGCCAAATGCTACTGCCGGCTTGGCGACGTCCGATGTCAGAACTCCAAGTCTGCTGCCCTGACCGCCTGCTAAAAGCATGGCTATCATTTCTTTCTTAATCACGTCATCACTCCTCGTCTGTTCTAAATATTATGTTTGTTTCTTACTATTACCGTAGTATATCATATTATCCTTTTATGTACAACAGTTTATACAAAAATGCTGAGTTTTTTTGTTGTTTTTTGGCAAAATGCACAACATATTTTCGGGTGCGCCTTTGGTTACAGAGTGGTATAATAGAAAAAAATTATAAAATAGGTAGGTAATCCTGATGTATAAATTAAAATTTAATGATCCCATTCATATTCACTTTATCGGAATTGGCGGAATCAGCATGAGCGGACTCGCTGAAATTCTTCTGGAAAAAGGCTTCACTATTTCCGGGTCCGATGCAAAAGAATCCGATCTTACCCGCATGCTCGCATCCAAAGGTGCTCAGATTTTTTATGGACAAAGTGCTGAAAATATCATTCCCGGCATTGATCTGGTTGTCTACACAGCCGCAATCCATCCGGATAATCCGGAATTTGCAGAAGCCAGATCCCAGGGACTGCCAATGCTCTCCCGTGCAGAACTGCTTGGACAGATCATGGACAACTACAACAATTCCGTTGCCGTTGCCGGAACCCACGGCAAAACAACCACAACTTCCATGATCAGTGAGATTCTTCTTGCTGCGAAATCCGATCCGACCATCACTGTTGGCGGAATTCTTCCCTCTATCGGAGGAAACCTGCGTGTCGGTCATTCCGGAATCTTTGTTTCGGAGGCCTGTGAATACACCAACAGTTTCCTGAATTTCCGTCCAAAATACAGCATCATCTTAAATGTAGAAGCAGAACATCTGGACTTTTTCAAGGATATCAACGACATCCGTCGTTCTTTCCGTAAATTTGCCGGCAATACACTGGCAGACGGAGCAACCATTATCAATGGAGAAATTGCAGACCATCAGGAACTGACCGACGGACTTCCACAGCAGATCATCACCTACGGTTTTGATGATTCCTGTGAATATTATGCAGATAATCTGACATATGATGACAAAGCCTGTCCTTCTTTTACCGCCATGCACAACAAAGAGGCCATCTGTGAAATCAAACTTGCCGTTCCCGGACGACACAATGCCGGAAATGCCATGGCCGCCATCGCCCTTGCCTGTACCATGGGAATCAGCACAGATGCCATCATCAGAGGTCTGGACGCTTTCCACGGTGCCAACCGCCGTTTCCAGTACAAAGGAACCGTAGACGGTGTCACCATCATTGACGATTATGCACATCATCCGACAGAGATCCGCGCTACACTGACCGCCGCGCAGAAATATCCGCATAAGCGTCTGGTGCTGGTATTCCAGCCACATACCTACTCCCGCACCAAAGCTTTTCTGGATGATTTTGCCGAAGTACTTTCCATGGCAGATGTCATTGTTCTGGCAGACATCTTTGCTGCCCGCGAACAGAATACCTTCGGTGTAAGCTCGAAAGATATTCTGGAGCGCCTGACAGCCAAAGGAAAAGACGCGCACTATTTTCCTTCTTTTGAAGAGATCGAAAAGTTTTTATTAAAAAATTGTATGAACGGAGATCTGTTGATAACCATGGGAGCCGGAAATGTCGTAGAAATCGGCGAATCCCTCCTTGGAAAATAACTTATCCACATTATCCACATAGAAACGTTGATTCTTTCTTCGTTCTGTGTGGATTTTTTGTCTATATTTATCCACTCCTTTCCGTTTTGAATTTGTACGTTTTGATGGACTTATCCACTTTATCCACAATGTTGTTCACAATCAGTATCCCCCTGATTACCAGGGATTTACGGGTGTTTTTCTTCTTCCATTTGGAAAATGATTGTGCTATAATCACAAATGCATAATAAGAAAGGTACTATGACATATGATAAACATTCAGCTGCACAATGATTGTCCAGCCACGGACACAATCGTTCCCAACCAGTTTATTGACCGCTTTATGCCGTCAGCAAACGGGGAATTTGTTAAGGTATATTTATATTTATTACGGTGCATCCATTCTCATGCATCAAATTGTACAATTTCTGAAATTGCTGACAAATTTAACAATACAGAAATGGACATTCAGCGTGCACTGCGTTACTGGCAGAAAGAAGGACTCCTCTCTCTGGAGGAAACCGCCGACGGTAAATTGTGCGGAATCGGTCTTCTTCCGTTTCCAGAAGATTCCACAGACACGGAAGAGGCATCTTCCTCTCCTGCCCCGTCTGCTGTTTCTCCGAAAGAAACACCGGCATCCGCTGCAGGGGAAACGTTTTGTACCTCCCAGCCTGTGAATCTGCCACAGGAACCGCAGATCCGCCATTATACGCTGGATGAAATCGCAGAATTTCAGAAAAATCCGGATATTCAGGAAATGCTTTTTGTCGTGGAAACCTATATCCGGCATCCATTCAGTGAGAATGATATCAACACGATCTTATTCTGGCATGAAGATCTTCACTTTTCTGCCGAACTGATCGTCTATCTGGTGGAATATTGCGTCAGCAAAGGACATACAAATCTTCGTTATCTGAATAAAGTGGCACTGGCATGGCATGAGAAAAAAATTACTTCTGTGGAACAGGCCAAAAGTGAAGCCGCCGTCCGCAGCAAAGCGTACTACGCCGTCATGAAAGCTTTCGGCATCACAGGAAGAAACCTTATCGATTCCGAAACAGCCATGATCCGCAAATGGACCAAAGAATACGCTTTTGATCTGTCATTGATCCAGGAAGCCTGTGCCCGCACCATTTCCAGTACCGGTCAGTCAAGTTTCAGTTATGCCGATTCTATTCTGACCAGCTGGTATAACGACAAGGTACATTCTCTGGAAGATGTCAAACGCCTCGACGCCACCCATCAGCAAAAGAAAAAGGAGAGAGCCGCAGTGAAAGCAAATGCAGCCGCTTCTCCGAAGAAAAACAATTTTAATAACTTTGAATCCCGTGAAAATGACTATAAGAGTCTGGAAGCCATGCTTTTAAACTCTCCGATCCGGTCATAATCACTCCCATATCATCTGTTGAGCAATAAAAGGAGAATCAAATGCCGCTTTCCAATGCACAGTATGATGAGATCATGCATGAATACGATGAGCGCCAACTGCATAACCGTCATATTCTCGAAACACGGCGTGCGGAGGTTTTAAAAAAGCTTCCCCGTCTGAAGGAAATTGATGCAAGTGTTGCATCTTCTTCCGTCCGTCAGGCGCGTCTGCATCTTGATGGAGACACCAATGCACTGGCCTCCTTAAAGCAGGAACTAAGTGCTCTGTCTCTGGAACGGCAGCAGCTCCTTACTGCAAGCGGGTATCCGGCAGACTATCTGGACCCGGTTTATACCTGTCCGGATTGCAAAGACAGCGGGTATATCGACGGGAAAAAATGCCACTGTTTTAAACAGGCAATTATCAATACCGTCTATGCCCAGTCCAACATTCGCCAAATACTCCGTATTGAAAATTTTGACAATTTCCGCTACGATTTTTATTCGAAAGAGGAAAAAAATCCGCTGACAGGACTTTCTTCTTATGAAACCGCACAAAAAGCGGTGCGGGAATGTCATTATTTTATTGACGATTTTGATCACAAGCCAAAAAATCTGCTGTTTTACGGAAAAACCGGTGTCGGAAAAACTTTTCTGACAAACTGTGTTGCCAAAGAACTTCTTGACCACGGATATTCCGTAATTTACTTTACAGCATTTCAATTATTTGATATATTAAGCAAAGGTGTGTTTGAAAAAGATTCCGATGCAATTGCCACACACCAGAATATTTTCGACTGCGATTTGTTAGTCATCGACGACCTGGGAACAGAACTGATTAACTCTTTTACCTCTTCCCAGCTGTTTTTGTGTGTGAATGAACGGCTGATCCGGCAAAAATCCACCATTATTTCTACCAACCTGAGTGTGGAACGGATCAAGGAGTCCTATTCTGAACGAACATTTTCACGTATTTTAGATTCCTATACTTTTATCAATCTGTTCACAGAAGAAGATATCCGCAAACAGAAACGCACACGTATCATTTCCAGATAATACCCCATAGTTATGGGTCTATTATATGCATATATGTTTATCAATTAATTTAAACCTGGAGGAAAATCATGCCAAACGACGAAAGAATTTTGGAAACCATGCCAACCGGTACTCTCGGACTGATTCCGACTGCAAGCTGTATGGAATTAGGAAAAAAAGTAGACAGCTATCTGTCCACCTGGAGAGAGCATCGCGAACACGAGCATCACAACGATATTGCTTTCAAGGAATATCACAAAGAGAGCTACATCATCGAGCCTCATATTCCACGATTTGGTTCCGGAGAAGCGAAATGTGTTATCAATCAGTCTGTCCGGGGCTATGACCTCTATATCATGGTAGATGTTACGAACTACAGCATGACCTATTCACTCTGCGGACATACCAATCATATGTCTCCAGATGATCACTTTGCGGATTTAAAGCGTGTCATTGCTGCAGTCGGCGGAAAAGCCCGCCGTATCACTGTCATTCTTCCATTCCTGTACGAAAGCCGTCAGCACAGAAGAACTGCCCGTGAATCTCTTGACTGCCCATTAGCACTGCAGGAGCTTTACAATATGGGAATCGACAACATCATCACATTTGATGCTCACGATCCTCGTGTTATGAATGCTATTCCTCTGAATGGCTTTGAGAATGTAATGCCTTCCTATCAGTTCATCAAAGGTATCTTAAAGAACGTAAAGGATCTGACCATTGATGCCGAGCATCTGATGATCATCAGCCCGGACGAAGGTGCCACCAACCGTGCAATTTACCTTGCAAACGTACTTGGCATTGATATGGGTATGTTTTACAAGAGACGTGACTTCAGCCGTGTCGTAGACGGACGTAACCCGATCGTTGCCCATGAATTCTTAGGCTCCAACGTCGAAGGCAAAGATGTACTGATCATTGATGATATGATTTCCTCCGGCGAAAGCATGATTGACACTGCACGTGAATTAAAGAAGCGTAAAGCAAACCGTATTTTCGTTGTTTCTACGTTCGGATTATTCACAAACGGACTTGCTTCTTTCGATAAAGCATACGAAGAAGGCCTGATTTACCGTGTAGTAACCACAAACCTGATTTATCAGACTCCGGAGCTTCTCTCCCGTGAGTACTATATCAGCTGCGATATGAGTAAATATATTGCATATATCATTGATACTTTAAATCATGATTCTTCTATCAGCGATCTGTTGAATCCATACGATCGTATCAAGAATTATGTAAAGAAGTACAACGATGCAAAAAATGCGTAATTATTTCATGACAATCTCATAAAAAACGCAGACGAAAAGCGTGTGAAAATTTTCTTGTTTTCACACGCTTTTGTTCTGCATTACAGCCCTGAACTATTTCTTTTCATCCTCGATGATATGCCCGTTGTCAAGATTCGGCTGTATAAACATTTCCCTTGCATATTCCATTAAAGTTTCAGAATATTCTGCTGTATGCTCGTTACGCTTCATAATCTGTGCCAGATGCACCCCGTGTTCTACCCACGCTTTGCCGTCTGTAGCGGCGTTTAACATCATAGGCTGTAGATTATCCATCACACGCGCGAACTTTGCTTCTGGCGTCTTCTGCGCCTCAAATTCAAGCCACAGATCATACAGCATCTTTCCCTGTTCTTCCGGAAGAAGACCATAAATCCGGTCGGCCGCTTTTTTCTCCCGGTCAGCCTGTGTCTTCTTTCCCTCCTCATCATAAGCATACGTATCTCCGGCATCAATCTCCACCAGATCATGGATTAAAAGCATGCCGATTGTATGAAGCACATCAATCGGTTCATTCGCATACTCACTGAGCAGCATGGTCATGATCGCCATATGCCAGGCATGCTCCGCATCATTTTCCTTTCGCCTGCCATCCGATAAATAGGTTTGTCTCCCAATAAATTTTTCCCTGTCAATTTCCCGGATAAAAGCAAACTGCTGGTCTAAGCGCTTTTTTGTGTTTTCATCCATATTGTTTTCCTCTTTTCTATTTCTAATTTCATGCTCGCCTGATTTTGAAAAGGAAGTGACCTCCATGATGGCTCTGTCACTCCCTTCCAATAGTATTATTATTTTGTTTTTATTCCTGCTCATCCAGTACGGATGTACAGTGCGGACATCTGGTTGCCCTGATATCAATTTCCGAATAACAGAATGGACATTTTTTTGTTGTCGGTTCCGGCTTTTCTTCCTCCATACCTGCTAACGTGCTCAGTTTTTCTGTGATCCGGTTGATAACTTTCAACATAATAAAAATCACAAGTGCCGTGATCAGGAAATTGATTACTGCAGTAATAAAATTGCCATAATGCAGAACCGGTGCATTTTCTCCTGTTCCAAGCGTAACTGTAAGGTAAGAAAAGTCCGTGCCTCCGAAAATTCCCAGGATCGGAGTCAGGATATCTGCATTCAGGGATGTCACAATGGACGTAAATGCGCCGCCGACAATAACACCGACCGCCATATCCATCACATTTCCACGCAGAATAAACTTCTTGAACTCTCCAAAGAATTTGCTTTGCCTTTTCATTGGTAAAAAACCTCCTTATTTTTTCCCGAAGCGGAACAGTCCTTTCTTTTCGTATGGCTCATTGGAACTTCCGGTCATCTCATAACCAATTTCATGGATTACTTTCTTTGCCCACGGAATATCAATCGGCTCTTCGCTGATGATAACCGTCTCCCCATCCCGTGCGGAAGATGTCACTTTTTTAACTTTAAAATTTTTGCGGATCACGTCATTCATGTGAGATTCGCACATGCCACACATCATGCCGTCAATTTTTAAGATTGTTTTGATCATTGTGTCTGCTCCTTTTGTAATATCTGAAAGATCTTTATTTTTGCACTTATGTTATACCCCTATAGGGTATTTGTCAAATATTCTCTGGTAAGGCGATAATTTTTCTCATCGCTTGTCATGCAATAAAAGTTATGATGGCATTTGGGGGACATATGCAATTTTTCTTGCTTTCTATATCCCTCTCTTTGTCCTCTCTGGGACATATATGATTTTTCTTTCCTTCTATGTCCCTGACTTTTCCCCCTCTGGGACATATGCAATCTTTCTTGTTTTCTATGTCCCATTACTTTTTAAAAACAGGACAAAACGCTGAACTTTTTGTTCATATGTCCCGTTACCTTTCGAAGGTGGGACATTTCAATAAACTTTTTGTCTATATGTCCCCTTGGCTTTGGAAATTGGACATTTCAATAATTTTTTTTGCTCATATGTCCCATAACTTTCAAAAATTATACTCAGAAACATCTTTTCTCTTATGCTATTTCGAATTTTCTGCATAAAAACATATAGCTTGTTTTTCTCTGGTTGTAACTCTGAGACCGTTTTATGTGTCCAAAAAACTTGACAGGAAACGTTGTAACGGTGCACCTGATTTTATCATCGAAATTGTCTCTCCCGGAAACCCTGCCGATGATTACATTCGTAAACTTTACTACTATAAAAATGCCGGTGTACGTGAGTACTGGATCGGTGATCCCCGCCGCCGGACAATTACTGTGAATTTTTTTGAACAAAATATTTTAAATATTCAATACTCATTTGATGCTACTATTAAAGTGAATATTTATGATGATCTGTATATTGATTTTTCTGAGATTGATGCGATGTTAAATTGATGAAAAATAAAAATTGTCCAGAGCAGTATATCTTTGTTGTATAATGCCATTATTGCCATCCCTCCAAAGAAACTGCCCGGGACAAATTCCATTGCTGTCTTTGTAACTATTGTTCCTGATCTGCTGATAAAAATTTCTCCATAAATTGTGAGGGAGATAAAATTTCCGGCTTCTCAACATCTATATCCGAGAAATCTTTATCCCCGGTTACCAAAACATCAACATCTTCTATAATTGCAGTGTAGAGTACGGGATAGTCTTTTGCATCTCTGATATCAAAGAGTCCACTTTCTACCTTACTTGGAGTATAGACATATTCGAAACTCATCATCATAAGCAATTTGTTCGTTGCCATCTCCTTTCCCGGAAATTTTCTTTTAACTACACGTTTCAATTCATCTACAACATACGATGACAACACAAGCTGATGGTGTGTAAATATATAATTCATCATTGCATCCATCTTTACACCGGGAAATAGCAATGCTGATATCAACACATTGGTATCAAGCATAATTCTCATTCACTTCACCACACTTTCTTCCCTAAGTTCTTTAATCATTGTCATTACATCATCATCATCTTTGAGTCCAAGTCTTTCTGCTTCTCCTGCAAATGCTCTCTGAGCTTCACGCAATGCATCCATAGAAGAATTCATCATATATATTCTTCCAGATTCTTCCACAAACAAGATTTTATCACCATTCTTAATCCCGAGTTTCTTTCGGATTTCAATAGGTATTGTCACCTGCCCTTTTGACGTCACTTTTGCCAGTTCCATATAAAAACCTCCTTTCGCGGTAATACATTCCTTACTTTTCTTACAATGTAATTATATCCAGTTTTTATGAATTTATCAATTTCAATTTTCTATATTCTGAAAGAAACTAAAAAATCCCATCTGCTTTCACAGATGAGATTTCCATTACAAATTTACTTCACCGACTCCTGTTTTTTCATTCCTGTCCAAAATAAAAATCATCAATCATTCCCCAGCCATCTGCTGCATGATCAACATATATACCTATTTTCACATTTCCTTTTTTACATCTGATATTATCAATGGTGAGTTTCTTCCAATCCTGCCATCCATCCAATTCTACCATTCCAGAAACATACTTCTTTCCATCTGCTATAACATATAAATATATCTCTGCATCTGCTCCCACTTCCTCTCCCTGTATATATACCGATGCTTTATATGTCTTGTTTTTGTTAAGTTTCTTTTTTGAAATTGTCTGTTCCAGTTTAAAATGATGTTTATATGTCGACCAGAAATGAAATGTATAGTTTCCGGAATGACAATCATCTTTTTTATTCCAGATTCCAACAGGATCTTCCGTATAATAATCCAACTTATCCATTCCGGTTCCTTTGTATTTCCACATGGAAAAGTCAGAACTTTCGAATTCTGGATTTTTCAGTAGGTTTTTTATTTTTCTTTTCATTTTTCTCCTTTGTCAAGAAATTCTGATTGCATTACCATCAGGCTCTGGCTTTTACAACAGCTGTAAAACCGCTGTATTCCTTTACCCCATTATTGATTACATATGATCTTACTTTAAAATAGCACGTTTTCTTTTTTGAAAGTTTTTTATATGTATAACTGTTTGTTAATGTATTTGCTATTTTTTGAAAATGCATATGGAAGTACCTGATGCAGCATCTGAATATTTTCCAGCATCCCGTCTTTTACATGTTCTGTCTGCTTTAAATTCACAAGTTGATGGCAAGTTAATTTTCCGACTTATTTCCCTCACTTTGCCTCAATTGACATAACACCAGTTTACTTGCCCATGAAACATCCATATAAATTTCGGCATGATCTGGATCTTCCAGTTCCTGTTCCATGACACACATAATTGCTTTTAAACAATCCATCTCCGAATCGCATTTCTGCACAATTTGGGCATTAAAACTTTTCAGGCTTAATTCATCCAAACGAATATTCCAGGAATTTTTTACATTTTTTCTAAGCTGGTAAATATCAAGAATAATCTGCTGAATTTCATCCCATGCTTTTACTGTACTGTGTCCCAGCTTTTCAATCTTATAGAGACGAACCAGTTCCTCTTCCTGTTTACTGGATATTTTTATGTACTGGCATATTTCCCTAATATAATCCAAAGACGGAAGTCTCTGTCCTTTTGCCGTCTTCTGCAATGTTGTTCTGTCTAAAGATGCTTCTTTTGCAAGCTGGTACACATTTGATCCGCTTTTTGCAATATACTCTGATAACTTGTCACTAAACTCCGACATTCCTGCCTCCATTTTTCTTTTGTAACGCTTTTATTTTATCAATATTTATAAGCATTTCAATATGTGCCTTATATTGTGCCTTCCAAATATTTTAGACCAAAATAGTCTAAACGGCAATAGACCATTTTGGTCTCACATATACTATTAGCATGGGGGAGGTGACAAATATTTGAAATATAAACGTATTCGCGATTTGCGGGAAGACAAAGACTTAACACAGACAGAAATTGCCAAAATCTTAAATATTACACAGCGAACCTACTCCAGATATGAAAATGATGAACGTCAAATTCCAACAGAAATTCTTTCATCTTTAGCGGATTTTCATCACACAAGCGTAGATTATCTAATTGGACGAACCGACCAGCGAAAACCTTATCCCCAGTCAAAATCCAAGATTCCATAATTAAAATATCCGCATCAGTCCTGCGCTGATGCGGATGTCTTTATTTTATAGTAATTATATCAGACTTCTTTGATGTAATGATTGACGTTCCATTGGTTGTATATGTTTTAATATAATAACGGTATACTCCCTTTCCTTTTGCACTCTTATCCATATAACTGTTTTGAGATGCATTTGAAATAGATGCAATTTTTTTGAAGCCGCCCTTCCCTTTCTGACGATATACATAGTATCCAAGTGCATAAGGTTCCTTCTGCCATTTCACATAAATACCATCTGTGTTCTTTTTTGCAGAAACCTTCTGTGGCTTTTCATGTATAAATTCCGGAAGATCAAATTCTTCTCCCGAGGCTGAAAAAGTTTTTGATCCATAATATTTTTCCCCAAACGAATCCAAATATAGCGAATTAACATACCAGGCATTTCCTGCTGAAGATAATTTTGTTTTTCCACAACCATTTATTTCAAAATCCTGGTTCAGCTTTAATGGATTTTTCACATTATCCCTGCATAAAATAAATGCACTCATAATACTGTTATCACTATTCGGATACTTCATTGGACCGATTTTCTTTGCAACAAGTCTGCATTTTGCAAGATCATATGGATATATCATTATATCTTTCGGAAAATCTGCATTTTTGCTTTGCAGACTTCCGTCTTCATTCATCTGATAAAATGTCAAATGCTTATTATCTGCAACCGTCCACAAGATCTGTCCGTTATCTACAATCGGTTTGCAATCCGAAAGATATCCTTTTTGAACCTGTTCATTTCCCAGTTTCTTTCCATTTCCATCTACAAATACATAATGAATATTCCCATCACTCATGCGGGAATAAAAATTTAAATCACCATTATCCTCCGCCCATAAAATTAAAAATTTATCATCCGAACATTTCACAAGTTGTGGGGTAGCATAAACTTTTCCATTTTCTTTTGATGCCAGAATAATCATCTGCGTCTCGCCCTGCAATTTTCTATCATTAACTGCCAAAAAAACCTGATTTTCGTCAGAAGATTGTGTTGCCCCATAAGTTCCTGCAACAAGATAATTTGATGCTGAAAACTCCAGCCCGCCGATTGTCGCACCCGTAAAGTTGTCACCAATTTTGCCAGAAAATGTAAGTATATTTTTTCTAGCACTTCCTTTTCCCATTTTTGAGATTACGATGCTTCTTGGGTAAGCATCACCATGATCCATAAAAACAATATCGTCTGCATCATCCGCAAGGACAAACTGGTTAAAGGAATGTGACACATATGCCATTGCAGTGGAAATATTGCTGACTTTATAAGATTCATCCACAACAGACATATCACTTTCATTTATTACAAATGTCATATTTGACTGATGGTTTTTTCCATCCGATGAAGCATACATTTTATGGCAGGTACGGACATATAGTTTGCCATTCTTTTCTATCATACGCAGACTCCCGGCTTCAAATGGACTCACGGTATTTGCTCCATACACAGAGGTCTTTGCAATTCGATTCCAGTTTTTATCATATTGTACAATACGCAGCACCTCTTTACTATCGGATTGCTCTGAATTACCCTGTCCATAAGCCAGATAATAACTATCTTTTCCCTCATAAAAGCCACCTGGCATAGTCAACTCCCCAGGAATTATTTTTTGTGACCGAAATACGAATGCCCGGTCAAAATAATCGGCATATAATGTCCCATCTTTTTTTAATTGTATCCGCATATAACCATTTTCTGTTGACGTAAGATAATTATACATCCGGTCTGCCCAATTATCTCCTGTATAATCCTGTGTATTCCGATTATCTGAAATCCATATATCCGTTTCATTTTCTGAAGCCTGCACCTGCATAGCTGCACTTGCCAGCAAGATTCCCATACCAAGTATTAGAGCTGCTACATGCCTTTTCCAACTATACTGTTTTATTTTCATAACTTACTGTTCCTTTTCTTCCGCTTATTTTTATAAAAAATCCCACCTGCATAAAACAGATGGGATTTATTCTGACAAATTTTAAACTAACTCAAGTAATACTTCCAGAGCGCCGTCACCTTTACGCTGACCAATCTTTACGATTCTTGTGTAACCACCGTTACGGCCTGCATACTTTGGTGCGATCTCATCAAATAACTTAGCAACAAGGTCAACTTCCTTTGCACCCTTCTTGCTTCCGTCATTTGTCTTTACTGTGTAAAGAACTTTAAGCATTTCTCTTCTTGCATGAAGACGGGAAGGCTGATCCTTCTTAATCTTCTTCTCTACTTCGTCATAAACAGTAACTTTCTTACCATCAACAACTTCTTTTACTCTCTTGCCGTCTGCATCTTTACGAGCAACCTTAGCAGTAACAGTAACTTCGTCAAAGTTGTCTTTCTCACGAACAGCAGCAGCGATCAGGCCTTCTGCAACCTTACGGATTTCCTTAGCCTTTGCTTCTGTTGTTACGATTTTGCCATTAGCGATCAGAGCAGTAACCTGACCTCTGATTAAAGCCTTTCTCTGGCTGGATGTTCTGCTTAACTTACGATACTTTGCCATTTTAATTTTCCTCCATTTGTGGGGTATCCTGCCATACTCTTTGGATTTACCGGCAGAACCCATTCTTAATTCTGTGGCATTTCAAACCACAAGCCATAAATGTTCTATGACGTTGTCACACTCATCGGGATTACTGACACCGCCAGTTTTTATTATTCTTCACCCTGATTTAACTGTAAACCTAACTCTTTGAGTTTTGCAAGTACTTCTTCAAGAGACTTGCGGCCAAGGTTACGAACCTTCATCATATCTTCCGGAGTACGGTTGATAAGCTCTGCAACGGTATTGATACCAGCTCTCTTCAGACAGTTGTAAGAACGAACAGATAATTCCAGTTCATCGATATTCATCTCAAGAACCTTCTCCTGTGTATCGTTCTCTTTCTCAACCATGATCTCTGCCTGCTGTGCAGCATCTGACAGATCAATGAAGAGATTTAAGTGCTCACTCAATACTTTCGCAGCAAGGCTGACTGCCTCATCTGGCTCTAAAGTTCCATTGGTATATACATCCAATGTAAGCTTATCATAATCAGTAACCTGACCTACACGAGTATTCTCAATCGTTACATTTACACGATCTACCGGTGTATAGATAGAATCGATTGCGATCACACCAATTGGTGTATCCTCTGTCTTATTCTTATCTGCGCTGACATATCCTCTGCCCTTTGTAATGGTAAGTTCCATATAGAGCTTGCAGTCTGCACCACCGTTTAAATGTGCGATCTCCAATTCAGGATTCATGATTTCGATATCCGAATCGACCTGGATATCTGCAGCTGTAACAACGCCTTCCCCTTCGAATTCAATGTAAGCAACTTTTGGTTCATTTGTAGAACTGTTATTGCGGATAGCGAGGTTCTTGATGTTCATAATAATTTCAGTAACATCTTCCTTAACGCCCGGGATTGAACTGAATTCATGGAGAACTCCGTCAATCTTCACCTGGCTTACAGCAGCTCCCGGTAAAGAAGAAAGCATAATTCTTCTTAAAGAGTTGCCAAGTGTAGTACCATATCCTCTTTCCAAAGGCTCTACAACAAATTTGCCATATGTCTTGTCTTCTGAAATTTCAGCGATCTCAATTTTTGGTTTTTCAAAATCGAACACTACAAAGTCCCTCCTTCTCGGGTTTACGATGCG
>ERZ1034763.531-NODE-531-length-16763-cov-7.498743_pt1 | contig 16763 bp, 13 predicted proteins | sample MGYA00520701_ERZ1034763 | MGnify/ENA primary metagenome ERZ1034763 (study PRJEB33766, sample SAMN09781707) | gut metagenome | biome: gut microbiome | host: Homo sapiens | place: Madagascar | study: EMG produced TPA metagenomics assembly of the PRJNA485056 data set...
CTGCTGTTGCTGTTGTTGTATCAGCAACACCATCGTTGTTAGAAGCCTCAGCACCCTGATCGAAGATGAGGATTGCCTGACCATCAACGAAGTTAAGTGTTACATCAAACTTACCATAAGGTGTAGAAACATCGATATCTGAAGCAACGTTAGCTACAAGGTTGTATTTACCAGCCTCAACATCTGTAGCTACTGTATCGCTGATACGATATACGCTAGTAGCGTTCTTGATAGATGTCTGTGAAAGCTCATCTGTAGAGATTGTTAATGTAACAGCAGACTCTGGATAATTAACAGACTTGATGAAAGGAACCTTGTTAGATACACCATACTGATATACATCAAGTGCTACAGCAGCAGCGTCCTTTGTAAGAACCTTATCCTCAAGAGCCTTAGCTACAGAAAGCTTCTGATCAGCTGTACCACTAGCCTTTGAGAAGTTGTATACATAGTTACCGTTAGCAGATGCAGCTCTTAAATCAGCCTTGAAAAGAACAGCATCTGTATCAACGTCATATGAGTAACCATCAGCTGTGATATAATCTACATTAGCTTTAAGCGCACCACTTTCAACACTGATACCATTGTTTGAAGAGTAAGTAGCTAATGTTGTTGTAGGAGCTGCAGTTGTACCATTAACAGTAACAACAGTAACCTTGTAAATTGGGTTAGAAGCATCAGCAGCGTTATAGTTAACAACATAAGCAACCTTTGCATTAGTAAGTTTAGCGTCAGCACCAAACTTTGTAGCTAATTCAGAAACAGCATTTGCAGCTGTTACAGAAGCATTAACTACAGCGTTAGTCTTCTTTGTATTGTCGATTGTAACATCGCCAATGTACTGAAGTGGCTTGTTAGCTGAGTTAAGTCTTACAGCAGCACCTGTAGGTGTGTTGTTTTCCTTAGATGTAGCTAAGAAACCATAAGTAACACCACCCTCGCCTGGTACATATACAGGTGAAGTAACGTTCTTTGTAGAGTCGATCTCTGCGATAACCTTCTCGCCTTTCTTGAAGATCTTTGCAGCGTTATCATAGTCATCTGTTGATGGGCTAGCGAATGCAACTGCTGAAGAACCAAGAACCATTGTTGCGCACATAAGAAGTGCAAGTAACTTTTTTCTCATTATACTTTCCTTAAAATCAGCTGACATGCGGATGATGCAGATTTGTGTAGGAGCTGCGCTTGTGGGAAAGGTGGAAAATGGAATCAAATAATGCCATTTTTTTACGTAAAATCAGAGAATAACATAAGGACGAAAAAGAATACCTACAAAACTAATCAAATAGGAAAATAATATGTACTAGTTATCAAATCATAATTGAACAAAATTGTGATTTGAATATGAGAGCGTATTGGAAAAATTACTTACTAAATATGAACCAACATGAATTTAGAAGTAATATAAACACGATTACAATCAAAAATTACTTCTATATAACTAATGATTTATATTTAGTAAGTAAAAAAAATAAGACAATATTAAAACAATATCAAAATGATGTCAAAATCCCACAAAAACTACTTGCAAGAATGTGATATTAGTAAATTAACAAGTAATAATTTTAACAAAGACTAACTATTTACGTGCTAAAGTCTAAACATGCTCATTTTACAAGTAGATTATGTAAAAATGCAAATAAACCGCCGGATGCACGAAAAAAGACAATATCCAAAATCATTTCAACAAAACATCTATTGTCCCTAAACAAAAACTTTTATTACTTCGTATATTATGATATACTTAATCAGATATAGAGTTTCAGAAGATAAAAGTGGTGAAATCAATATATTTAATCTATAGGAGATAATGTAAAGATGAGTAACAAAATAAAGAAAAAAGATAACGACATCATTAAAGACATTAATGGTGGGGCTGGGACAAGCTGGTTTGAACAGCATAGAGGTGCGACAATAGCGATAATAGTTGTGGCTGTGATTGCGATTCTTGTAGGAGGCGTATTTGGCGCATACGAGATAATCAGAAGCAATGGTAAAAAGTCACTTCTCACATCAGATGTAATACAGGAGTATGACAGCAGATACGTAACCAAGATAGATTGCAGCATACATGACAGCATAGATGTTGACAAGCTTTATCAGGCTGCTAATGTAGATGATACAGATATTATTGCGAATGTATCTACTAATAAGAATTTTGATATCATCTACAACCATAAGAAATATAGCTACAATGATGGTATAATCAACCTTCTTGTGCTTGGAATAGATGACCTTGGCGTTGTTACTGAGAAAGAAGGTTTGTATAATGGTGGACAGTCAGATGCGATAATGATGCTGTCTTTGGATACTAAGAATAAGAAGTTCTGGATAGTACAGGTTCCAAGAGATGCAGTGGCACTTATAGATCTTTATGATGCAGATGGTAATATTACAGATACAATAGAAGCCCAGATAACAGTACAGCATGGAACTGGTAATGGTCTTGAGGAAAGTAATTACCGCTCAGGTAAATCAGTATCAAGAATGTTCTACGGACTTCCAATCCATTCAGTTACATCAGCCAACATGGGTGGTGTTATTGCTGTAAATGATGCAATAGGCGGCGTAACAGTGGAGTCACTCTATACATTTACTACAGCATGGAATGATTATGGCACTAAAGAGACATTTGTGCAGGGCCAGACATATAAGCTTATGGGAACATCAGCTTATAATTATGTACATTTCCGTGATATAACAAGAATGAATACATCATCAGAGCGACTTGCAAGACAGAAGCAGTATCTTAACTGTTTCTTTAATCAGGCATGGAGTTCAATAGCACATAATCCTACTAAGATAGTAGATATCTATAATACAGCTATGGATTATATAATCACAGACCTTACAACAAGCGAGATGGTAACACTTGTATCAGAGGCAGCTGGATGTTCTTACGAGGGAATTTATATGCTTGAGGGAAGCGTAAGAGCCGGACAGCAGGCTGGTGAAACAGAACATTACGATTTAGACCAGGATAAGCTGAAAGAATACCTTGTTAATAACTATTATGTAGAGACTAAGTAATTATCATTAGTAAAATGGATTGATATATCAGGTAATCATTACATGAGAAAATATTAATTAGATGAGGGGACGAGTAACTTGCGTAACTACGTTAACAAAAGCCGGGATGGTATACAGAATGTAATACTATTCTTTACAGATGCGGCATGTATAATGGCTGCATATTATCTGTCTGGCATGATATGGCTGGCAACATATAAAAAGCTTAGCATGTCAATCACAATGGGACAGTTGTCAGGAAGCTTGATAACAGTTATTATTGCTGTGCTGATAACCGCTTTATTTGTAAATGTGCCACCAGATTTTGTGCAGCGTGGTAAATTTATTGAATTTAAGTCAGTTGTAAAAAAAGGACTTATTTTCGGTGCGATTGTGGCTATATACGAGCTTATCAGAAGAACAGACACGATTCCAAGAGGCGTGTATGTGCTTACAGTTGTAGGCGGAATAATTCTTATGTATGCGACAAGATTTCTGGTAAAGTTCTATCTTATATCAAGAAGCAGAAGTTTTATGCATTCGACTAACGTTATCGTTATCACGATGAAGAACCGTGCCAAGAGAATTGTCAAGGAGCTGCGTGATGGCGAGGACTGGTCAGTTACGATAGCCGGTGTGATTGTCATGGATGAAGACCAGACAGGGCGTGCAATCAGCAAATACAGCGTTGTTGCGAACAAAGACACCATGATGGATTACATCAAGCGCGAGATTGTCGATGAGATATACATAGACGTTGATTCGAGAATGCGTGAAGAATTAAGACCTATGGTGCTTCAATTCGAAGATATGGGAATTACAGTTCACCTGAGGCTCGATGTGCTGGATGGGTTCAAGGATTTCAATACAACGATGGGCACATTTAATTCAATCCCGGTTGTGACATTTTCTAATAGAGAATTTGATGCAAAAGATATGACGGTCAAGAGGACATTTGATATCGTTGGCGGTTTCGTTGGGGTCATAATCATGTTCATAGCCATGATATTCGTTGGACCATTAATTAAGTTGGAGTCGCCCGGACCATTGTTTTTCAAGCAGAAGAGAGTTGGCAAGAACGGAAGATATTTCTACATATATAAGTTCAGGTCAATGTATGTAGATGCCGAGGAGCGAAAGGCAGCTCTGATGGCGCAAAATGAGATGAACGGACTTATGTTCAAGATGGATGATGACCCTCGTATAACGAAGATTGGTAAATTCATCCGAAAGACGAGCATAGATGAGCTTCCACAGTTCATCAATGTGCTTAAGGGCGATATGAGCCTTGTTGGAACAAGACCGCCAACAGTTAATGAGTTCAAGCAGTATGAAGGCCACCACAAGAGAAGACTTTCTATGAAGCCAGGAATAACTGGTATGTGGCAGGCGTATGGAAGAAATTCAGTCAAGGATTTCGAGGATGTTGTTAAGATGGATCTTGACTATATCGATAACTGGAGTCTGGGACTTGATATCAAGATACTTTGTAAGACAGTTGTGACTGTGTTTACAGAGGGTGGAAAATAAAAATATAAGGGAAAGCATTGGTTTAACAAATGCTTTCCCTTTATTTATGTGCAATATAAATATCTGAATCACTCTATTTACTGTGCTATCCACACAAATCCCAGCATCTTAGAGCTGTCTATCTGTAAGTTCTCAATGCACTGTCTGAGTGTAGTCTTTTTGTCGCATCCGCCCTGAATAGCGATGATAGCGGCGTCACAGTTGTGGATATCTGCGATATTAGAAAGATATTCCTGTGGATAAACATATGAAGCCATGCCTGCATAGCTGTCAGCAGAACTAGTCGCTGCGGAGCCGGAACACATCGCATCAATCATAGGATTTGCCTGCATTGATACAAGAGCAATCTTGTTGTAACCGTTGTCCTTGGCGATAGTGGCGATTCTTTCTGTAAATACTCTTGATGTAGCATCTTTAAGAGATACCTCGCCGAGCTTATCGAGCCCTGTAAATGAAGCTTCTTCCGGAACATCAAGTATGTGGTCAAATACAGCAATCACGCAGAGAATACCAAGTCCTATAATAATTGAACCAAGAAGGACAACGACGTTTTTCTTGGTAAGTATCGCTGATTTGAGAGAAACATTAACAGTTGTTGAGCCAGTTGAACCAGAAGTAACTGTATCTGTAGCAGCTACAGAAGATGAACTTCCCTTGGCGAGTTCGCTCTCAAGCCATTTAGCAGCAGTCATATTAAGTGAAGTGAATTTGCCATCTTTACCCTTAGTCTGCGCTATAACATCATTAGTTACAATAGTTGAACATGTGCCCAATTTAAAGAGCTTCTGTCCATGCGAAATATATGAGTCCATGGCAGCATTGATAATACATCGGATTCTTTCAACAGAACACTGGCTGTATACATTAATAATAATGATGTCATTGCCAGAAGTGGAAAATGTAATGCTGTCAGTATCAGTCAATGCTGTAAAGCTTCCAGCATTAAGCGCAATATTAATGTCATCCTTAAATGACTGGAAATTCGCTATATTAGTGCAGTCAGCTAATATCTCTTTTTCATAACTGCTTTGATTGTTGATTCTGCTGAGTATATAATAATTATCCTCTGCCGAATTGTCATTAGAGACATTAACCTCAGGATAAATCTCACTCCAGTCAACCTTTACATATCTTGTGATGTTAAAATATGTTGTTCCAGTTGGAGAAAGGTTGTCCTCAGCGTTCAAATTGGCAGATGTTAACTCGCTGCCAGATGTGTCCTGGCTGCCTGCTACAGTCTTATTAACAGCAGCCTTAGATGCGGCTACAGTTTTGTAAGCTTTGAAACCAACAAATGCAGCACCAAGTGCAAATGTTATCAAAACAATGTACCAATATTTTAGAAAGATTCGCTTGATTTTATTCCATGAGAAAATAATCTCTTCTTCCTGATTCATATGTCCTCCTTGTTTATATGAGTTTGAACTGCAATTTTGTGGATAAATGATTGAATGTCCAGCTCATTATGTTATTATTTCTTGCGTGAGATACGCATACTTATTAATATTATACAGTACTGCGCAGAATGGGGCAAGAAATTTAATTATTTATTGAAGCGATAGGAGAAGATTGTGGAATATCAGGATTTAATCAAAACAATAGAATCAACCACTGTAAAGATAATTGCGATAGATGGCAGATGCGCGGCGGGAAAAACAACACTGGCAGGTAAGGAAGCGTGGTGTCATCCGCAATTGGAAGCGTATTATGATTACAAGATTTTTCTTGACATTGTGCCGGAAGAGCAGGAACGCAGATTAACGCAAAGAAATCCTGAAAGAGTAGAAATGTTTCAGAAAATGTGGATACTGATGGAAGAAAGTTAAGGCAAAGGTGAAATTTTAATATAAGTTGAAAAGCTTGTTGCATGAGTGTATACTGATATATATAAAAGTACTGTGTTAAGGAGTCAATTTATTGCCGAAAATAGATATTATAGATTATAATTCGTGGAAGCCTTATGATGGATTTGAGGCTGGTAGTGGACGTAGTGAAAAAATTTGGTTACAATCTAATGATGGGCGTATTGGTCTTTTTAAATATCCTAAAATAGATCCTAAAACAAATGATATTACAACTGAACATATATCGGAACATATAGCATATCGTCTTGGGATTGTATTAGGTGTGAAGACTGCTAAGATAGCTTTAGGAACATATAACAAAAGGGAAGGATGCATGAGCTACTTGCTAAATAAACCCAATGAAGAGATAATGGAAGGGTTTTCTTTTATAATGGGAAAGCATCCAGATTATAATGTTGACAAAATGCAGGAACAAGATAGTGGAAGATATTATTGTATAGATCATCTTTTGGAAATATCGGATTCTCAAGATATGCAAGATAAATGGATTCAGATGATGATATTTGATGACATAATTGGTAATGCAGATAGGCACCAGAATAATTGGGCTATTCTTAGTAAGTATATGTACACAGATAAAAGCAATATTTATGAAGCGTGTCCATTATATGATAATGGTTCGTCTTTATGTTGCTATGTTAATGGAAGCATGATTGATAGCTATCTGGGAAATGATAAAATACGCTTTCAATCGCTAATTGATTCTAAATCACAATCAATGATTCGAATAGATGGTTATATCAAGAAACATCCAACACATACACAGGTTATAACATATTTAATTGATAATTATCCAACGGCTGTAATGATAGCGGATGAATTTTGCATGAAATTGACGGATGATGTAATTGAAAAAGTTATGAATGATTATTGTGGAATTCTTAGTGATTCCAAGATTGAATTGATAAAAAAGTTCTTAATTGGAAAAATGAAAATCCTTAAAACTGTATTAATGGAGAGAGGTAAAAGATGAAACATGATTTTCTATATGTAATTTGGAAAAATCCCAAAAGCAGAAAGAATTATACAGTTGGAAAACTGACTAAATCGGATGGTTATTTGTTTGAATATTCAAATGAATATAAAGATGCTCAACAAAATGGATGGGAATTAATAAAGGCATTTCCAGAGGTAAAAGAGTATCACAGTAAGGAGTTGTTTCCATTCTTTTCAAGCAGGTTACCAGATAAAAAACGAAGAAATATTAAAGAGATATTAAAGAGATATAATCTGGAAGAGTATGACGGATATGAGCTTTTGAAAAAAAGCGGTGGTAGACTGCCAATCGACACATATGAATTTATAGATCCTATATTTCTAGATGATGAAGTGGTTAAGCGTGATTTTTATATTTGTGGTGTAAGGCATACGACTGGATGTAAAGGAGAAAATTGCACTGACAGACCCCAATTGCATGTTGATATGGAATTATTACTTGAGCTTGAGCCGGATAACGAACATGATTCAAATGCAGTGTTGGTAAAGACAGAGCAAGGGGAAGCTATTGGATATGTGCCTAGGTATTATAGTAAGAGCCTTGCAACAAGATTAATGAGAGATATGCCATATGAATGTAAAGTTATTGAGTTGTGTAAAGAGAAGGATTGCCAAAATTGTATTAAAGTAAAATTAGAAATGCCAAGAAACAATAATTAACAATGGAATAATAATAAGTCGGACGGTGCCTTCGGCATCGTCTTTTTTCATGCATTACGTGTATTATCTGTTTGTAACCATCAGCAAAGGAGATAATACATGACAAATAAAAATTTATCACAAACCAGAAAAATGATTAATGTAGTAACTGCGGCAATATTAACCCCAATCATCGCACTTGTACTGCTGGTAACATCAATGCAGTTTACAACAATACCTATATCTGCGCAGACGGATTTCAGGCAGGCAGCAGAGGATACGCTGAAAAATGGAATGTTCATGGCAGCATTTTCAGGAAATGCACTTGTTCCAGCATATAGCGATAGCATGCAGACACTAGAGGTCAGCCGTACGGACGTAATAAATGTTGTTGCCGTGGCTCTTGAATGTGAGCGGTTGACTAATCTGGCAGCAGTCGTACAGACGACATCAAACACTGTGGATTCACAGATGCAGGATGGAAATGTGACCTACAGCATTACTCTGCCAGTCAGCACATTCATAGATTGTGGCGTGGAAAGCGCAGAGAGATTTGCGGTGTATACAGTAAAGCACGCAGAAACAGAGCCGATTTATATACTTAAAAGCCTTTCGTTCACTGTATCACCGAATCCGTCAAATGTGGCAGATGAGCTTGTGACAATAAAGCTTCCATCAGCAGTTACAGTTCTGGTATTTGACAGCAAAAATGATGGCGACAGGGAAGAAACAACAGCGGAACGGGAGACAACATCTTCACAGATAATTCAAACCAAAGTCAAGACTACATCAGCAACTACAGCAGCATCACCAATAAAACCAACACAGCAGATGACAACGAAGAGCCAAGAAAGTACAACTACAAGAGCGATTACAAGTACAGAAGCTACAACTGTAGTTCATGAAATTGCAACAGAAAGTGCAAGCGTGTGCAAGCCGGAATACGAACTTGGAGCGGAGTTAGAACAATCAACAGATGAACCGAAGGTAGATTCTTCACCTAAGACAGGAGAATTAAGCTTTAGATGCAGGTTTGATATGGATTAAGAATGGGACATATGGATATGCCAATACAAGAAAAATGTAACTAATTGATTAAGATGAAAGACTGATGGTTATAGTGTGCGGCGCTGGTGATATATTGAGTATCACTAGCAACGCACTGATTAATATAAAATGCTTTAGTTGCCCCGTTCCTTATCTTTAAATAATTTCATAAGATTCCTCCTTAAACTGTCAGTTAATTAATATGGTTTAAAAGATATGGCATCTTTTGTGTATGCTAATAAAAATATATTGTAAACATTTAACATAATATATTATATAGTAGTAGTGAGAATGTAGCAAGAAAAATTAAATAGCAATTGTTTGTTATTATTTACTTGACAATATTGTCATAAAAGTGGTTATATTTTATTAAGAAAAATATATTTTTAAAAGTTTATGTTGACATTCAGAGTAAATAATGTTATTATTTGTTCACATCAAGATAATAAATTTTGATGTGATGAATATAATATTATGGAACGTACTCCGGTGTCCTTCGGGCCCGGGGTCTTTTTATTTATGGGGGATATTATATGGATAAGGTATTTAAGACATATGATGAACAGATAGCCTTATTAGTTTCAAGAGGTGTTGAAATTAATACATCCGCTGAAAGAAGTGAAGCAAAAAAGGTATTACAGCATTATGGGTATTATAATCTGGTTAATGGATATAAAATGCCTTTTCTAGAGGTAAATAATGAGCTATCAGATGATAAGTATAAAGATGGGACAAAAATAAAAGAGATTGTTGCTTTATATGATTTTGACACATGTATACGTAGATCGTTTTTTAAATACATATTATTAATCGAAACAAATATAAAAAACTTAATTGCATATTCATTTTCGCAGGCACATCCGCAGGAAAATTACTTGGTTTATACAAACTTTAATAGGAATTTAAGGGATTCCAATAAACTTATAACAAATTTAATTTCAGATATTCAACGCCAGATAAGCGGTAGAGTATCTGATCCATGCATAGCGCATTATTTAAAGCAACATGGATATATTCCATTATGGGTGTTGAATAATATTTTAACACTGGGAACAATAAGTAATTTTTATAAAGTAATGAATCAAAAGGAACGCCAAGAAGTATCTAAAATATTCAAAATACAGGATAATGAATTAGAAAATATTTTAATGTATATAACACCAGTCAGAAACTTCTGTGCGCACAATAATAGATTATATTGTTATAGAACTAAGCGGCCTTTAACGGATATGCCTATTCATGATAAGCTTGGCATTCCTAAAAATGCTGCGAATGGAGAATATTCATATGGTAAGCGCGATTTATTTGCTGCAGTTTTAGGTATGAAAATATTATTATCAGATACTAATTTTAAGAGATTTATAAAAGAGATTAACAATGCTGTTGATAGATTTAGACCACAAATGCATGTCATAAAAGAAAATGAGTTATTATCATATATGGGATTTCCGGAAAATTGGGTAGCAGAATTACGAAAAGCAGATTAACATAGGGCGGCGCCGTCAGGCGGCCGCCCTATGTTGTCATTCCCACACACGAATAGTATAATATTCTATACATAACATTAGGATATAAGAGGGGGAAGATTGTATGAGATATTCAGAAATGTTAGAACAATACAAAGGATATGGTGAGATTGTAAAAGGTTTGAGGGATGCGTTAGAGCCTATGGCTGGTTATCAGAGTACTCTTGCATCCAACATGTCTGCATGGACAGCCGCCTCTAGTGTCAGTAATTTGTTTGATAATCAGCTAAAGTCCGTTATCCAGAGTTATAGTAGTGGGAAAATAGAAGATTTTATGTCACAGATTGACAAGATGCATGACTTTTATAATCCGACAGCAGCAGAAGCAATAAAGAGCGCAATGTCTGGTTATAACAACATTGCTGAAGCTTTAAATTCATATAGTTCAGTTAAAGATGTAATCGACAGCGTATACTCATCATTGGATTTTGATGACGAAGAAGAAAATATAGCGGAACTGGAGACATACTTTGCCGATGAGCAGGAGCTACAGGATGCATTAGAAGAGGAATTCACAGACGAGAATAAATTCGCTAAAAGAATCAAGAGCTGGGCGAAGCCGGTTATGACAAAGGTTATAAGCATTGTGAAGGAAGCTCCGGAAAAGGGTGCAGAGATAATATACAGGCTCAAAGATGGCGTGCAGGCGATTATCATGGAGAATACGAATTACTATTATAAGGTCAAATTTACAGATGAGAATGGCGTGGAGCGGGAAGGATACGTGGCGAAGAAGAATCTGAGGGTAATTGAGGAAGAAATGGAGAAGAGTGAGGATAATGATATAGAAGAGGAGTAGAGTTTTTAGTTGATTTGAGGTTGGAATGGTAAAATCCAGTAAATGGCAGATGAAATGTGAAATTAACTGGATTATGGGTTGAAAGAGTGTGGAGGAGAGGTGTATAATAATTTAGATTGTGTATTTTTATTATATATCAAGTTGTCACATTAGAAAAAGATTTGCTTAGAAGGGATTAACGTATTGTGAAAATTGCAATGTATGGACAAAAAAGAGTTCCGTCACGCGAAGGGGGAGTTGAAATCGTTGTGTGGGAACTTGCAACAAGAATGGCTGATATGGGGCATAATGTTACATGCATTAACAGGCGTGGACATCATGTAAGTGGGGCACAATACGATAATAACCAGATTAATAGACCAGATGGACATAAAAAACGTAATAATATAATGGATGGAGTTAAGATTACATCTGTACCAACGATTGATAAAAAGGGATTGGCGGCGACATCATCTGCATTTTTTGCAGCAGTTAAAGCAGCATTTGGCAGATATGATGTTGTTCATATCCATGCAGAGGGACCAGCGGCTTTCTGTTATATACCTAAAATGTTCGGCAAGAAAGTCGTTGTAACATGTCATGGATTAGATTGGGCGCGTCCGAGATGGAGAAACTCATTTGGTGGAAAATTCATCAAATATGGTGAGCGCATGGCGGTAAAGCATGCGGACACGATAATAGTATTAAGTAAAGGCGTTAAAGATTATTTTAAGAAAACATATAATCGCGACACAGAATTTATACCTAATGGTGTTAACAGACCACAGATAGTTGAAGCCAGAGAGATCACAGATAAATGGGGAATTACAAAAGATTCCTATATTCTCACAGTTGCAAGGCTTACAGATGAGAAGAAGATACATTTGTTAATAGAAGCGTATAAGCATATTAAAACAGATAAGAAGCTTGTTATAGCTGGTGGCAGCAGTGATTCTAATGAGTATGTTGAAAAACTCCATGAAATGGCGACAGATGATGATAGAATAATATTTACAGATTTTGTTCAGGGAAGAGTGCTTGAGGAGTTATACAGTAATGCGTACATATATGTTCTCCCAAGTGAACTTGAAGGAATGCCTTTAAGCCTTTTGGAAGCCATGAGTTATGGAAACTGCTGTCTTACATCAGATATAGCAGAATGTGTGGATGTTGTTGGCAATAATGCTGTATCATTTAAGAAAAATGATGTTGATGATTTGACGGACAAGCTCAAAGAATTATGCGATAAACCAGATGTGGTAGAAGATTTAAAGTCACAGGCAGCAGATTATATATGTAATAAGTATAACTGGGATGAGGTAGCCAGAGAGACAGTTAAAATTTATCAAAGCTAAATGCGCACATGTAATGATATAACAGATATGAACAATTATCTGTGTTATTGAATTGTATTAAAAGGATATTAAGTGATGAAAATATTAATGATTAATAAGTTCCTCTATCCTAATGGGGGCTCAGAAACGTATATATTCAAGTTGGGAAAAGCTCTTGAGGCACATGGACACGAAGTACAGTATTTTGGAATGGAACATGAGGGAAGGTGCGTTGGTAATAGAGTTAATGCATATACTGCCGATATGGATTTTCATGGTGGTTCAAAGCTTGCTAAATTAACTTATCCATTAAAAACAATATATTCATCTGAAGCTAGAAAGAAGATAAGAGCTGTACTTGATGATTTCAAACCAGATGTGTGTCATCTTAATAATTTTAATTATCAGCTTACACCTAGTATAATTTTAGAGATAAAGAAGTGGAGCAAGCAGACAGGGCATGCGTGCAGGATTGTTTATACAGCGCATGATTATCAGTTAGTATGTCCGAATCATATGATGAATAATCCTAATACGCATCAGAATTGTGAAAAGTGTCTCGGGGGTCATTTCACGAATTGCGTTAAAGGTAAGTGCATTCATGGCTCTAGTGCGAAGTCTGTTATTGGAATGATGGAAGCTGAGTTTTGGAAATGGAAAGGTGTTTATAAGTATATTGATACTATAATTTGTTGTTCTGAGTTCATAAAGAGAAAGATGGATTCAAGTGGTGTGTTGAGAGGAAGAACAATTGCGTTACATAATTTTATAGACTCAGATGTTAATAAGGGCTTGACGAAAAATATTAATGTTAATTGCAATGATGACGAAAAATATTGTCTGTATTTTGGAAGGTTTTCAGAAGAAAAAGGTATAGGGACACTTATTAATGCGTGCAAAAATCTGCCTGAAGTTAGATTTGTATTTGCGGGTACGGGTCCATTAGAACATGAATTGGATAGTGTTGATAATATTGAAAATGTAGGATTTAAAACGGGAATTGAACTAGAACATCTTATTAGAAATGCCCAGTTTACAATATATCCATCTGAATGGTATGAAAATTGTCCGTTTTCAGTTATGGAAAGCCAGATGTATGGAACACCTGTTATAGGAGCAGATGTTGGAGGTATTCCAGAGCTGATACAAAATAATGAAACAGGAATTCTGTTTGAAAGTGGTAACACTAATAATCTTATCACGTCGATAAGGGAATTGTGGAATGATGAAAATAAGATTAGAAAAATGTCAGATAACTGTGCAAATGTAGAATTTGATACTATTGAACAGTACTATGATAAATTGATAAAGATATATGAAAACTAATTAGTGCTGTGTTAAGGAGAAGATAATATTTGTTATGAGTAAAGAAACTAATCATTATAATGCTTTAGATGGATTGAGAATGATTGCTGCATTTGGAATAGTCATGATGCATGTTAAAGCCAATAGTGTGTATAGCATAGATGGATGGTTATATAAAACATGCATTACATCATTTACAAATTTTGTTTTCCTATTTATGGTAGTGTCTTCATTTGGTATGTGTTGTGGATATTATGATAAGATAATAAATAATAAAATTTCTATAACAGATTTCTATGCTAAAAGATTTAGAAAAATATTACCATTCTTTACAATATTAGTTTTAATTGATTTGATTGTATCGCCATCGGTTGATGCGTTATATGAAACGTTTGCGGATATTTCATTATTATTTGGATTTTTGCCAGATTGTGGTGAAATATCGGTTATTGGAGTTGGATGGTTTATAGGACTTATATTTGTGTTCTATATAGCATTTCCATTTTTCTGTACATTGCTTACAAGTAAGAAAAAGGCGTGGACTGCATTTGCAATAAGTCTTATGTATAACTATGCGTGTCTGCATTACTTTAATGTTGGACGAAATAATATATTATTCAGCGCATGCTTTTTCATAGCTGGTGGTCTTTTGTATTTGTATAGAGAACAGATAGCTCACATTAACAGATGGATTATGCTGGCTGTGACAGCCGTATCAATTGTATTATATTATATTATATTCTTAATGGAAATGTAGCAGGATGCTTGATTGTATCTTCCACATTGGTTATGTATGCGATATTATCGAATGGGGGATTGCTAGATAATAAAGTGGCTACATTTTTTAGTGGAATAAGTATGGAAATATATCTTTCGCATATGTTTATATTCAGAATGATTGAAAAGATTAAGCTTAATTATATATTTGGATATAGCTGGGGAGGATATATAAGTACTGTTGTATTAGTCTTAATTGGAACAACAGCGTTTTCAGTTGTGGTAAAGCATATATTGAAATACATGAATAAAATTGTTTGGAATAAAAAGTTAGGTGGAGAATGTAATGGCAGATAAAAAATTAAACGGAACAGTTATTGTGACATATCGTTGCAATGCAAGATGTACTATGTGTAACAGGTATAAGGCACCTTCTAAACCAGAAGAAGAGATATCTGTAGAGATAATTAAAAAATTACCACAGATGTATTTTACCAATATAACAGGTGGAGAGCCATTTATACGAACAGACCTTAAGGATATAGTGAGAGAATTATACAAAAAGAGTGATAGAATTGTTATATCAACTAACGGATTCTTTACAGATAGAATAGTTGATTTGTGTAAAGAGTTTCCAGATATAGGAATCAGGATATCTATAGAGGGACTGGAGCAGACCAACAATGAGATAAGAGGTTTAGATGACGGATATCAGAAGGGATATCAGACTCTTAAAACATTAAGAGAAATGGGAATGAAAGATGTTGGCTTTGGAATGACTGTTCAGGATAAGAATGCGCCAGACCTTGTTCCACTTTACAAGATATCTGATGAAATGGGGATGGAGTTTGCAACAGCTTCACTTCATAATAGTTTTTATTTTGTGGAGGCTAAGAATATAATTCATGACAGACCAATGGTTGCAAAGAATTTTGAAAAGCTTGTTAATGAACTGTTGGCATCTAAAAGTCCTAAAAAGTGGTTTAGGGCATATTTTAATCATGGCCTTATTAATTATATATATGGTCAAAAGAGACTACTTCCATGCGACATGAGCTTTGACACATTCTTTATAGATCCATATGGTGATGTTATGCCATGTAATGGAACTAAGGATAAAGAAGTTATGGGGAATCTTAATGTTCAGACTTGGGATGAATTATGGAATAGCAAAGAGGCAGAGGAAGTCCGTAAGAAAGTTCGTTGTTGTGACAGAGACTGCTGGATGATAGGTTCAGTAAGTCCGGCAATGCATAAGTATATCTGGAAACCAGCATGGTGGGTAATAAGACATAAGCTTAAGTTCTGGACTAAGAATAAATACAGTATGTATGAAAATAAGATTGTCAGAGATTTAAGAGATGGCAAAGTTACGAAAGAAGAACTGGATAAATGCAGCACATGTGATATGTGTGCTACCGTTAATAACGGACTTAGTGAGGCATCAAAAGAGCAGCTAAAAGGTAGAAGTGGCGAAGAGATAGTTGATGCAGACATCAGGGAGCAGATGAATAAATAGCAGATATACTGAAATTGTGTGAAAGGATTATGAGTGCGTGAATACAAAAAAATGTACATATACGGCAATATGGAGCATTGGATATTTTACAGTTGCTATTAGATATATATTGTTGTTTATGAATATGTTTGATGAAACACCTGTAATGGATAAAGTTCTGTTTTTAATGGCAGTATTAAGCTTAGCAGTTGCACTGTGTTTAAGAGAATATACAATAAAGAGCTTTGCAATACAGGCTATGATTATTATGATAGGATTTATCAGCTATATTCTTAGTGGTGAATCACTTGCGTTTATAGTACTGCTTTTAGTTGTAAGCGCTGTGGATATTAGTGATAAAAAAATCATATTTATTCATATGTGTACATATATTCCGATTTTGGTTTTATTATTCATAAGTACAATGATAGGGTATGGAATTGGAATTGTGGAACCACTTTATTTTGCACCAGACAATAAATATATATTTAATTTTTTTTTAAATGCAAAGACGGTGTA
>ERZ1034763.539-NODE-539-length-16502-cov-8.370219_pt1 | contig 16502 bp, 10 predicted proteins | sample MGYA00520701_ERZ1034763 | MGnify/ENA primary metagenome ERZ1034763 (study PRJEB33766, sample SAMN09781707) | gut metagenome | biome: gut microbiome | host: Homo sapiens | place: Madagascar | study: EMG produced TPA metagenomics assembly of the PRJNA485056 data set...
CAACCAAGGCGCTTGCAATCCTTATGGTAGACTTTTCATGTGCATTAAAACTTGCCATGCCGGTTACGGTACTGTCTGCAATTCGTGAGGCGAACGCGCACAGCATCACGGTAAAAGGCGGCAAATATATGGAAGCCATGGCAGAAGCAGATACAATCGTATTTGATAAGACAGGTACTTTGACAAAAGCCAGCCCGTCCGTTGTAAAGATTGTTCCTTTCAATGGAATGAGCGAAGACGAGCTTTTGCGTATCGCAGCCTGTCTGGAAGAACATTTCCCGCATTCTATGGCGAAAGCAGTCACAGATGCTGCCGCAAAGCGTGGTCTTGAGCATGAAGAGATGCATTCTAAGGTTGATTATATTGTGGCACATGGTATTGCAACGACAATAAATGGAAAACGTGCGGTGATCGGAAGCTATCATTTTATTCTTGAAGATGAACATTGTGAAGTTCCGGCAAACATGCATGATATTTTTGAAAACCTGCCAATGGAATATTCACACTTATATCTTGCTTTGGAAGGAAAGCTTGCAGCAGTGATCTGCATTGAAGACCCTCTGCGCAAAGAAGCAAAAAAGGTAGTCCGTGATCTGAAAAAAGCGGGATTAAAGAAAGTTGTCATGATGACAGGAGACAGTGAGCGTACTGCAAAAGCAATCGCCGCAAAAGTAGGTGTGGACGAGTATTACGCAGAAGTATTACCGGAAGATAAAGCAAAGTTCGTAGAAAAAGAAAAAGCGATGGGGCACAAAGTTGTCATGATCGGTGATGGAATCAACGATTCTCTGGCACTTTCCTCCGCAGATGTTGGAATCGCAATCAGTGATGGTGCAGAGATTGCCAGAGAGATTGCAGATGTAACAATTGCGGCAGATGATTTGCGCGAAGTTGTAACACTTAAGAAGTTAAGCAATCAGTTGATGAAACGCATTCATCAGAATTATCGCATGATCGTTGGATTTAACGCAGGACTTATCGCACTTGGTGTAGGCGGAATTATTCCACCGACCACATCTGCATTGCTGCATAATACTTCCACAATTGCCATCAGTCTTCGCAGCATGGGCAATCTTTTGGAAGATAGTGAAGAAACAATTTAGAAACAATTTAAGAAAAATGGCACAGAAGAGCAATCTTATTGAAAAAAGTTTTGATGGGATTGCTCTTTTATTGTACGTATAATTATCTGATGAAAAGAAAATAAAATAAATTGTATATACAAAATTATCAATAAAGATGAAAAGACAAATAATCAGACAATAGCGAGAAAAAAACTATTTACATCAGGGGCTTTGCAGTAGTAAAATCATATTCAGAAACAATGAAATTTACACGAAAGGGTAGAGTCCTATGAGAGAGCAGTGGAATGAGAGTACAGCAGTAGCCAAGGGTCTATATGATCCAAGATTCGAACATGATAACTGTGGAATCGGTGCTGTTGTCAATATTAAAGGTATTAAGACACATCAGACGGTGGAAAATGCTTTGAAGATCGTAGAGAACTTAAAGCACAGAGCCGGAAAGGATGCGGATGGAAAGACTGGAGACGGTGTTGGTATTCTGCTCCAGATTTCACATAAATTTTTTAAGAAGGCAGTTAAGCCCTTGGGAATTGAACTCGGAGACGAGAGAGATTATGGTGTGGGAATGTTCTTCTTCCCACAGGATGAGTTAAAGAACAATCAGGCTAAGAAGATGTTTGAGGTCATTGTGGAAAAGGAAGGTATGGAGTTCCTTGGATGGAGAGAAGTTCCGATTCATCCGGACAAACTTTCCGATAAAGCAAGAGACTGTATGCCATGTATCATGCAGGCATTTGTCAAGAGACCGGAAGACGTTGAAAAGGGATTGGATTTTGACCGCAAGCTGTATGTAGCACGCCGTGTGTTTGAACAGTCAAACGATGACAGTTACGTTGCTTCTTTATCCAGCCGTACAATCGTATACAAAGGAATGTTCTTAGTAGAGCAGTTACGTCAGTTCTTCTCTGATCTGCAGGATCCGGATTACGAGTCAGCAATTGCAACTGTACATTCCCGTTTCTCTACCAACACAAATCCAAGCTGGGAGAGAGCACATCCAAACCGTTTTATCGTACATAACGGTGAGATTAATACCATTCGTGGTAATGCAGATAAGATGCTTGCCCGTGAGGAGACAATGGCATCCGGAAAACTCCGTGGAGAGTTCCAGAAAGTACTTCCGGTTATTAATACAGAAGGTTCCGATTCTGCAATGCTTGATAACACATTAGAGTTTTTGGTTATGAGTGGTATGGAACTTCCGCTGGCAGTTATGATCATGATCCCTGAGCCATGGGCAAACAATGCAATCATGAGTCAGAAGAAAAAAGATTTTTATCAGTATTATGCAACCATGATGGAGCCATGGGACGGACCGGCTTCCATTCTTTTCTCCGATGGAGATATGATGGGTGCAGTGCTTGACCGTAACGGACTTCGTCCATCCCGTTACTATATTACAGATGATGATTATCTGATTCTTTCTTCCGAAGTCGGTGTACTGGATATCGATCCGACAAAGATCGTGACAAAAGATCGTCTTCGTCCAGGAAAGATGCTTCTTGTAGATACGATTCAGGGCCGTGTCATTGACGACGATGAACTGAAAGAAAAATATGCTGGAAAGCGTCCGTATGGTGAGTGGTTAGACAGCAACATCGTTATGCTCGAAGACTTAAAGATTCCAAATGAGCGTGTACCGGAATATACAAAGGAAGAACGCCAGAGAATGCAGAGGGCATTTGGTTATACTTATGAGTCTCTGAAAGATTCCATTCTTCCGATGGCAAAGAACGGTATCGAGGGAACCGCAGCGATGGGTACCGATACACCACTGGCAGCACTTTCCGGTAACCGTGAGCCATTGTTTAACTACTTTAAGCAGTTGTTCGCACAGGTAACCAACCCTCCAATTGATTCAATTCGTGAGGAAGTGGTTACTTCCACAACGGTATATATCGGAGCTGGTGGAAACCTTCTGGAGGAAAAACCACAGAACTGTAAAGTTCTCCGTATTAACAATCCAATCCTTACCAATACCGATCTCATGAAGATTCGTGATATGAAGGTAGAGGGATTTAAGGTAGCTACGATTTCTATCGTATATTATAAGAATACAAGTCTGGAAAAGGCAGTAGACAGACTCTTCATTGAGGCTGACCGTGCATACAGAGATGGTGCCAATATCCTGATCCTTTCCGACCGTGAAGTGGATGACAACCATGTTGCTATTCCATCACTGCTTGCAGTATCTGCATTACAGCAGTATCTGGTTAAGACAAAGAAACGTACATCACTTTCTGTGATTCTGGAGTCAGGTGAACCACGAGAGGTACATCACTTTGCAACTTTACTTGGATTTGGTGCAAGTGCAATCAACCCATATCTGGCACAGGATACCGTAAAGCAGTTGGTAGACGAGCATATGCTTGACAAGGATTATTACGCAGCCATCAATGATTACAATCATGCAATTATTACAGGTATCGTAAAAATCGCAGCAAAGATGGGTATTTCTACGATCCAGTCTTATCAGGGCTCAAAGATCTTTGAGGCAATTGGTATTGACAAAGAAGTAATTGATAAATACTTTACTAATACGGTAAGCCGTATCGGTGGTATTACCATGAAAGATATTGAAGATGATGTAAATACATTACATTCTGCAGCTTATGATCCATTAGGACTTGAGACCGATGTGACACTCGACAGTAAGGGACGTCACAAGATGAGAAGCGGTGCGGATGCGCATTTGTACAATCCGGCTACGATCCATCTTCTGCAGCAGTCTACCCAGAGGGGAGACTACAATCTGTTCAAACAGTATACAGAACTTGTGGATGAAGAGCAGAAACATACAAACCTTCGTGGATTAATGGATTTCAACTATCCGAAGAAGGGTGTGAAATTAGAGGAAGTAGAGAGTGTAGATTCTATTGTGACCCGTTTTAAGACAGGTGCAATGTCATACGGTTCTATTTCAAAAGAAGCACATGAGACACTGGCGATTGCCATGAATCACCTCCACGGTAAGTCAAACACAGGTGAAGGTGGCGAGGACAAGGATCGTCTGACCATTGGAAAAGATGGAAAGAACCGTTGTTCTGCAATCAAACAGGTTGCTTCTGGCCGTTTTGGTGTAACAAGCAGATACCTGACCAGTGCACAGGAAATTCAGATTAAGATGGCACAGGGAGCAAAACCGGGTGAAGGTGGACATCTGCCAGGAAAGAAAGTATATCCTTGGATTGCAAAGACCAGACTTTCTACTCCGGGTGTATCATTGATTTCTCCGCCACCACACCATGATATTTATTCCATCGAGGATCTGGAACAGCTGATCTTTGACTTGAAGAATGCAAACCGTGATGCCAGAATTTCCGTAAAACTGGTATCAGAAGCAGGTGTTGGAACTGTCGCAGCAGGTGTTGCCAAAGCGGGAGCACAGGTTGTACTGATTTCCGGATATGACGGTGGTACAGGTGCCGCTCCAAGCAGTTCTATCCATAATGCAGGTCTGCCATGGGAGCTGGGACTTGCAGAAACACACCAGACACTGATCATGAACGGACTTCGTAACAAGGTTCGTATCGAGACAGACGGTAAGCTGATGAGTGGTAAAGACGTTGCAATTGCAGCATGTCTTGGTGCCGAGGAGTATGGATTTGCAACGGCTCCGCTCGTAACGATGGGCTGTGTCATGATGCGTGTATGTAATCTGGATACCTGTCCTGCAGGTATTGCAACACAGAATCCGGAACTTCGTAAGCGTTTCGCAGGAAAGCCGGAATATGTTGAAAACTTTATGCGCTTTATCGCAGAGGAACTTCGTGAATATATGGCAAAGCTTGGTGTACGTACCGTAGATGAGCTGGTAGGAAGAAGCGATTTCTTAAAGGTTCGTGAGAATCTGTCTGAAAGAGAAGCAAAACTGAATCTGGATAACATCTTAAATAACCCATTTGCAGGAACAAAGCAGAAAGTTATTTTTGATCCAAAACAGGTTTATGATTTTGAACTGGATTCTACCAAAGACATGACCGTTCTTCTGAAACAGTTGAAACCAGCGCTTGAGAAGAAGCAGAAGCGCATGATCGATACAGAAGTAACCAATGTCAACCGTTCACTGGGAACTATCTTTGGATCTGAGATCACAAAAGCATACGACGATACATTGGAAGATGATACTTACATTGTAAAATGTACGGGTGCCGGCGGACAGAGCTTTGGTGCATTTATTCCTAAGGGACTGACACTTGAACTGGTCGGAGATTCCAACGATTACTTCGGAAAAGGCCTTTCCGGCGGAAAACTGATCGTTTATCCACCAACAGGTGTGAAGTTTAAGAAGGATGAGAATATTATTATCGGTAACGTAGCACTTTATGGTGCGACAAGCGGTAAGGCATTTATCAATGGTGTTGCTGGTGAGCGTTTCTGCGTAAGAAACTCTGGAGCAACAGCAGTCGTTGAAGGCGTCGGCGATCATGGATGTGAATACATGACAGGTGGTCGTGTTGTTATCCTTGGTAAGACTGGAAAGAACTTCGCAGCCGGTATGAGCGGTGGAATCGCATATGTACTGGATGAAGACAATGATCTGTATATGCGTACCAATAAGTCCATGGTATTTACTGAAGAGGTAACCAACAAGTACGATGTATTAGAGCTGAAAGATATGATCAAGGAGCATGTAACTTTGACCAATTCCGAAAAAGGAAAAGAAATCTTAGACAACTTCAGCGAATATCTGCCGAAGTTCAAGAAAGTGATCCCATATGATTATAATCGTATGCAGATGGCTATCGTACAGATGGAAGAAAAAGGTCTCAACGCAGAGCAGGCACAGATTGAAGCATTTTATGCCAGCACCAGAGGATAAGGAGGGAAGAGAACATGGGAAAGCCAACAGGATTTTTAGAATATGAAAGAACGGAAGCACGTTCGGTGGAACCAAAGGAACGAATCAAAAACTATAAAGAGTTCCATGTCTTCCTTTCAAAAGAAAAACAGCAGGAGCAGGCGGCACGCTGCATGGATTGCGGTGTTCCGTTCTGCCAGTCAGGTATGACGATCGCAGGCATGACATCCGGATGTCCACTGCACAACCTCGTTCCGGAATGGAATGATCTGGTATATTCCGGTAACTGGCAGCAGGCATATAACCGTCTGCACAAGACCAACAATTTTCCGGAGTTTACATCAAGAGTATGTCCGGCATTATGTGAGAAAGCATGTACCTGCGGACACTGGGGTGACCCGGTATCGGTACGTGACAATGAGCATGGTGTTATCGAGACTGCCTATGAGATGGGATACGCAGCTCCACATGTACCAAAGGTACGTACAGGAAAGAAAGTTGCAATCATCGGCTCTGGTCCTTCCGGATTAGCAGCAGCAGATCAGCTGAACCAGAGAGGACATGATGTAACGGTATATGAGAGAGATGACCGTGTAGGTGGACTTCTTATGTACGGTATTCCGAATATGAAGCTGGAAAAGCACATTATCGATCGCAAGATTGATGTCATGAAAGCAGAAGGTATACATTTTATTACCGGATGCAATGTGGGTGTCGATGTAAAAGCGGCAGATCTGCTGAAACAGTATGACCGCGTAGTTCTCTGCTGTGGCGCAAAGAATCCGAGAGATATCAAGGCTGCTGGAAGAGATGCAGAAGGTATCTATTTTGCAGTAGACTACCTGTCACGTACAACAAAGAGTCTGTTAGATTCTGATTTGAAGGACAATAAATATGTATCTGCAAAAGGAAAGAACGTTGTAATCATCGGTGGTGGTGATACTGGCAACGACTGTGTCGGCACTGCAATCCGTCAGGGAGCCAAGTCTGTGACGCAGCTTGAGATGATGCCTTGTCCACCAACGGAGCGTGCAGCAAACAATCCATGGCCGGAGTGGCCAAAGGTTTTAAAGACAGATTATGGTCAGGAAGAGGCAATTGCATGTTTTGGAACAGATCCTCGTATTTATCAGACAACTGTCAAAGAATTCCACAAAGACAAGAGTGGAAAGCTGAATGGCCTCACAATCGTAAGCCTTGAGAGCAAGGTAGATGAGAAGACCGGTCGCAGAAATATGGTAGAGGTGCCGGGAACTGAAAAGAAGATTCCGGCAGAACTTGTTCTGATCGCTGCAGGATTCCTTGGAACAGAGGATTATATTGCAAAAGCATTTGGCGTAGAGTTGAACCAGAGAACCAACGTGGCAACTGAGCCTGGCAAATATGCAACCAATGTAAAGAATGTATTTACAGCCGGAGATATGCACAGAGGACAGTCTCTTGTTGTATGGGCTATTCGCGAAGGCCGTGAAGTGGCACATGATGTAGATGCAAGCCTGATGGGATATTCTTATCTGTCTGTACAGTAGTAATTGATACAATAAATGAAACAAATTATAATGAAAAGCTGTTTCTGCCTGAACAATAAATAGGCAGGAGCAGCTTTTTGTGTTATCATGGTATGGACGATGAGAACAGGAGAAAGACAATGGCTTTGATATTTTTTGATATTGATGGAACACTTTGGGATGAGCGTATGCAGATTCCGGAGAGTACGGTTCCAACGCTGAAAAAGCTTCAGACAAACGGGCACAAAATTTTCCTGTGCAGCGGACGTTCACGTGCCAGCATTCAGGCAAAAGAACTGATGGATGTTGGATTTGACGGAATCCTTGCTGCATGTGGAAATCATATTGAACTGAACAATGAGATAGTGTATGAAAACATTTTGTCACCGGAACTGACCAAGAAGGTGATTGACGTTTTGCGGGAATGCCGGATGCCAGTGGTCTTAGAGGGACCGGATTATATGTGGATCGATGAAAAAGGATTTGAAGATGATCCGTATGTCATTTATTTGTTTCAGGAACTTGGCAAGAGTGCACAGACACTGAAAGGATATACGAGTGATATCCGGATCAATAAGTTTTCGGCAGATATTCTCGATGATACAGACTATGAGAAAATCAAAGAACAGTTGCAGGATGAATTTGAGTTTATCGAGCATGTGGAAAAAGTAGTGGAATTTGTTCCAAAGGGAACTTCCAAAGCAACCGGAATCGCGTGGCTTTGTAAGTATCTCGGCGTGGATCGTGCGGATATATATGCCATCGGAGACAGTGTCAATGACTTGGACATGCTTACTTTTGTGGGACATGGTATTGCGATGGGCAATGCATCGCAGCCAGCAAAAGAGGCAGCCGAGTATGTTACGACGGATATTCACGAGGATGGAATCATGCATGCCATGGAACATTATGAATTGATCTGAAAATGTTTCCAAATGGACAAAACTGAATAAAGCTACAGTGAAAGTGACCAAATCCAAAACAGTGAATTTGGTCACTTTTTTAAAATTGATAACGATACCAATTTTATCTCTTAAATAAATATACAAATGGTGTAGGAATATGGTACTAAAAAATAAAAAAATTGTGAAAAATGTATAAAATTTTTTTCGAAATTTATCGAAAATCAATATTGAGAAAAGAAAAGAGATTCGGTACAATGAGTTTATAAAAGGTATGGCCATCCTTTTGAAAGGTAGTAGGTAAATAATGAAAGATTATTTTTGGAGGGAAATATGAAAAAGAGATTGTATCGTGCTCTTTTAAGTCTTGTATTGTCAGCATCGGTGATTACCAGTGGATTTTTTGTATCCACACCACAGATTACCTATGCGCAGGAGGCTACAGTAACTGATTCTGAGTATAGCCTTGCAGAAAATGTTCAGGATGGTGTGATTTTGCATTGTTTTGACTGGACGTATCAGCAGATTATCGATGAGCTGCCAAATATTGCAAAAGCCGGATTCTCTTCGGTTCAGACATCACCGGCACAGGTCGCAGTACAAGGAAACAGTATCTGGTATTATCTGTATCAGCCAAACGGATTTTATGTTGCAGACTCTGGTCTGGGTTCTGAGGAGGATTTAAAGAGACTCTGTAAAGAAGCGGATAAGTATGATGTGAAAGTCGTTGTTGATGTTGTTGCAAATCATCTGGCAGGCGATCACAGCAATATCGACTGGGAGTTAAAGAATTCACAGTACTGGCATAATGCGGGAAGTAAAATCGATTATTCGAACCGTTGGCAGATTACACATGGTGATATTGGAATGCCAGATATCAATTCTGAAAATGACTTTGTTCAGCAGAAGGTAAAGAATTATATTCAACAGCTGAAGAAGGACGGTGTTGATGGTATCCGCTGGGATGCAGCAAAACATATCGGACTTCCTTCGGAAGGATGCAATTTCTGGAATACAGTCATTGACAAGAGCATGTATAACTATGGAGAAATCCTTGTTGGTGCAATTGATCAGCACAATGTCGATCAGCGTACGCAGGACAACATCAACAAGATGAAGGAATATACTTCTTATATGTCAGTAACGGACAGCAGCTATGGCAGTGATATTTTAAAAGCCGTAAAAAGCGGAAGAGTGCCAAGTGGGTATGGTTCATGGGTTGTTTCCGGACTGGACGAGCATAAACTGGTATATTGGGCAGAGAGCCATGATACCTATGCAAATGATGGTGGTGAATCCAAATATGTAGATCAGAATAAGATTGATCGTGCATATGCGATTGCTGCAAGCCGTAATGGCGCAAGTGCATTGTATTTCTCAAGACCATCTCAGACTGAGAAGAAAAAAATTATGGTTGGCGAAAAGGGAAGTACACATTTTAAGAGTGCAGAAGTAGCAGCAGTAAATCATTTTCATAATGCCTGCATTGGAGAGAAGGATTATTACACAACATCTTCCAATCAGTCTGTAGCTGCAATTACAAGAAACAGCGGTGCTTGTATCGTATTAGGAAATGGTGGAAATCGTGATGTCACAATTGCAAACGGTGGAAGTCTTACAACACCGGGAACTTATTATGATGAGATTACAGGAAACAAGTTTGTTGTAACAAAAGATAAGATTACAGGTAAAGTCGGATCAACTGGAATTGCTGTATTTTATCAGTCAAATAAGAAGGTATCTGTTTCAGCAGATAAAGAGAGCGGAACTACTTTTACAGATAAGCTTAAAGTTAAATTTACAGCAAACAACGCAACGAAATCCACTCTTACAATCAATGGAAAAACAGAAAGCTTTACCGGATCTGTTACAAAAACATTTGATGCAACAACAACGGTAAAAGTATATGCTGAGAATTCCAAGGGCAGTGCGGCTAAGACATATACTTATACAAAGGACAGTCAGCCACCAGTGAGAGAAACGCGTGATATTTATCTGGATGTCAACAATTGCTCCTGGTTTGGAAGTGATTCGGCAGTTGCAGCAATCAAGACAAATCTTGACAGTGCTTTTACAAAAATGACAAAGACAACGGTAACAGATACAAATAAGACCGTTTATACAGTGAAGGTTTCAACCAAGGCAACATCTGCGACAATTGTGCGTATGCTTCCTAGTGGAAAGTATTACAATGCAAAGACCATTACCTTAAATAGCGCATACAACCGCTATACATCCGATGGAAACTGGTCAAATGTAACTACTGATATCTATACAACCGGTGGCGGTGGTGGAAACTACAATACAGATGTAAGTGTTTATTTCACCAACAACTACAATTGGAACAACGTATATGCATATAGCTGGGGCGGTTCTGGAAAGAGCGCACAGTGGCCAGGCGAGAAGATGACATATGTGGGACAGAATGAGTATAACCAGGCGGTATATACAATCAAGGTTTCTTCTGACAGCAAGGGCCTGATCTTCAATAATGGATCTGGTTCACAGACTGTGGATATTACAAGTAACATTAAAGAAAATACCGGATTCTATATTTCCGGTAATTCTGGAAGTAAATGTAATGTTGGAACATATACTTACAAATAAGTAAGAAAGAAAATTTGATTTGACGAGAAAAAGGCAGGTGGTGCTGCAGAAAAGTTTAGTGCCATCTGCTTTTTTGTAATTTTAAAATCTATTTGTCTGTAATTTGTCTAATTTTGTATGTTAAAATAAAAATATAGGAGGAATACAAAAATGATCGAGGAAAAACAATCGGTTGGAAAAGAATATATAGAACATGCGAAAAATGCTGACGATATGTGGCTTGCACAAAGAATGTCGGAAGGACAGCAGAAGTCCTTATGCAGTTGGATATGGGAGATCAGATTAATAGGCTGGCTGCAAATCACAAATATGGAGAAAATTGTGAGATTAAGCTGTCATTTGACGAGAGCGGAATGATTTCCGAAGTGAAACTTGAACAGAAAAAAATGCGGATAAAAAACAGCTGGAACAGAAAAAAGATATGGGGCAGAAAAAATTACAGAAAAAACTCTATAAAAACGAAAAAGTTAGGAAGGTGCAGATCATATGAAAAAAAGAATTATCGGATACCGGATGTACGTGGATAGCATTCTTTTAGATAAAAGGAAGAGAAGTCCACAAGAATGGGAGCGGATACTGGAGGAACACCTGACGCAGATTGGTTTTTTTCAACATGAGCGTCTGATCCATCTGATCGTTACGGTTACTTTTGCTCTGATGACATTGATTTCCATGATTGCCTCTGTCACGACAGGTATGCCATTACTTTTGATATTGTCTCTTTTATTTCTCGTCTTGCTGGTGCCATATATCTTTCATTATTATACATTGGAAAATGAAGTGCAGAAAATGTACGCACAATATGACGAAATAAGAAAGAGAATATAAAAAATATATAAAGTTTGAATATCACTGTTGACATTGAAAAACAACAGTGATATTTTATTTACAGAACAAATTAGCACTCGAAAGAGATGAGTGCTAGTAAATAAAAAGGAGGCTATTCACAATGAAATTAATGCCATTAACAGACAGAGTTGTATTAAAACAGTTAGAAGCAGAAGAGACTACCAAGTCTGGAATTATCCTGACAGGTACTGCACAGGAGAAGCCACAGGAAGCTGAGGTTATTGCTGTAGGTCCTGGAGGAATGGTTGACGGTAAAGAAGTTGTTATGCAGGTGAAGGAAGGCCAGAAAGTAATTTATTCTAAATATGCCGGAACAGAGGTAAAACTCGAGGGTGAGGAATATATTATTGTAAGACAGAATGATATTCTTGCAGTTGTAGAATAAAGTAAAACAGTAAACATATTAAATAAAAATGAAGAGAGGTTATTGATCATGGCAAAAGAGATTAAATATGGTTCAGAAGCCAGAGCAGCACTTGGTGCTGGCGTTGATAAGTTAGCAAATACAGTACGTGTAACAATCGGACCTAAGGGTCGTAACGTAGTTTTGGATAAATCTTTTGGTGCTCCACTCATCACCAATGATGGTGTGACAATCGCAAAAGAGATCGAGCTTGAGGATGCATTTGAGAACATGGGTGCCCAGCTTGTAAAAGAAGTTGCAACAAAGACAAATGATGTTGCTGGTGACGGTACTACAACCGCTACCGTTTTAACACAGGCTATGGTTCAGGAAGGTATGAAGAACCTTGAGGCTGGCGCTAATCCAATCGTTTTAAGACGTGGTATGAAGAAAGCAACAGATGCTGCAGTAGCTGCTTTAAAGGAAATGAGCCAGAAGGTAAAAGGCAAGGAGCAGATCGCAAAGGTTGCAGCAATCTCTGCAGGAGATGAAGGAGTTGGTAACCTTGTAGCAGATGCTATGGAGAAAGTTACAAACGATGGTGTTATCACAATCGAAGAGTCTAAGACTATGGAGACAGAACTTGACCTTGTAGAAGGTATGCAGTTCGACAGAGGCTATTTATCTGCATATATGTGCACAGATATGGATAAGATGGAAGCTGTCCTTGATGATCCATACATCCTGATCACAGATAAGAAGATTTCCAATATTCAGGAGATTCTTCCATTACTTGAGCAGATTGTACAGTCTGGTGCAAGACTTCTGATCATCGCTGAGGATATCGAGGGCGAGGCTCTTACAACATTGATCGTCAACAAGTTACGTGGAACATTTAATGTTGTTGCTGTCAAGGCTCCTGGATATGGCGACAGAAGAAAAGCAATGCTTGAGGATATCGCAATCCTTACAGGCGGTCAGGTAATCAGCTCTGATTTGGGATTAGAGTTAAAAGATACAACCATGGATATGTTAGGCCGTGCAAAATCCGTTAAGGTACAGAAAGAGAACACGGTTATCGTTGACGGTGCAGGCGATAAAGATGCAATCCAGGGAAGAATCAACCAGATCCGTGGACAGATTGATGAGACAACATCTGAGTTCGACAAAGAGAAACTTCAGGAAAGACTTGCAAAGATGGCAGGTGGTGTCGCTGTTATCCGTGTTGGTGCAGCAACAGAGACAGAGATGAAGGAAGCAAAACTTCGCATGGAAGATGCTTTAAACGCAACACGTGCAGCAGTAGAAGAAGGAATTATCGCAGGTGGCGGATCTGCATACATCCATGCTTCTAAGAAGGTTGCAGAGCTTGCAAATACATTAGAGGGCGATGAGAAGACAGGTGCAAAGGTAATCCTGAAAGCACTTGAGGCTCCATTGTTCTTCATCGCGGCTAATGCCGGATTAGAGGGCGCTGTTATTATCAATAAGGTAAAAGAGTCACAGCCGGGTATCGGATTTAATGCCGCAACCGAAGAGTATGTTGATATGGTAGAGTCCGGAATTCTTGATCCGGTTAAAGTTACAAGAAGCGCATTACAGAACGCAACATCTGTAGCTTCTACACTCCTGACAACTGAGTCAGCTGTAGCAAATATTAAGGAAGACACTCCAGCAATGCCAGCTGGTGGCGCCGGAATGGGCGGAATGATGTAACATGTCATATGCCAGTCCAGTAGGGACTGGCGTATGACCTACGCACAGCGCCGCCGAACGTAAAAGAGGCATTATAATGCGCTGTGCTCCTTGATGCCAGTCCAGCAGGGACTGGCGTATGACAATGAACATGGTATTTAAAACCATGTAAAATAGATATGAAAAGCCTTATTTTCAAGGCTTTTCATTTTTTTTTACCTATGTTATACTATGCATTGGTGGTGCGAAAACACCAAAGATAGAACCAGGAAGAGGGAAAGCATGAGTAAAGTAATCGTTGTAACAGACAGCAATAGTGGAATTACACAGAGCCAGTCAAAGGAACTTGGTGTTGTAGTACTTCCGATGCCTTTTTATATTGATGATAAGATGTACTATGAAGATATTGATCTTACACAGGAGCAGTTTTACGAGAAGCTCACACAGGGTGGAGAGATTAAGACGTCCATGCCTCTCGTAGGGGATGTCACGGACAAGTGGGATGAACTGCTGAAAGAATATGATGAGATTGTATATATCCCAATGTCATCCGGACTGAGCAGTTCCTGCGAGACAGCCATGATGCTTGCACAGGATTATGAGGGCAAGGTAGAGGTTGTCAATAACCAGAGAATTTCTGTAACACAAAGACAGTCTGTATTAGACGCAAAGATGCTTGCAGAACAGGAAAAGTCAGCAGCGGAAATTAAAGAAATTTTGGAGAAGAACAAATTTGAGTCTTCGATTTATATTATGGTAGATACTTTGGAGTATCTGAAAAAAGGGGGAAGAATTACACCGGCGGCTGCAGCACTCGGTACACTTTTGAAGTTGAAACCGGTTCTCCAGATTCAGGGAGAAAAGCTGGATGCGTTTGCAAAAGCACGTACTGTAAAACAGGCAAAATCAATTATGATCGAGTCTATGAAGAATGATTTTGAGAAACGTTTTCAGAGTCCGGATGGAAAGAAAATGCATCTGGAAATGGCATATACTCATGATCTGGAAGCCGCAGAAGTTTTCAAAGAGGAGGTGCAGGCTGCATTTCCGAATAACGAGATTGTTTTAAACCCATTATCATTGTCAGTATCCTGTCATATTGGACCAGGAGCTTTGGCAATCGCATGCTCAAAAGTAATTGAGTAATCCTTATTACTAATATTTATAATAGATATTACGAATAAAGAGTTTACATCTCGGTCAGAATCAATTATAATCATGAAGTAAAGACGGAGAGGTTTTTACACCTGTCCGTTTTTCTGTGCGTAATCACGCATAAGTCTATGTACACAATAGGAGGAATTGAAAAGATGGTTAAAGCAGTTGTTGGCGCTAACTGGGGCGATGAAGGCAAAGGCAAAATTACGGATATGCTGGCAAAGCAGGCCGACATCATTGTACGTTTTCAGGGAGGTGCGAATGCAGGACATACAATCGTAAATGATTATGGCAAGTTTGCATTACACACACTTCCATCCGGAGTATTTTACAGTCATACAACAAGTATTATTGGAAATGGTGTGGCACTGAACATTCCGGTTTTATTTAATGAAATCAAGTCCATCACGGACAGAGATGTGCCGATGCCAAAGATTCTGGTATCCGACCGTGCGCAGATTGTAATGCCATATCATATTTTATTTGACCAGTACGAGGAAGAACGTCTTGGAGGTAAGTCATTCGGTTCTACTAAGTCTGGAATTGCTCCTTTTTATTCAGATAAATATGCAAAGATTGGTTTCCAGGTTAATGAGCTTTTTGATGATGAACTTTTGAAAGAAAAGGTTGCACGTGTGGCAGAACAGAAGAACGTTCTGTTAGAGTATTTATACCATAAGCCATTGATTGATACAGAAGAACTTTTGAATACACTTCATGAGTATCGTGATATGGTTGCTCCATATGTATGTGACGTATCCCTGTATTTGGATAAGGCTTTAAAAGAGGGCAAGACAGTTCTCTTAGAGGGTCAGTTAGGCACTTTAAAGGATCCGGATCATGGTATTTATCCGATGGTTACATCTTCATCTACACTTGCAGCTTATGGTGCAATTGGAGCTGGAATTCCACCATACGAGATCAAGCAGGTAGTTACTGTATGTAAGGCATACTCATCCGCAGTCGGTGCTGGTGCATTTGTCAGCGAAATTTTTGGTGATGAGGCAGATGAGCTTCGTCGTCGTGGTGGCGATGGTGGAGAGTTCGGCGCAACAACCGGACGCCCAAGAAGAATGGGATGGTTCGACTGTGTGGCAAGCAAGTATGGTTGCCGTATGCAGGGAACAACTGATGTTGCATTTACAGTACTTGATGTACTTGGGTATCTGGATGAGATTCCAGTATGCGTAGGATACGAGATTGATGGAGAGGTTACAACAGACTTCCCTGTTACACATAAGCTTGAGAAGGCAAAACCGGTTCTGAAGAAACTTCCTGGATGGAAATGTGACATTCGTGGAATCAAGAAATATGAAGATCTTCCAGAAAACTGCCGCAAGTATGTTGAGTTTGTAGAGAATGAGATTGGATATCCAATCACTATGGTATCTAATGGTCCTGGACGTGATGATATTATTTACCGTGAGTCTCCATTATCAAAATAATTATAAAAGTAATTATATAACATTTACAGGATGAAAACCCCCATTGAGAGCAATCGAGGGCACTGAAAAACCTACCGCTTTAAATTTCAAATTTTAATGCACATATAAA
>ERZ1034763.547-NODE-547-length-16375-cov-4.150061_pt1 | contig 16375 bp, 8 predicted proteins | sample MGYA00520701_ERZ1034763 | MGnify/ENA primary metagenome ERZ1034763 (study PRJEB33766, sample SAMN09781707) | gut metagenome | biome: gut microbiome | host: Homo sapiens | place: Madagascar | study: EMG produced TPA metagenomics assembly of the PRJNA485056 data set...
GATGAAAGGAAAATTATCCAAAGCTATGCTTTCTTGCCTGGCCATGGTGCTTGGCATCGCGTCGGCGCAGGCCTGCGGTCCGGAGAACGGCAAAGAGACGCCGGCTGACACAAGGGAACTCTCTGTCTCCCCGGCGACCGCGCAGGTCGGTCACGAGGCGGCGGAATGTTCATTCACCGTCAAGACCAATTTTGAATATAAGGTTGTCATCGATGTGGATTGGATCGCCGTCAAAAGCGCCTCACCGACCGGCTTGGTCCTGAATATTAATGAAAACACGTCTGTGACGCCCCGTGAGGCGGATGTAAGGCTTGTGGACAGGAACGACCGCTACTGGTTCAAGACCGTGAAGGTGGTTCAGGACAAGAATCCCGTCCGGAAGGTGAGACTTTCGATCGTGGACAAGAACGCCACCGCGCAGACGAAGGCTCTGTACGCCAATCTGTGGGATCTGGCCGGGAAAGGTTTCATGTTCGGGCATCACGATGACCTGTGGTACGGACGTCACTGGTACGACGAGCCTGGCGGTTCGGACACGAAAGCCGTGTGCGGAGACTATCCGGCGGTGTTCAGCGTGGACCTTGCGTCAATAATGGACAACAGGTACCGGTCGAACTCCAAAGAGAACGAGATCCGCCGCAGGGTGATCCTTGAAGCCAGGGAAAGAGGCGAGGTCATTCTTGCCTGCATCCACATCAACAATCCTCTGACCATTGTCGGCAACGAGAATGGTTACCCTGCCGGGACATCATGGGACAACACCAAGTGCATCGATCAGATTCTCAAGGAGGGCACCGAGGTGCGTGGACGCTACATCGAGTGGCTTGACCGTCTGGCTGATTTCGCCTGCAATCTGAAAGACAGCAAAGGCGAGTTGATACCGGTCATATTCAGGCCTTATCACGAGTGCACGCAGAGTTGGTCCTGGTGGGGGACCGAGGCTTGCACCTCGACGGAGTACATCCAGTTCTGGCAGTGGACGGTCAAATATCTCAGGGACACAAAGGGAGTGCATAACTTCATCTATGCCGTGTCCCCGCAGATGGACGGCGACTACGGTGAGAACGGCCGTGCCCGTCTGCTGACCAGATGGCCAGGGGATGAATATGTCGATTTCCTTGGGATGGACTGCTACCATGGACTGAACTATAACGCTTTCTCCGCCAACATCGAGGCGATGCAGAAACTCTCCGCCGAAAAGATGAAACCTTGCGGTGTCACCGAGACGGGAGCCGAGGCGTTCACCAACACGGACTATTGGACGAGGTATATTCTTGGCCCGGCGAAGGGGAAGCGGCTTTCCATGGTTGTCATGTGGAGGAACAAATATGTGTCTTCAGAGTCGGACACGCATTATTTCAGCGTGTATCCCGGCCATCCGTCCGAAGACGATTTCCGGACTTTCTACAAGGATGCGAGCACATTGTTCAGCAAGGATCTTCCGGACATGTACTCGATGCCGGAGAATTATGAAGTGAAATAATATTAAAACAAATAATCAATTTATGGCCAAATCGTTCAAAATATTCCTTGTCACGGGCATCCTGCTCGTGCTTGGAGGACTTGCGGCTCCGTTGCAGGCCCAGAACAGGACTGTCAGCGGAGTGGTCAGGGATGACACCGGAGAACCGTTGTTCGGCGCGTTTGTCGTGCAGCAGGGGACGGTGAACGGTATCTCGACGGATTTTGAGGGCAGGTACACCCTCACGGTCCCTTCTGGAGAAGTCACGCTCCAGTTCCAGTTCATCGGTTATGTTACACAGAATGTCAAGGTGCCCGCCGGAAAATCCGTGGCGGATGTCGTGATGAAAACAGACGCCAACCTTATGGAGGAGGTTGTCGTGACAGCGTTCGCCACCCAGAAGAAGGTGAATGTCACGGGAGCGATCTCCTCTGTCAACGGTGGTGATATTCTTTCAACCCCGGTGTCGAACATCTCCAATGCCTTGCTGGGCAACTCGCCGGGAGTCAGCGGACTTCAGACCTCCGGAGAGCCGGGACGCAACGACGCCACCATACATATTCGTGGAATCTCGACTTACGGATCCTCTTCGCCGCTGATCATCATCGACGGTGTGGAACAGGCTTCCGAGCAGGCTTTCGCCGAGTTCAACGCGATGGACGCCAATGAGATCCAGGGAATATCCATCCTGAAGGACGCGGCTTCCACGGCTGTCTATGGAGTGCGTGGAGCCAACGGTGTCATCATCGTCACCACCAAGCGTGGCTCGGTCGGCAAGCCGGTGATCAACTTCTCGGCCAACTATGGCCTCACATCGGCCTCGCAGCTTCAGGAGGGAACCACGGCTTATGAATATGCCCTGTTCAGGAACGAAGCCATCCGCAACGAGCAGAAGGCATATTCCGGAACGGAAAGTCTCTCCGCTTACATCTACGATGACTATGACCTCTGGAAGTTCAAGAACAACAGGGACTTCACTCCGCAGGAAGTGGATGCCATGTCCTCCCTTACCCCCGCGCAGAAGGAATCCCTGAAGAACTCTCCGGCTCTATATTACGCCTCTCATGACCTTTACAAGGAACAGTTCGACAAGGTCGCTCCTCAGTATCAGGCCAACATGAACATCTCCGGAGGAACGGACAGGGTCAAGTACTTCGTGTCGTTCGGCTATTTCCGTCAAGAAGGAATCACGAGCACGGTCAAGTACTATGACGCCACGACAGAGTCTCTGTTCACCCGCTATAATTTCAGGAGCAACATCGATGTGAAGATTCTGGACAATCTCACCCTTACGGTGAACTCGGCCGGTCAGTTCGGAGAGACCAAGGGACCTGGCAACGGCGCTGACCCTTACGACCTCAGCGCGCGCTACAAGATCATCATGCAGTACATCTACGACTGCAACCCGTTCATCAGCCCGGGCATCGTGGACGGTCACCTGATCAGCGGTTTCGCCGGCATCGCCGGTTCCGCCCAGAACCCGTTGGCGACCAAGACGAACAGCAGCATCGGAAACCAGAACGCCGTGTACAATCTTTTGACCAGCGGCTCGGCCACCATCTACAACAGTCTGCTTGACAATTCGTTGAAACTGAATCATCAGATGGATTACCTCCTGCCTGGGCTCAGATCCTATGTCACGGTCTCCTATCAGGACAACTACAACAAGTACGTGAAGTACACGCCTTCGATTCCGTCCTATACCATCCAGCGGAACGCCGAGGACCCGAACCTGTTCGATTTCTTCGGAGGCTCCATGGGCGCCGGGTCGTTTGAGTCTTGGGGGTACAGCAACTGGAACAAGTTCTATGTCGACGCGGGGATTGACTGGGCCGGATCGTTCGGCGCGCACAATGTCTCGGCCCTCCTTCTCGGCAAGGCGTCCAAGTACACCATGCCTAACGACTCATATCACGTCGCTTCTGGCATCATGGGGTTCGTCGGTCGTGTGACCTACAACTACGACGACCGCTACATGGCCGAGTTCAACATGGGTTACAACGGAACCGAGCAGTTCGCCGAAGGCCGTCGTTTCGGCTTCTTCCCCGCGATCTCCGCAGGTTGGGTGATCACCAAGGAACCGTGGTATCCGAGGAATGATATTCTTACATTCGCCAAGATCCGCGCTTCTTATGGAGAAGTCGGCAATGACCAGCTTGGAGGCAGCCGCCGGTACTACTACCTGCCGAACACCTACAACCTCAATCAGGGTGGCTACTGGCTCGGTGACAGTGACGGAACGTCTGACAACACCTATTTCTGGGGAGCGACGGAAGGGACTCTCGGGAACCAGGCGATCACTTGGGAACGCTCCAGAAAATATGATGTCGGAGCCGAGATCAAGTTCTTTGACGACAGGTTGAGCGCGGATTTCGATTATTTCTACGAGAAACGTAACAATATTCTTACAACTCTTGGAATCATTCCGGCCATCTACGGTGTCTCACAGGGCTCCGTGCCTCCCGCCAATGTCGGAATAACCAGCAACAAGGGCTACGAGCTCGCTTTGAACTGGGCTGACAAGAAAGGTGATTTCATCTATTCCGTCGGCGCGGATGTCAGCTGGTTCCGCAACAAGATCATCTACAAGGCGGAGGCAAAGAATCCTTATTACTGGATGAACGCCACCGGGTTCGCCATCGGGCAGCGTTTCGGCCTTGTGAGCGACGGACTGTTCAACACCCAGGAGGAACTGGCCAACAGGCCTTACAACACCTACACATCAAACGCGGCCACCTTGGGCGACATCCGTTACAAGGATCTGGACGGGGACGGTCTGATCAACCAGAACGATGTGGCTCCGATTGGTTATCCGAACTATGCGCAGTACCACTTCAACCTGAAGGCAAGGCTTGGTTATAAGGGATTCGATGTGAAAATCCTTTTCACCGGCAGCGCGGACGGCTCTTACTATCTGAACAGCGGCTACACCATTCCGTTTTTCAAGAACGCCGGCAACGCCTGGAAATGGCAGTATGACGGACGGTGGACGCAGGAGAAATACCTCGCCGGGGAGAAGATCACCTACCCTCGTGCGGCCTACGGAGCCACTTCCTCACATAACAACTACCTGACAAGCGACTACTGGATGGTTTCAACCAACCACATAAAACTGAAGAAAGTCAAGATCGGCTAAAAGTTCGACAAGACCAAGATCGCGAACCAGAATGTTGTCCAGGCTCTGAGGCTCTACTTCAACGCCAACAACGTCTATACCTTCAAGAACAAGCTCACACCTTACGGCATCGACCCTGAGACCACGGACGGCAGCACTTATGTCTATCCTCTCACCAAGGTGTTCACATTGGGCGTCAGCCTTCGTTTCTAAAATTAAAGGAGAATTAAGTATGAATATATTATCAAAGATTCTTACAGCGGCTGTCGGCCTTTCGGCGCTTTGCTCTTGCAGCATGTTCCTTGAGAAGCCGGACACCACCGGTACGGTCGATCTGGACGCGGTTTTCAGCACGACGAAGAACGCCCAGGCCACATTGATGTCCTGCTACCGCAATGTTCTTCAGCACGGGCTTCCAGGTGGCATGGGCATCGGACACTGCACTTACGGGGCCATTTCCGGAGAGGTCGGCCGCGGTTACAACTGGCACGGCAGCTACAACATCGTCCAGGCAGGTCTTTCTGTGAATGGTACGGATGGCTCTGACGCCGGAGCCGATAACTATGGTGATAACTGGCGTTTCATCAGACAATGTTTCATCGTGAAGGAGAACATCGGCAAGGTCGGTGACATGGATGATGCGACCAAGGAGACCATCAAGGCAGAGGCGACTGCTCTAATCGCCTACAGGTATATGGGAATGTTCTACCGTTACGGTGGTGTGCCAATCGTGACAAAATCCTTCGAGGCCAGCGATGACCTCACGGCCGGGCGCGCGACCTTGAAGGAGATGCTTGAATATATTTGTGGACTGTGCGACGAGGCGTACGAAAGGCTTCCGGAGAAATGGGACGCGGCCAACACCGGCCGCATGACGAAGGGAGCGGTGCTGGCGATCAAGGCCAGGACTCTCCAGTACGCCGCCCGTCCTCTGTTCAACAGCGCGACCCCTTATCTTGACAACGGTGAGAACAACGCCCTCATCTGCTTCGGCGATTACGACAAGGAACGCTGGAACGATGCCATCAAGGCCAACGAGGAAGTGCTCAAATGGGCCGCCGAGAATGGCGTGACGCTCATCAACACCGGAGGCGCCGGAGTCGGGAAGCCTAATCCGAACGCTTTCGAGGACTATGCGACAGCGTCTTCCCGACCATCCAGCAGGGAGGTCATACTCGCCTACAAACGTGACGAGTTCTGCTCCATAGCCAATTACATAAACTGCTCTCCAAACCAGACCACAAACCGTTACGACACGGATTGCAGCGGAGTTCTCACGAACCACCTCGAGAATTACTATGCGAAGGACGGTTCGGAGCTTAGCTGGCCGAAAATAGGCGAGGCCAGCGCCCGTTCCGGCGCGGATTACCGTGACAATGTGGCCAATCTTGAGCCAAGGGCTCTCGCGGACATAAAGATGGGCGGTTTCGATTCTATGAACAACCCCGGAGACTGGAACTGGTCCAACGCCGGCTGGAACCGTGGCGGTTACGCCGCTGACAAAGGCAAGGGGGATGTTTTCCCTAACGCCATAGACGGAGACAAGGGGTGCGGTGAGCGCACGAAGTTCTACTACAAGGCGGGCACTCGCATCTGGTGCGAGATTCCTCTCTTCCGGCTTGCGGAGACCTATCTCTACCTTGCGGAGGCGTACAATGAATATGGCAACCAGACCAAGGCCCTTGAATATCTCAACGCAGTCCACAACCGCGCCGGTCTTCCTTCGATCAACGAGACCGACCAGGCCAGGCTGCGGGCCATCATCCAGAGGGAGGACATGATTGAGTTCTTCCAGGAGAACCATAAATATTGGTCTGTCAAGCATTGGAAACGTGCCGACATCGCCAACGGGATCTGCGGAGGTGACATGCGCATGCTCCAGTTCAACATCGAGGACACCGATGACGCGACCTGGCCATACGCCGCGAAATGGGTGACATCCTATTGGGACGCCGTGGCCTATACGGCGTTCTGGAGCCCGGCGATGTACCTTGAGCCGTTTCCGCAGACCGAGATCAACAAAGGCACGACAACACAGAATCCTGGATATTGATAGTCAATGGCCAACAAATTAATGAATATCACAATGAATATACTCAACATAAGAAAGTGTGTGGTTCTGGCTGCGGTGTCAGCGCTTGCCGCGGGAAACTTGCGGGCCCAGGACTACTCGGTCTATGACGGGGAGGAGGTTTTGGAGAAAGTGGAGACAAATTCCACCTCCGCTGTGTCAAAGGTCTCCGGGGAGTCCTTGTACAAGACTCCCGCGTCGAATTTCACGAACACCCTCATCGGCATCCCCGGTCTGACTGTGATGCAGGGAACCGGCTCCTATGAGGACAACAAGGCTAAATGGCTTGTACGAGGCATCGGTAGCTATGCGGTAAGCGATTGGAACACCGCAAAGATATTCGTGGATGGCTTTGAGGTCAATTCTGAATACCTTACCGGCCTTTCGGCTTCGGAAGTGGAATCCGTAGAGGTTCTCAAGGACGGCGCCGCCCTTGCTCTTTACGGAGAACGCGGTGCGAACGGAGTCATCCGGATCACCACCAAGAGAGGCCGGATCGGAAACTCCACGGTGACGGCCAGGATGAGATACGGTGTCCAGACTCCGGACATCACCAACAAGCCTTTGGGCTCTTACGATTTCGCAAATCTCTATAATCAAGCGGTTTCGAACGACAATGGTATGGTATGGTCGCCTGCATATTCAGAGGATCAGCTCTCCGCCTACAGGAACGGCACGGCTCCGGATGTGGATTGGTATGACGCTGCTCTCAAGAGTGTCGGTCAGTTTGCTGACGGAGGGGTTGTCCTGAACGGAGGCTCCAGGAATGCCCGCTACAATGTGAATCTCGACTATCTCAACAACAGCGGCATCCTGAACACCTCCAACACTGACCAGACCAAGAACCTTGGCTACCAGAAGTTCAATCTCCGCGCTAATCTTGACTTCAACATCCTCAAGATTTTCGAGGTGAAGGTGGATTTCGGTGGCCGCATCGAGATGCTCAAGAGGCCGAACTACGGTGTGGCTCAGTTGTTCAACGACATCGCCACATATCCGTCTAACATCTATAATGTGTATGATGACGCGGATGAGTCCCATTATTCAGGCACGGCCCTCTACCCGAACAACCCTTACGCTTCGGTCAACGGCCTCGGCTGGATGTCTTACAAGTCCAGGAGTCTTCAGGGCAACTTCTCCGTGAAGGAAAGGCTGGACGACATCACCAAGGGACTCTATCTACAGGAGTCAATCTCTTTCTACAGTTACACCTTGAGCCAGTACGGAAAGACGAAGAACTACGCGAGGTGGAACGAAGGCGTCACGACGACGACCGACGAGACCACCACCATCACCGCCACCGGCTACGGCTCCAACGGAATGCAGGATTGGAAGCAAGGCGTGGTGACGGCCGGCTATGACAGGGTGTCAGGCAAAAGCACTGTCTCCGCCGCCGTAAACTTCCACCTTTCAGCCTACAAAGGTGACGGCTACTTCTCCTATAAGTACAACACGATGAATCTCAATGGCTTCGCTCACTATGAATATGACAACCGCTACATCGCTGAGCTTGGCTTCTCATATTTCGGGAACGATGCCTATGCTCCCGGCCACAGATGGGCGGCGTATCCTGCCGGATCGGTGGCCTGGATCGTCTCCAACGAGAACTTCCTCAAGGGCGACGATGTACTGAATTTCTTCAAGCTGCGTGCCTCGGCGGGACTTTCCGGAGCGTCCGATTCCGGAGCCACATCGGTTCTGTCCGGCTACAGCTCCAATGGACGCTACCTGTTCAAGGACTACTATACGTACAGCTATGTGGGTTCGTTCTACACAGGAAAGACTTCCGGTGTGTGGCAGAACAGCCTTGTCCCTATGTTCATCAAGAACGAGGACGCGCACGCCGAAAAGAGCATGAAGTACAATCTTGGATTCGACGCGACAATAGCGCGGAATCTCAACATCACGGCTGATTTCTTCCTTGACAAGAGGACTGACATCCTCACGTTGGATAACTCCCTAATGGGCTACTACGGAAAGCAGTTCCTCTTCACCAACTCCGGAAGCATGACCAACAAAGGATTCGAGGTCGCCGCCGGCTGGAGCGGAAAATCCGGTGATTTTGAATATGCCCTCAACGGTCAGGTGACGTTCAGCCGCAACAGGATAGACAACATGAACGAGGTCGCTCCGGCCAACGCTTTCAGTGCCCAGACCGGCCGTCCTGTCGGCACCTATATCGGTCTTGTCGCCGACGGGTTCTACGGTATTGAAGATTTCAACGAAGACGGGACCCTTCTGGCGGATCTACCTGTCCCGGCGTTCGGCAGCGTGCAGCCAGGTGACGTGAAGTACCTTGACCTTGACAGGAACGGAGTCGTGGATCAGAACGATGTCACCAGGATAGGACGTTCGGCCTATCCGGAGTGGTACTTCAGTTTCGGCGGCAGGTTCGGGTACAAGGGGGTTGACATGCAGGTCCTCTTCCAGGGTGTCGCCGGAGTGTCCGCCAACCTTCTTGACAACTGGAACCAGATGGTTGCTTTCGTGGACAACGGCAATGCCTACAATGTCGCAAAGGGAGCGTGGGCGTATTACCCGACCGAGGGAATCGACAACCGCGCGAACGCCACCTACCCTCGCCTGACGACCCAGAGCAACGAGAACAACTACCGTACAAGCTCATTGTGGATCAAGGACGCGTCTTTCCTCAAGCTCCGCAACATCGAGATCGGCTACAATTTCGCCTCCGGCAAGGTGAAGAAATCGGGAATCTCGAATCTCAGGGTCTATCTCAGTGGCCATAATCTCTTCACGGTCAGCCCGCTTCTCAAGGACTACGACTTGGATCCGGAGAACCTTAAAGGTCTCTACCCGGTCATGAGGACGTGGACCGCCGGAGTTGCCATAACTTTCTAAAACAGAGGAATGACGATCATGAAAACAATAAAATTCGGAATATTGGCGACGGCCCTTCTCGCGGCCGCGCAGGGGTGCTCGTTCCTGGACACGAGTCTTGACACGAAGCGTACCGGAGAGACCATCCTTACAGACAGGAACAGCATCTGGTATTTCGCCAACGCATGCTATTCCCCAATCATCAACGGTTATTCCGTCATTGACGGAAATCTTTTCGCGACAGCTTCCGATGAGGCTCAGCAGACATCCGCGGCTTCGGATGTGATCTATTTCAACAAAGGAATCGTGAACGCGAGCGTGAACCCGATCTCGAACCTCTACAACAACTGCTATGAGGGGATCCGCGCCGTGAACTTCTTCCTCGACTACATCGCTGACGGAAAAGGTGAGGAGATGCTTGCCCGTAACAGAAACCTTGTCACTGACGCCGTCAACTACAAGAGGGATCTCCAATCCCTTGAATGGTACACCGCGGAGGTCCACATCCTTCGCGCGTACTACTACGCCGAACTGGCCAAGATGTACGGTGGTGTACCTATCGTGGAATCCACAATGGACAAGAGCGGAGGCTCTTTTGTGCCTCGTTCGACTTACGAGGAAGTCATCGACTACATCGTGGGTGAGATTGACGGGTGGAAAGACCGGCTGGCCTGCGACTGGAATGATTTCGCCGAGCGCGAGGGGCGTCTCACCCTTGGCGCCGCCCTTGCTCTCAAGACCAGGGTGCTGCTTTACGCCGCCAGTCCTCTCCACAACCCTTCAAACGACACGGGCAAGTGGATCAGGGCCGCCAAGGCCGCCAATGAGTTCCTCTCGAACTCTGACATCAACTATTCCCTTGACAGTGACTACGAAGGCTATTTCAGCGGTGCCACGTCACTGACAAGCCCGGAAACCATCTATGCCGTGCGCAGGGAAGCGTCGAACACCTTGGAGAAAGCGAATTATCCTATCGCCACCCAAGGCGGAAAGAGCGGAGTCTGCCCGACCCAGAACCTTGTGGACGCCTATGAATATGTCGGGACACCTAACGAGAATGATCCTTATGCCAACAGGGATCCGAGATTCTACGCTTCGATCGTCTATAACACCTGTACCTGGAACGGAAGGACGATAGCCGAGGCTCCGGGTGAGACGGATGACATGTCCAAGGCCAACGCCAGCAGGACAGGGTACTATCTGAGGAAATTCCTAACGGATGAGTTGAACCTGACACAAGGGCAGACCGCCCAGCATAACTGGGTGATGTTCCGTTATGCCGAGGTTCTGCTGAACTATGCGGAGGCTGTCAACGAGGCCTATGGCCCGTCAGTGGTTCCTGCCGGGTTTGTGATGTCGGCAAAGGCGGCCCTGATGAAGGTACGCGACAGGGCCAGCGTCAGCCTCCCTGAGATCAAGGCCGGCACGATCGAGTCGTTCAGGCAGGCTGTCAAGCACGAACGTCAGGTCGAACTCGCGTTCGAGGACCATCGGTACTGGGATCTGCTTCGCTGGAAGGATGCCTCCACTGTCCTGAATGAGCCTGTCAAGGGCGTTTCTGTCAGAAGAAGCGGTGAGGACTATGTTTACCGTACTGTCACGGTGGCATCCCGCACGTTCAACGAGCGTAACTACTATCTGCCTTTCAGCCGCTCTGAGGTGGAGAATTCAAACGGGACACTTCAACAGAATCCAAACTATTAGCAGACAATCACAATGAGAAACATAATACTTTCAGTCATCGCGGCGATGTCGGCCATGCTGGCGGTCTCCTGTCAGAAAGGGGACGGAGAGGCAGACTACGGCAACTCGCTCATATATATTCCTCAGGCTACAGTCAGCGCCGGCATCGACAACTATTATAACGTGCCTTCAGGCGGAGCCGAGAACACCCTTAATTTCGGAACTACCGAAACGGATGTGGACATTTATCTCGGAGTCATGCTTTCCGGAAAGAAGGCTGGTTCGGGATTCAGCGTGAACATTGTCGAGGACAGCGAGGCCTCCATCTCCGCCGCGGCCGCTCTTGGCGCCACTGTCCTGCCATCGTCAGCCTATGAGCTGCCGTCTGTCGTGAATGTGGCGTCGGGCAGGAATTCCGGCACATTCAGTCTCGTCCTCCACAAGGAGTTTGTCATGGAAAACGACGGAACATGCGTGCTGGCTCTCAGACTTGCCGACCCGTCTGCCTACAAACTGTCCTCCAAGGCGACGTCGGTGGTCGTTGTCATTGATGTTGACTCCCTCAAGAAATACTTGTGAATATGAAACGCTTTTTATTGACAATCATCTCGCTGGCGCTTATGGCCACAGTGGCGGACGCTCAGATCATCTCGGTGGACGCTCCGGCATCAGCTCGGAAATATTCAAAAACGGAATTCACTGTTTCCTTGAAAGGGAAATGGGAGAATCCGTACCTTCAGGAGCAGGTGGCCCTTGACATGGTCCTGACTTCTCCGTCGGGAAAGACGCTTGTGCTCCCTTGTTATTATGAGAGCGGAGAAAGCGGAGAAAACAGCGAATGGAAAGCACGTTTCACGGCTCAGGAGACAGGAATATATTCATATACATTCCGTCTGTCGGAATGCGGAGGAATCGTCTCGGAATCCGCTCCCGCATCCTTGAAGGTTAAGCCCGGAAAAGGCCATGGAATATTGCACACCAACGACAACTGGACGTTGAGGCATGATGACGGGGCGTTGTTCCGTGGCATCGCTGAGAACATCTGCTGGGAGTCACGGGATAATGATGACTCGAAGTTTTTCAGTAAGCTGCATGAGCAGGCGGACCGGTTCAATTATGACGTGATGCTTCCGGACTTCGCCGCGAACGGTGGCAATTTCGTGCGTGTCTGGATGTGTTCGTGGAACTTTCCTATCGACAGGCAACGGGCTTTCAACAATTCCCGTTACACTGAGACGACCGGCTACATGAACGCCAGCGCCGTCAAGCGTCTTGACGATGTCATCACTTTGGCTGAGAGTCTGGACATCAAGTTCATGCTCTGCATGGGTGCGGGAGATGTGGCCACTGACCGGAATTTCTTCGTCTCCGAGGAAGCGAAGACCCGGTTCAGAAACCGTCTGCGCTACATCGTGGCGCGCTGGGGCTACAGTCCGGCCATCGGAATGTGGGAGTTTTTCAACGAGATTGACAACATCCAGTTCCGTGACAGGAACAATCCTATCCCGGCGGAGGACATAGTGGGATGGCATACGGAGATGGCGAAGTACCTTAAGTCGATAGACCCTTTCGGACACATCACCACGACTTCCATCTCACACCGTGATCTTGCAGGTCTGAACTCGGTTCCGGATCTGGACATCAACCAGAAGCACATCTACAACGCCACATCCGTCATACCTGAGACTATAGTCGATTACGAGAAACGTTTCGGGAAACCTTATGTGATAGGCGAGTTCGGACGCGAATGGGACTGGTCGAAGAATTTCGATGATTTCGCGGACGAGATGGACGCGGACTTCCGCAGAGGCCTGTGGTACGGGATATTCTCTCCGACTCCTGTCACTCCGATGAGCTGGTGGTGGGAATATTTCGAGAACAGGAACATGGTCCCTTATTTCAAGGCTGTCCGCAAGGTCTCCGACATGATGCTTGCCGAAAGCGGCGTGAAATTCGAGGCTGTGGAGGCTGTCTGTGACGGAGGCGAGGCCTTCGCGCTCAAATGTGGAAGGAATACTTACGTGTATGTGTACAACCCTTCGGACAAACCGGTGACGTCGGTCACCGTCAACGCCGGGAAAGGCAAAGTGTCGGCATTTGACTTTGGAGCCCTTGACTTCTCCAGGATTCCGTCAAAAAATGCGGAAGGTTCCGTTGTCATCCCGTGTTCCGTTCAGAAACTCGGAGAGGCTCTTTACCTGATCAGATAAAACAGTCATGAAACATTTTCTTATATCATTATCTTTCGCCCTGATCGTGTCCAACACCTCATCCTCGGCGGTTACCTTTAATGTTCAATACAACGGCATGTATGCTCCTTTCACCTTGGAGAGTGGCGCCGTTGGCACTTATATTTGGGAATGATATGAAAAGATTGATCATCACTGCGTTGGCTCCGTTGCTGCTGGCCGTGGGTCTCAACGCGCAGAATAATTTCTCGACCCAAGGCTGGTGGGAGCCGGCGGGAAAGACTTACCCTTTGGTTGAGAACGGCTCCATCACCTTCCGTCTTGAGGCGCCGGAAGCGAGGGAAGTGACTCTTCTCTTCGATGAGTGGACCATCCTGAGGCAGGAAATGTCGCGCGGCCAGGACGGAATATGGGAGACCACCGTCTCTGGCGTGAAACCAGGAGTCTATGAATATAAATTCGTTGTGGACGGCAATGTCATATCCGAGGATGTGTACGACCTTGTGATCCCGCAGGCTGACTCCAAGGTGTATTCCCTTACGACGGTTGACGCCTCGACTGTTATGACCGACAAGATCGGCCCGAACGCCGGCAAGCTCTTGCTTAAGTTCAACGGCAACGACATCACTGTCACCTCCGCCGACGGCTCGAAGGAGATCAAGCCGATCGCCGACCAGCCGAGTGTATATAACGATGCCAAACTCTTGCAGGACAGGAGATTGACCCTGAATTACAGTTTCTCCAACGGTGACGGGACCACAACCTACATCACCGACTACCTACAGTTCCGCAACAGGATACGCGACGGAATCAACGAATGGCAGGACGAGAATGAGAAGAATTATGAATAGGTTTTTATTGAATGTCATAGCGGCCCTGGTGTTAAGCCAGGGCTTAGCGGTTGCGCAGTCCGACCTGCGTCTTGTCGGCGGGAACGGTCTGGAGTTCAGTCCTCTTGCCGGCGCCACCGCCAAAGTGAATGGAAACACGGTTGAGGTCAGCACCAATGGAGCCAACTCCGGCATCAGGTTCTACACTGATCTGGATGTCTCTGAATATGCGTCCCTCAGGTTCAAACTTACCAACAAGAGGAACTCGTTTCTGGTGATGGCGGTACAAATCCAGGACACGATCTACAACTCCAACAACAATAAGCAGGAGAAAGGGGCGATGAGCGACCGTCTGCTGATATTCCCGAACGAGACCCGCGAGGTGGTGATCCCGCTTCCGGCCAAACTCCCGTATCCGGAGATATACAATGGTTTCAAAGGGCTGCGCAACACCCCGTATTCCATTGACGAGCACTATTCGTACAGCGTCGATCTGTTATCTGTCAAGATGATAAAGATCAATGCCTTCAAGCACGTTGCCGGTGCGGATTATTCCATATCGGACTTGAGGTTCGCCAGAGGCGAGAAGTCAAAGCTTGCCCCTTGGATGACTTGGGACGAGTCCCGCTTCTTCCCGTTCGTGGACAGGTACGGCCAGTTCAAGCACAAGGATTGGCCTGGCAAGACCCACAGCGACGAGGACCTGCGCAAGGCCCGGGAAAAGGAGGAGGAATATCTCCGCGCCCACACCGGCGCCGGTGACTGGTCCCGCTACGGCGGTTGGAAGAACGGCCCGCGCTTTGAGGCCACAGGACATTTCCGGGTACAGAAAGTGGACGGCAAATGGTGGATGATCGATCCTGATGGCTACCTTTTCTGGTCGCACGGAGTCGTCCGTGTCACCACCTCCACCGGAATCACCCCGTTGGACGGCAGGAAGGAATATTTCGAGGATCTTCCTGAGAAGGGGACTAAGATGGGCCATTTCTATGAGACCTACGACGCTCTTCTCAAGCCTTACTACACGGTACGTGGGATCCGGGAGACCTACGATTATTCCTCCGCCAACGCCTACAGGAAATATGGAGAGGACTACAAGAATGTCTTCGCCGACCTGGCGCACAGAAGGCTCCGCAGCTGGGGACTGAACACCATCGCCAACTCCTCGGACAAGGACATCTGCCTGATGGACAGGACTGTCTATACAGATCGCATAGAGATCTCCTCCCCGATCATCGAGGGCACTGGCGGCTCGTGGTGGAAATTCATGGATCCGTTCAACGATGGCTTCGCCGAGTCGGTACGCTCCCAGCTTGTCGCCCGCAAAAGGCAGCTGGATGACCCGTGGTGCCTCGGCTATTTCGTGGACAATGAGATAAAATGGGGTGACACTGAATATCTTGCCTCCTGCACGATCATGGCTCCTGCCACCCAGAAGGCGAAGATCGCAATGGTTGACTGGCTCAAGGGACGCTATCAGGATATTCAGAGACTCAACGGGGCATGGAAGACATCATTCTCCTCGTGGGACGCTCTGCTTGAGAACAGGAACAGGGTTCCCGCTTCGGCGAAGAAAGATCTGAAAGAGTTCAATGTGAAGATCATCGAGGCCTATTTCAGCACTGTCAGGAGAGTGTTCAAGGAGGTGGCTCCGGATGTGCTCTATCTTGGATGCCGTTTCTCCGGTTCGAACGCCGACGTGCTAAACATCGCCGCTAAGTACTGTGATGTCCTGAGTTACAACATCTATCGTCCGGATCTGTACGACTTCTCTCTGCCGGAGGGCATCGACAAGCCGGTGATGATAGGCGAGTTCCATTTCGGGGCTATGGACCGTGGAATGTTCCACCCGGGACTTATCTACACCCGCAACCAGAACGAGCGGGCGGATATGTACTACCGCTACGTGAAGTCCGCTATGGAGCATCCTAATGTCATTGGAACGCACTGGCACCAGTTCTCAGACCAGGCCTGCACCGGCCGTTTCGACGGTGAGAACTATCAGGTCGGTTTCACGGACATCTGTGACTCACCGTACTATGAGACCGTTGACAAGGTCCGTGAGGTGGGTTACGAGATGTACGGAATACGTTCGGGAAGGAAAAACGCCGACGCTCCGGTCTATGTGGACGCGACCGCGCTTGGAGTGTACGGAAAGGCCGGCGAGGTTCCCGGACATCCATATTC
>ERZ1034763.548-NODE-548-length-16320-cov-7.228958_pt1 | contig 16320 bp, 9 predicted proteins | sample MGYA00520701_ERZ1034763 | MGnify/ENA primary metagenome ERZ1034763 (study PRJEB33766, sample SAMN09781707) | gut metagenome | biome: gut microbiome | host: Homo sapiens | place: Madagascar | study: EMG produced TPA metagenomics assembly of the PRJNA485056 data set...
CATCAAAGATGCATTGCCCCTACATATCAAGTTTTCATAGAAAACTTGACACTATTCTTACGCAAAAAAAATACACCTACCAGTTACGGTGCGGTGCTTCATGCATGAGAAACAAGAACGAGGCTATCTCACAGACAGCTGCGTTCTTATTGCATCATCATATAAAACACTGCACATCATACTTCGCCCATGACTATCACAACTGTCCATGAATTTCACCTCCATTATTATATGTCACATTTAAAAAATGACACATTAATCAATCATTTTAAACCTCGTACATCTTAACATTAACTTTTCTCTTTTTCAACCCCAAAAAGGAGTGAGTCCCCACCTGCAATGCATGTGGGGACTCTATAAGGATAAGTATAATATGAGTTAGGCTATTTCACTTTTACTTTCATGGTAACCGTTTTCTTAGTTCCATCTTTTAAAGTAACGACTGCTTTCACCTTTGCAGTACCTTTTTTCTTTGCTGTAATCTTTCCGTTTTTGTTTACGGTTACAACAGATTTCTTAGAAGAAATATAGGTGATCTTGTCTACATTTGCCATGTTAAGCTTCTTGCTCCATGGGAATTTTGCAGACTTTTGTTTCGTAACATTTGTGGAAGTCTTTGTTGCCTTCACTGTTTTACTAATTTCCTTTGCAACAGCTTTCGCATCTGCATTATTTAATAAAACATAATCACCTTCGTTTTTCATCGTCAGATTGATGCTTCCATCTTTGGAAACCGTATAGTTCTTTTTGTCTACCAATACCAATTTCCCGGTCTTTGCATCTTTCTTCATAAGTTTGAGGCTATCTCCTGCCTTTATATCTGCCGCATTTACCTCCACAGTATATGCAGTCGATCCATCCTCTTTCTTAACTTCCTGTCTGATTGTTACATCAGTCGTTCCTGCTTTCTCCGTAATTGCCTTTACAACATCTGCAGAAACAGAAGTACTAACACCAGACTTCTTTTCTGTTCCCTTTGTCTCAACAGATGCTTCTGATGTCTTGTTTCCCTTTACATCTGTAGTTACATTTACGCTTGCCTTTGTATCTGCTGGAAGATCCTTGATGACAGTTGTTTCTGTCTTGCTTCCATCTGGGTTTGTTACGGTTGTTGTATTATCCTTAACATTCTCTGTTGTTCCTGCAGAACTGCTGCCACCGTTAGAAGAAGCTTCCTTCTTTAAGATAACGGTACCGCCATCTGCAGCTTTTGGAATCGTAATTTCTACCTTTCCATCAGTGCTTACCGTGTATGTCTTTCCGGAATACAGATCTGTCATTGTGCTTCCTGCAGCTTCGCTGACCGGAATAGAAATCGTCTGATCTGCATCTTTGATATTTAATCCAACATACAGTTTTGTTCCATTGTAAGATCTTGTAAATACATCATATCCATCTTTGTCAGAAACAAGCACAGAACTTCTGTCGCCTCTTGCAAACAGCTTCTTATATTCGTTTCGGATAGAAAGAAGCTTCTTATAATGATTCAACATACTGTTTGCATCTGCAGTCTGTGTATCTACCTGGTTCCAGTCAAAATCATAACGGTTTGACTGAATTGGATAATTGTTTAATCCGTGCTGACCGATTTCTTCGCCATAGTAAACAACCGCCTGTCCTTTTGCGGTAAGCTGTAATGCCGCTGCAACCTTAAATACCTTTAATGCCTCTGCTTCTGTCAGATTCTTTTCAGTTATAAGTTTGTTAACCAGACTGTCCTCATCATGGCTGCTCAGGAAACCGCCCATAGTTGCAGTATTGTCGATAGATGCGTTTCTACTCTGGAAGAAACTCTCGACAGAATTAATGTCACCGGTTACAAATGCCTCTGCTTTATCATTGAAATCGAAATCCAGTAATGAATCCATGGTTCCAGTTCCAAGTTCTCCGGCAGTGTTTGCATATCCTGCACCGGCATACTCACCAATCATCTTGAAGTCTGGATTTGCCTTTGTCAGTGAGTTCTTAAATGCAGCCCAGGTTGTTGCATCTACATGCTTTACGGTATCAACACGATAATAATCAATGCCATACTTTGTCATCCACTCGGTCTGCCACTGTACTAACTGATTACGTACATCTGCGTTTTCTGTGACGAAATCCGGAAGACCAGAAAGGGAAGCATAAACATCATCTCCTGTAACGGTATTGGAATCATCACGAATCATAGAAACCTTTTTACCATCCTTGCCTACTAATACAGTGTTAAAATAATCCTCTGTATCATAACCTGCATGATTCAGCACAACATCAACCATAAGCTTCATTCCATGTGCGTGAACTGCAGAAATCAGTTCTTTAAACTCTTCTTCCGTTCCAAGATGAGGATTTAAAGCTGTAAAATCACTTGCCCAATATCCATGATATCCCGTCGATGGAATTGTATTTTCCTCTGCATCTTCAGTTGTTGTATCTGAATTTTTTACAATTGGTGTAATCCAGATTGTATTTACCCCAAGTTTATCAAGATAATCTAACTTCTGCTCTAACCCTGCGAAGTCACCACCATGATAGCTAAGTGCTCCATTAGGATCATATTCATCTGTTTTATTATATTCCTTATTATTAGATTTATTTCCATCAAAGAAACGATCGGTGCAAGTCATATAAATAACTGCTTCATCCCAGTCAAAGGTATCTGCATCACGGGATGTTACTTTAACAGTTGTTGATGTTTTATATACATTTCCATAAATATCTTTTACAGTAACAGGAATTGTTTTTGTGCCTGTTGGAGTTGTCGATGTTACAGAAATTGTTGCCTCCATAAGTTCTGGAATAACTTCTATTGTATCTCTTCCAAGTGATGAAACATCAGCTGTAATACTACGAATATCACTAGCTGATACATTACTTGCATCTTTTCCTGTAAAAGAAACAGACAGCACATTATTATCATTGTAATTCATCTCTGCATTTTTAACCGATGCCTGAATGGAAAGATCGTCAAATTCCTTATATGTAAAATAAGATACCTCATTTCCCTCTACTGTCTTTGTATTACTATTGAATGCATCGGTCAAATGTTTTCCATCTACAATATAATAGTATGTATACTCTCCAGTTTTGCAACCTTTCACATCATATGTATAGCGCTCGTTCTTTGCATCATATGACATTTCATGTTCCTGACCATTTACAACAACTTTTACTTTTCCTGTCAGAGAATTTTCTGTATCAGAAGTCATTAACTTATCATCTCTATAGTAGAATGAAATAGTATCCTGACTTCCTTTCATCTCATATCCTTCATTATATGGAAGTGTCTCTACGATTCCCTTGCCCTGTACAAATTTAGCCTTAACAACATTTTGATCTGCCGGCACTACAATATAATGATCTCCACCATCCTTGTCTGCCCATGCATTATCTTCTGTTGTTTTTCTCATGCAGAAACCTAACGTAAAATCAGCCTCGGAATCTTTCACAGGCACAATAATATAATGTTTGCCATTAATCTTTGTTGTATATAATTCTGTTTCACTACCAAATCCTGTATTCCAGGAATAGATATTCCATCCATCATAATCATTTTCCGGACGGTCATATTCCACCATCACACAGCGTTCTCTCTGTTCTTTGATTTCAGGAAGCTTTGTATAGGTATTTTTATCTCCGTATACAATGTAAATGTCCGTAGATGCAGCCTCATTCTCATTATTATATAAATGATTGTCTGTCTGCCACTTCCATTCTCCAAACGATCTAACAATCATTCCGATATTTTTTGCTGATGTCTTTATGGTTCCTTTTAACCAGTTATTTCCATCAGATAACTTAACAACTTTATCAAATGTTCCTAACGGAAGATTAGGATTTCCACCCACTTCCCAATTATAGATGTCAGCTTTTGTTGTATCCATATGTTCAGCATTGCTATCATAATAATACACATTGTAGGTATAGATTGACTCAACTACATTAACTGTAACTTCCGATGTCTCCGATCCGGCAGTTGCAAGCAATGCAACTGTTTTGATTCCAGATCCTTTTTTTACTGAAATCGTGTTACCGTTTAATGTAACCGTTTTATTCAGTGAACTATCCTTTAAAGAATATGTAACTGTTTCAGCTGTTGCTGTTCCATCTGTTTTGTAAAGCTTTAATGTTTCTGGCAACTGTTTTTCTCTTCCTGCAATTGCCTCAACCGTAGCTGCAGATAATCCCGGAACAACTACTTTACTATTTCCATTAATAGTACTATCATTTGCAGGATCAACTGTCCACTTAGCATTATCACCTTTACCATATTTAAATTTATACTCATACACTCCCGGATTTTTCTTATTGGTTGTAACCGTAAATACATTACCTTTGTTTTCCATAAGTAATCCATTATCCCAATCGGTTACTGTTCCCATAAGTTTTACATCTGTTGCATCTTTGTATTTACCAGTTGCATCTAAATTAAATGTAATTGTTTTGTCTGCGTTTACGACAGGACTCTGAACATTAGATACTGGTTTAACCGGCGCTTCACTCACGGAGTTTTTCCAGCCCTCTGGTTTTGTGTCACTAATGTTTATCACATTTTCTGCTCTACTAGCATCCGTAATTGTTATCCAATTTTCAGTATTTTCAGTTACCGAATCAATATCAATGTTTTTAGTTTGAATGCCATTGTTATTATTGTTGAAAATGCAATGAAATTCTTTACCTGCACTTGCCGTAATCGTAAAGCTATACCATCCGTTATTCAAAGCATCTTTTTTTACTTCTGCACCTGGCCATTCTTTTGCATAGCCATAACCACTTATTGCATTCCAACTCTCTCCTTCCGCAATTGTGGCATACACTTGACCCCATCCATTATCATTTTTAAAATGCATGGTAATTGTTACCTCTGCTGCCCCTGCTGCCTGTGCTGTCACCGGAGCAACCGTCACAAGCGTCAGAACCATCGCTATTGCCATAACAAAGCTGATGACTCTGTTTCTTCCTTTTTTAAAACCTTCCCCTCGCATATTTGCCTCCTTTATTCATTTTCGGTTTTTTCGTATCTTTATTATATAATTTTCGGATTTTTTCGGCAATTGTACGTTTTGGAGAATTCGCTACTTGTTTTTTGTGAATCTATACAGTTTTTGTTTTTTTTGCACATTTTGAGATTTATTTGCGCAAAATATGTTCTAAAAATCAATTTTACTTTTTGTGCACATTTTCCTCTTTCTTTTTCCTGTCATCTTTTTTCTGCTCATGCTATAATACGTGGGTATCTTATGACAAAGGAGCGTTTTATGCGTAAACAATTTATAAAATATGTTTCTCAAAATATGCTGGGAATGCTGGGAATGTCCCTGTACATTCTTGCAGACACTTACTTTATATCCCGTGCGGTAGGACCTGACGGTATCGCAGCTCTTAATCTGGTCCTTCCTCTTTACAATCTGATTTTTGCAATTGGGGCGATGATCGGCGTAGGATCTGCCATCCGTTTTGTGGTAGAGCGCAACAAAAAGAACCCTGGCGCGACTGGATATTTCTTCCACGCACTTGCCTGGGCTGGTATCATCAGTATTCTATTTATATTGGTGGGAATCTTTCTTCCGGACAAACTGGTGGCTTTATTAGGAGGTGATGCGACGATTGTTGCTACCGGAACCTCGTACACCCGTATTTTTATGCTATTTACGCCGTTTTTTATGTGGAATCACATTTGCAATGCGTTTGTAAGAAATGATGGCAATCCATCCATTGCCATGGCTGCCACTTTATTCAGCAGTCTGTTCAATATTGTATTTGACTATATTCTGATGTTTCCTATGGGGCTTTCCATGGCAGGTGCCGCACTTGCGACCGCCATCTCTCCGATTATCGGAATTCTGATCTGTTGCATTCATCTTTGCTCGAAAAAATGCACGGTTCCGCTCCACCCGATTGTACCATCAATCCGTAAACTGATCTATTCCTGTCAGGTTGGTGTGTCAGCTTTCGTTGGAGAAATCTCATCCGGAGTCATCACTGTGGTATTTAATATGATCATTCTTTCTCTTACTGGTAATATTGGTGTCGCTGCCTATGGTGTAGTTGCCAATACCTCTCTGGTCGCTGTGGCACTCTTTAACGGAATTGCACAGGGCTCCCAGCCATTGATCAGCAAATCTTACGGAATCGGACAGAAAAAGGAAGTACACGAGGTCCTTCGCATGGCCCTCGTGACTTCCCTTTGTCTTTCTGCTATACTTGTTGCTTTTATTTACTTTTATGCACCACAGGTCACTGCGGTATTCAACGGAGAACATAACGCAACACTGGCTGTCTATGCTGAAAAAGGATTGCGCCTGTACTTCCTTGGTTTCTTCTTTGCCGGCATCAATATCGTCGGAACGGCGGCCCTCAGTGCTGTGGAATCTGTCAAATGTGCCTTTGCTGCTTCCATCATGCGCGGATTTGTTGCTATTATTTTCTTTGCATTCCTGCTGTCTTCCTTCTTTGGAATGACCGGTGTATGGCTTGCATTTCCTGCTGCGGAATTTGTAACGATGCTTCTGACTCTGTCTGGTCTGCATCAGATTCGCCGAAGATAACAGCTGGCCATCCGTATGATCCGATTTATTTTACTTTAACTTGCATGGTAACTGTCTTCACTGTTCCATCCTTTAAAGTAACAACTGCCTTCACTTTTGCCGTGCCCTTCTTCTTTGCGGTAATCTTTCCGTTTTTATTTACGGTTACAACCGATTTCTTAGAAGAAGTGTACGTAATTTTCTCTACATTTTCGATGTTCAGCTTATTGCTCCATGGAAATTCTGTAGTCTTTTTCTGCTTTACATTTGTTGAAGACTTTGTGGCTTTCACCGTCTTCTTAATCTCATTTGCAGCAGCTTTTGCATCTGTACTGTTTAACAGGACATAATCGCCACCGTTTTTCATTGTCAGATCGATGCTTCCATCTTTCGAAACCGTATAATTCTTCTTATCTACTAAAATCAGTTTTCCAGTCTTTGCATCTTTCTTCATAAGCTTAAGATCATTTTCGGCTATTATATCTGTGGCTTTTACTTCCACGGTATAAGCTGTTGAACCATCTGCTTTTTTTACTTCCTGCTTGATTGTCACATCCGTAGTTCCAGCGTTGTCCGTAATGTTCTTTACTGTCTCCGCAGAAATCGATGTACTTATTCCTGACTTCTTTTCAATTCCTTTTACTTCCACCGAAGTAATCTTACTTGTGTCGTTGCCGGAAGTTCCATTACTTTCACTGCTTTCATCATCTTTAGAAGTTCCGTTATTTCCGCTGTTTCCATTATCTGTGGAAGTTCCGTTATTTCCACTGTCTCCTGAGGATCCGTTATCTTTGCTTCCATCGTCTACCGGAGATGTCGTAAACTGATCAAGCGGCGGAACCGGGTGAATTCCGGTCTTCCAGTAAAGATTTGCAAGCGGATCATCCACACCTGTCACAAGCAGTGTTCCATCTGCGATATGCTGCTTATAAGATGTGATCTTAATCTCACCATTTACCGCTTTACCCGGAACTGCCTTGTTACTGGTATAAGCAGTTGCTCCCTGCAAAAATGCTTCCTCTGTTGAAATGGTTCCGTTTCCTGTCACTGCTGTTCCACCATCTCCCCAAAGTACATATCCACCAATCGCAACCAGTTTTCCCTTTCCTGTAATGGTTGCATTTTCCAGTTCAACTGCATGACCGCCTTCCGAATAGAGATTTACCGTTCCATCACCGCCATAAGTAACGAGCGTTGCTCCATCTTCTAACGTTAAAGTTCCATTCTGCACACGCAATGCAGTCTGTCCAATACCTTCACTTCCAGCAGAATCACCTTCCACAAATACCTGTCCTTTTACTGTTACATTTCCATTTGCCAATACAACAGCTTCTGCATTTGAGCGGTCAGCGGTATTTCCATTTGCAAGATAATTTGTGTGTGAATAAATTGCTGCATTTTCAAGAATCGCTCCATCTTCCATACGGATCTGACCACAAACCGATGAACCTGTCGTAAATGTTCCACTGTAAGCGTCATAATTCATGGAAAATGTTCCACCCTCTTTTACTTCAATGATTCCCTGGACTACAGAATCCGAAAGTGTTAGTTTTCCACCTTTTTCAATCACGATCCGCACACTGCTCAACACTTCCATATTTGTAAGTGTCAAGTTACATCCGTCCGGAATGTAAAGTGTCTGAGGGATATTGTCTGCGACTACCTGTTTCCATGGTATGTCATATCCAAGATATCCATAAGTGCCGCTTTCGTGAGATCCAAACCATGCCTCTAAATCTTTTGGTACACGAACACTCTCTTCCTGTCCTTCCACGTTACTTCCAAAATTTTCGATTACCCATGGCTCCATGATATCCCATGCATAAAGACCACTCTCATACTGTTTCAGATTCTTGACCGAAATCTGATCTGCCAGAGTCTCTTTTCCGGTATAAATACGGAACGGAAGTGCGTTACTGGTCGCTGTACGTCCCTGATCATCTGCGATTGTAATCGAAATAAGATACTGACCGGCGTCTTTTGGTGTTCCGTTTAAAGTCAGATCACTGCTGATGGTCATGTAGACACCTTCCATACCACTGTCGCTGTCTTTTGGTGTTCCATTTTCTGTATCCGGTACAATGCTGACCGAACATTTGCTTCCGTCCAGATTGATTTTGGACATATTGTCAAGTTCTTCCCAATCACTGGCAGCAGGCTCTGTATCTTTTTCCACAAGTGCTCCATATACTTTTACTGCACTGTTCTTGTTCGAAGAGGATCCTCCAACACTGGCACTCGAAACCCCATCATAATCTTTTTGCCCTACGACAGCAGCCTCGAAACTTCCATCAATTTTTACATGAAGTTCATATGGATCACCCTTGCCGTCATCCTCTACAAGAGTTGCCTTACCATCATTATCAATGACCAGCTTAAATGTCAGATCTGTATATCCATCTGCCTTTACCGTAATCACATCACCACTTTTCAAAGCAGGTATTGTTGGATTACTTGAAAAGTCCATTTTGGCAAATTCAAGACGATTTTCTTCTGCATTTTTCCTATATGCGCCGCCACTTGAAACGCTATATGCTTTTGCTTCCCAGGATACATCATTTACAATTACATCCGTAACCGCAGCTACATAGCCTGCATTTGTAAATTTCATGTACCAGGTTTGTCCAAACATGTCTGTCTCAAGCTTTATACCGTCTATAGTTTCCTCTACAGATCCTTCATGTGTTGGTTTTTCAACATCTCCTGACTCTGAACCATTTGTAACTACGGTCGCTGAATGATCTGTTTTATCCAAAGACAGTGTCAATGGCTTATATCCATCTGCTGTGATCACACAGGTTGCCGGATTTGTTTCAAATCCTTCCCCGATATACAAATAACCATCATTTGCATAGTAATAATTATTATTTCCTATATTGAAACTTGAACCTGTTTTTTCCCATGCACGATTATTGATTGATACTCCACTAATCTTAGAAATCCATTCATATCCTTCCGTACCATAATAATAGTTAATGGAAAAGCCTCCCCAAAAATAAGATGATGCCGAAACATCTGTCGGCGGTTCTTTTTCTTCCCCTGCCTGTCCGACTGTCTGTGTCTGAACTTTCCTGTTTTGTTCAGCTCCATTTGCAGCATAAACCGATGATACCTGTGGTATCAAAACAAGTACTGCCGCCATAAACAATGCTGTCACTTTTTTCCATCTGCTTCTCATAACCACTTTCCTTTCGTTCTTATTTTGTTGAAACTCTCAACAGCTCATGTTATAATGCGCTTTAGTTAGTATTAGCTAACCACGTGACATAAATTATCAAATAATGATTCTATTGTCAACGCAAATACGGCAACAAATGTCTTATTGCTATTTTTTATCAAAAGGAGTTTTTATGAAAATAAAAAGATCATTTGCACTTTTTCTTTGCAGTATTCTTCTTTTTACAGGATGTTCCCATGAATCCAGACAGGAAGTTTCCAAAACTTTTTTTGCGATGGATACGGTCATGAATTTTTCTGTTTATGGAGATGAAAAGATTCTAGATCAAACGGAAACCATAATCTCTGATCTGGAGTCACAAATGTCCGTCACAGATTCAGGCAGCCAGATTGCTGCACTAAATAAGAATGGTTCCGTGACACTGACAGGCGATACACGTACACTGGTACAAAAGGCGCTCTCTTTATGCGAACGCACCAATGGCGCTTTGGATCTGTCTATTTATCCGATTGTCCGCGCCTGGGGATTCACAACCGGTAAATATCAGGTACCGGATGATCACACGATAGGTTCCCTGCTTCCGCTTGTGGACTACAAACAAATCCAATATGAACCAGAGTCAGGTGAAATTTCTCTTCCAAATGATATGGAGATTGATCTTGGAAGTGTTGCCAAAGGCTATGCCGGTCAAAAAGTTGCTGATTATTTAAAAGAAAACGGAGTGACTTCCGGGCTTTTAAGTCTCGGCGGAAATATTCAGGCAATTGGAAGCAAACCGGATGGCAGCCCATGGAAGATTGGAATTCAGGACCCACGCAATAATGAGGAACCTATGATGGTTCTCTCTATCTCTGATCAATCCGTTGTCACATCCGGAGGCTATGAACGCTATTTCGAAGAGGATGGCAAAACCTATTGGCATATCATGGATCCTAAAACCGGATATCCTGCGGAAAACGGGCTCATTTCTGTTACCATCGTTGGAGATGATGGCATGCTTTGCGACGGTCTGTCCACATCCCTGTTTGTTATGGGGCTTGAAAAAGCTGCTGATTTCTGGGGAAAATCAAATGACTTTGAGGCCGTGTTTGTGACAGATGATGGCACTGTATATATTACCGAAGGTCTCAAAAATTCGTTTGCACTGACTGACGATTATCAGGATACAGTAGTCCGGGTAATCAAACGATAAAAATGTTGACTTTCAGCATTTTGGAAAATTCCGAATTTCATTTAATCCGTCATATTTTAATCGTGCCTCTCATCTTCATTCGCATAACATTCACAAAATCTTGCAGAAAAGGAAGGCTTCTCACCTGCCACATACAGGTGGGCAGTACTTCCAAATTCATTCACTCGAAAACTTGCAATTCCTTTTCTTCGTTCCTCCGTGTATATACTTGTGATCGAAGTAGGAAGTGCGCAGAAATTATGCCACAAAATCATCGGGGAAATCTGAAGCAAGTGGCTGAGCATCACACATTCCACCCCGAAATGACAGAACAACACAATGATATCATTATTTGGTTTTATCGCACGATAATGCATTCCCTCTCTCTCATACCCATGCTTTTTCAGGAGTTCATCCAGGCCATTACATACTTTTTCATATGCTTTCTTTACATTTCCTGCACGCATAATGTCCGTCTCGCACCAGTCGTTTCGATCATAATATGCGTTATCTTTTTCCATATCCTGCGGCAGCCAGTCCCAACAAATTGTCTCCTGATCCGGTGTATCCGGCCGATGAATATGTGCCGGAAATTCCTGCAACCAGTCAAAAGTTTCTGCTTTGCGATTCATCTTTTCCAACGTACATTTTGCAGTGTCCTGTGCACGTCCAAGTGGTGACACATAAAAAGCAGCTATATCGAATTTAGCCAGATATTCCGCTGCAAGCCTTGCCTCTTTCCACCCGGTTTCCGTCAGTGTATCCAGCTCATAATTTGGATCTCCGTGTCTTACTATTAAAATTCTCATTTTTACGACCTCATTTCTATAATAATACGCACATTCATTTTCCTATGTTAAATTGCTATCTGCCTTTCAATATATTCATATATTCCCATGCGGTCTCCCGGTTCCGGAATGCCGGGTACAAAAATCCTGCTTCCGGTGCCCCCGGTTCATATTCGTCTTCTAGTGGGCACAAAGCGCAGAGCAGATAATGATACACTTCCTCCGAGCCTTCCTGCCATTCTTTGTCTGTTCCTTTCACCGGAACATCATAAGCTCCGTGAAACAGAAAAACGGCAAACGGCTTTTTCGGTTGATATTTCTCTGCAATCCTTTCATATAGTAAATCCAAAAACGCATCATTCTGTAGTCCAGATTCTTTGATTCCATCCAAAAGCTGCCAGATACTTCCCGGTTTCCGTTCGCTCTCCGGAATCCGGTAATCCTTCAGCTGCTCATTTGTTTCCGCAAGAACTACTGCCTTTGCGATTTCTAATTTATTCTTTTTTTCTGTGGTGGATAATTTCAAAAAATGCGTATTAAATGTTCCATCCACAAATCCTTCCTCATCAAAATATGCCCCTGCAATCCGGTCAAAATGCGTCCGTGCCGGTGTCATGCGACGGGACAATTCCAGCATGTCTTCTCGGTTGATCATGATATTTCCTCACGTTGTTTCAAACTCTATTACATTTATGTGTTTTTTATTTTAACACAGATTCCATAAAGTCTCCACACACTCGCAACTTAAATTTCAATTCAAAAACGGTACTATATAATGATAAAAGGGTCAAAATACCTTTTGACCCCTCATATCATTATATTACTTCAAGCACGATCTCACTTCATTCGCAATCCTCTTTAAAATGACAGGCAATCAATTTCTGTACTATGGTTGTATCTAACGGTTGCTCTTGCGTTTCGTATGTTGTAATTAATCTCTCACCCGGATAGATTCCATTTTTCACATACAGATTTATCTTATCAGCTGCATTTTTTCGATATTCCTGTGTATCCATCATTCCGAAATGCTCCCAATAAATCTCTTCTCCTGTCATGGGATGAAGAATCGTAAAATCCGGATATAGTATTACATTTCCAAGCTTCAATTCGCATTCGTACCGATATGCAATCTTTTCTATGTACAAGTTCATCGCAATAAGTGCTTCGGATTTCGATCTTACATATTCATTTTTGCAACTTTTATATTTTAATTGTTCGGGATAATTTTGATTTTTAGAATAGGAGACGTTGCTCCATGTATCTGCTTCCAATGTGGCTAATTGATAGAATGGCTGAAGTAATTCCTGATAAGCGGAATCTCCTGAAAGAAATTGTACCGACTTTCTGTTCTCTCCAACTGTATGTTTTTGATAAAACTCTAATGCTTTTAATTCTTTTTTGCATTCTTTTTGCTTTTCCAGCAAAAATCGTTTCAAGGCTAATTTCTGTGCATATTCTCTTTGTGATTTCGGAATATATGTTTGTGTATGACCATCACTGTGAAACCATTTTACAAACCTTCCATTATGAACACAGTTTATTTTTCCGTCTGGAAGATTTGACAATTGCTTTTCGATTTGCTGCAGTTCTTTCATGAGCCTGCGCTTCTCCAAAAGAACGTGTTTAATAACTGAAATAAAAACCACTCCTTTTTCATTTAATTATGTCGTTATTAAACCATATTCCTTTTTCTATGTAAAGCAATTTCTTATATTTTTCGTCATTTGGACATATGCAAAAAAGCATTTGCTATATCCTATGATAAAAATTGTTTATAAGTTACATGCATTTGGACATATGCAAAAAAATCATTCATTATATCCTCATTTTTCTCCTCTTTTGGACATATACATTTTTTCTTAGCATAATGTCCTCGCTTTTTTGTAATATTGGATATATGCATCTATTTTCTATAATAAAGTCCAAAACAAATGTATTTATTGGACATTTATTACTACTCATTTTGCATATATCCATTCGCCTAAATTTGTGTAGATATTACACTCGTGTTTTTTTCCATATGTCCATTCAGATCACTTTTCGAGGACATTATGCTTCTGCTTTTTTCCATATGTCCATGCAGTTCACTTTTTGAGGACATTATACCTTTACTTTTTGGCATATGTCCATTTGCCTGTTTTCCCCAGCCACTCCATCGCCTTTTTCTTTCTATGTAACATAACAAATATCCTACCTTTCCGTATGCGTCAAATCTTTTACCCACTTATACTTGCGAAAATGATATATTGTCCACGGAATTTTTCCGACCTCGTCCACACAGGTACACGCATATACAACAATTACGGGCCAGTGAAATTTGTAAGTTCCGAGTGCTGCAAGCGGAATCGCAATTCCCCACATCGTCACGGCCAGACTGTACACATCAAACATCGTATCTCCGCCGGAACCAAACACGCCATTGATTGTAATTTCATTGACAGAGCGCCCAATCATGTAAACACAGATTACAATGAACATTCCTTTCAAGTAAGTTGCTGCCTGCGGCGTCAGTTTAACAAACATCAAAATAAATGGTGCGGAAATTCCCATCAGGACAGTCATGATCACGCCACAGATAAAGGAAATCTTCAGCATGCGCGTGCCATATAATTTTCCACGTTCAAGATTTCCGGCTCCGAGTTCGTTGCCGACCATGATTCCGGCCGCACCGGAAATTCCGGCACTCAGACAACAGATAATATCACGTACCACCGCAGCTACGGAATTTGCTGCAGCTGCATCCACCCCGAGATGTCCCATAAAGGAAGAATATGATGTAAATCCAACGCCCCAGAACAAAGATGCTCCAAGAATCGGCAATGCACATTTTTGAAAATCCCGCGACAATTTTCTGTTCCATCGAAACAGCCTCGTCAGCTTGGGGCGAATATAGCCTGATTTCGAAGAAATCAGTACGCAGCAAATCAACTCAATAATTCTTGAACTTAACGTAGCAACAGCCGCTCCGCGAACCCCCATGGAAGGAATCCCGAATTTTCCAAAAATAAGAAGCACATTCAGTACAATGTTGATACATACCGTTGTCGTACTGATCAATGCTGCAGATACTGCGTGCTCACTAATTTTCATAACCACAAGATAACACTGGGAAATTCCTGTAATTAAATAGGAAAATCCGGCAATTCTCAAATACTGTACTCCATAGTCGATCAGCACCTGTTCATTTGTGAAAAAGAGCATCAGATACTGTGGAAACCAGACACACGCCACAAAAAACAAAATGGACACAAAGCCACACATACGCAGCGCCATGCAGAAAATATCGTCCAGTGTCCGGATATTTCCCCTGCCCCAGTACTGTGCACCAAGAATTGCCAGACCACCTGTTGCTGCGGAAAGAAGCATATTCTGGATAAACTGGATCTGTGTAGCAAGTGAAACTGCGGACATATAATTTTGATCCATTCCTCCAAGCATAAAAGCATCTGCCACAGCCACAAGTGCCAGCATCAGATTCTGCAACATCATCGGGAGCATAAGTTTCCACAATTTTTCGTAAAACAGCTTATCTTTTGTAAACATCTCATTCCTCTGATTTCATAATTTCCATCTATTCTATCATAGAAATGAAATATGAACAATTTACTGATTGATTAAAAAAGCGTCGATAATCTTTCGCAATTATCGACGCTTCCCCTTGTTTCATATAAATGATAAACAATTATTGAATTGTAATATATTTCTTTTCTTCTACTTTAGTCTTATCTTCCTTTGGAACAAACAGTGTGAGAATACCATCCTGGAATCCTGCTTTGATATCTTCCTGACGCAGATACTCGCCTACATAAAATGATCTCTGGCAGCTTCCGGTGTAACGCTCGCGGCGCAGATACTTACCTTCCTCTTTCTCCTCTACACTCTTTGTGGCACTGATGGTCAGGTATCCATTGTGAAGTGCTGCCTGAATCTCTTCTTTTTTATATCCCGGCAGATCCATCTGCAGCTCATAACCGTCTGCAAACTCTTTGATATCTGTCTTCATCAGATTCTGTGTTGTCTGTGCAGCCTGCTGCTTCGGTGCCTTCTTGCTATATTCGCTATCGTCATACCATGGGTTAAAAAATGTATCAAATAAATCGTACATAAGTCATTTCCTCCTGCAAACGTTTTGTTTTTTCGTATGACCTTATTATAGCACGTTATTAGCACTCGTCAAGTATGAGTGCTAATAAATTTTCTAAAATATTTATAAACTGCCCATTCCAGGATTCCGGATGCTACCAGAATACATAATATTCCAAGCCCCATCTCGAACACATACATCTGACACTGATTTTCATAATAATATTCTATATCAAATTTATGCATTTTCCGGATATAACGCAGACCTGCTTCTCTCAGTCTCCAATTTGCTTTCCAGCCATCAAAATCCGACCACTTTCCCGGAACAAGTTCCGTAAGACTTTTAGGACTTCGCAGATAATCCATGCGGATCACCGTACCATCCACTCCATAGCGCAGGAGAAAATTCTTTCCCTCTTCGATTTCTTTTTCTTCCAGCGTGATTCTTTGAAAGGAAACATTTTTCATGGAAGCGGGCATCTGCATATAAATCCCATTCTTTGGTTTATTCACTATCCCCCGAATCGTGCAGATTTCATGATCTATTTCTATTTGCTGTCCAACAACTTCTGCACTTCCGAACAATTCCCATGC
>ERZ1034763.550-NODE-550-length-16265-cov-4.074399_pt1 | contig 16265 bp, 7 predicted proteins | sample MGYA00520701_ERZ1034763 | MGnify/ENA primary metagenome ERZ1034763 (study PRJEB33766, sample SAMN09781707) | gut metagenome | biome: gut microbiome | host: Homo sapiens | place: Madagascar | study: EMG produced TPA metagenomics assembly of the PRJNA485056 data set...
GCTTTAAAACAGAATCTGCAATGGACGACGTAGAATTTCTCGCAACTGTAAAAAAGGAAAATATCACATTTGCCAAAGGCTTTGATGATGTTGAGGATAAAGCGGATGAAGCATTGGCTGCAAAAGCCGTAGAGGCTGCTGCAAATGCGGACGTGGCGGTAATCTTTGCCGGACTGCCGGACAGCTTTGAATCCGAAGGGTATGACCGGAAGCATCTTGGGATGCCGAACTGCCAGAACGCACTGATTGAAGCGGTGGCGGAAGCACAGCCGAACACCATTGTTGTGCTTCACAACGGTGCTCCGGTAGAAATGCCGTGGCTCGGAAAAGTAAAAGCCGTGCTGGAAGCCTACCTGGGCGGACAGGCTGTGGGCGGCGCAGTGGTCAATGTGCTTTACGGAAATGCAAATCCAAGCGGACGATTGGCGGAAACATTCCCACTTCGGATACAGGACACGCCGTGCTATTTGAATTACGGCGGAGAACATGACAAATCGGTTTATTCAGAGGGCGTATTTGTGGGATACCGCTATTACACATCCAAAGAAATGGAAGTCCTGTTCCCGTTCGGATACGGATTGTCTTATACGACCTTTTCTTACGGCAATCTTACGTTGGACAAAAAGGAGTTTAAGGAAAGCGAAAAACTGCTGGTATCCGTAGACGTAACGAATACAGGCGCATGTACAGGAAAGGAAGTCGTACAGCTTTACGTAGCGCCGAAGGGCGGAACAATCATCCGCCCGGTACGGGAGTTAAAAGCATTTGAAAAAACAGAACTTGCACCGGGTGAGACGAAAACCGTCACCTTTGAACTTGACAGCAGAGCCTATGCATACTGGAATACGGAAATCCATGACTGGCATGTGGAGACCGGAGCCTATGAAATCCAGATTTGCCGGAATGCACAGGAAGTGCTTCTGTCAGAGGAAGTACAGGTAGAATCAGAAACCGTCCTGCCGAAAGTGTATACCCTCAATTCCACAATGGGAGAAATCATGGCAGACCCGAAAGGAAAAGCCATATTGGAACAGGCAATGAGTGAAATGGAAGGAATGGACGGCGAGAGTACAGAGGAACAAATGCAGGATGATTCCGGAGTGATCAACGACGAAATGATGGCGGCAATGATGGAAGCCATGCCGCTCAGACAGATGCTGAGTTTTGTGCCGGGAGTGACAAAGGAAGCACTGAACCAACTTGTTGCAGCGTTAAACGCAGCAGAATAAACTTATAGATATAACAAAAACCACCGGGACAGGGGATTCGAGTTTCCTCTCTCCCGGTATTTTTCTGAAAAATTGTGTTACAAAATTATAATAATAAATTTATATTTATAATACGGAATACTCTTCAACTGTTAGAATAGTTAAAAAATGAACAAGCTGCATTAGGGAGGTCCGTATGAAAAAAATATCTTTAAACCAGAATTGGCAGTTTGCCAAAGGAACCATAACAATGATGGAGTTAATGATGGGAGAGGCAGGAAATATAGAAAATATTGATTTGCCCCATGATGCCATGATTTATCAGGAAAGAACTCCGGCAACTGCGAATGCACATCAGACAGGATTTTATCCGGGCGGTGAATATACTTACATGAAAAAGTGGGAGATTCCGGAAGCGTGGAAGGGATGTACAGTTGTTTTGGAATTTGAAGGTGTTGCAGATACCTGCCGCATTTATATGAACGGGGATCTTGTAACAGAGCATGTGAATCCATATACAGGCATTTTTGCAGACGTCAGCGGTTATCTGAAATATGGACAGGAAAATGAACTGAAAGTAGAAGTATGCAGTATAGAGCAGTCCAGCCGCTGGTATAGTGGCGCGGGGTTATACCGTCCTGTGTATGCATGGGTGGGAAAGACTGTGCATATTCCTGCTCAGGGGGTGCGTGTTACAACAAGAGAAGCTGACTGTGAGGCGGCAGTCGTGGAAGTAGAGGTTCCAATCTGTAATCGGGGAATGGTTTCCGAAACGGTACAGGTGGAAATTACATTGACCGGACCGAATGGGACGGAAGCAGCCGCAGAGCACATACCGGTAACTGTTTTTGGAGAAAGCACGCAGATGTGCTGTCAGCGTTTGCTTGTAGAACATCCTGCATTGTGGAGTGATGAAACACCAAATCTATACTCCTGCCGGATTACAATTTCTGAGGATGAGAATCCAATAGACAGTGTAAATATTTCAACAGGAATCCGTACACTTCGGCTGAATGCAAAACATGGGCTGTTAGTGAACGGTAAACCAACGAAACTGAGGGGAACCTGTATTCACCATGATAATGGGATTATCGGAGCGGCAACATTTCCGGATGCGGAGTATCGGCGCTGCCGCCAGATGAAGGAAGCCGGATTTAACGCTCTTCGAAGTGCACATCATCCGATGAGTAAGGCAATGCTGGATGCCTGTGATAAACTGGGGATGCTGGTGATGGATGAACTGAGTGATATGTGGACTCGGACAAAGAATCCCCATGACTATGCAAATTATTTTCCGACACATTGGAAGCAGGATGTGTGGGACATGGTGGAAAAAAACTATAATCATCCATGCGTGATTTTGTACTCGACCGGAAATGAGATTCCGGAGGCGGGCACTCCAAAAGGGGCAGAATGGAATCGGAGGATTCATGCAGAAATGAAACGGCTGGATGCCACACGCTATACGACGAACGGAATCAATGGTCTGATGGCAGGAAATGACCGAATGGGCGAAATTATGTGCCAGGCTACAGGGATGACTCCGGAGCAGCTTGAAGCGATGCAGCAGCCGGATGAGCAGAAGCGTGGAGGCGCAGATGAAATCAATGGGATGGCTGAGGTTATGGTGGGACCGCTGGCAGATGCGATTGCCACCAGTCCGATTCTGGAAGAAATGATAGGAGAATTTGCTGCGGCAAATGACATTGCCGGATATAATTATCTGACGGCATTACATGAAGAAGATCACATACGTCATCCGAATCGGGTTGTGCTTGGCACAGAGACTTTTCCGGCGGACATTGTTCATTTGTGGGATATCGTAAAGCGCAATCCACATGTGTTAGGAGACTTTACATGGACCGGATATGATTATCTGGGAGAAGCCGGATGCGGTATATTCCATTATAATGGAGGAGTGAATTTTTCAGCGCATTGGCCGGACAGACTGGCAGGTATCGGTGACATTGATATTCTTGGTGATCGTAAACCAATCAGTTATCTGCGGCAGGCAGTGTTCGGAATTGGTCATGCACCGTCTATCGGTGTACTTCGGATGGATAAGGCAGGAATTGAAGTTGGAAAGACACCGTGGATGTGGAAGGATAATCTTGCAAGCTGGACATGGCCGGGATATGAAGGGGAAACAGCAAGTGTGGATGTTTATGCCAATGCAGATGAAGTAGAACTGTTCTTGAATGGGGAAAGTCTGGGACGAAAGTCGATTGGCGGAGTATATGTTGTGACGTATGAAGTACCTTATCATCCGGGAAAGCTGGAGGCAGTCAGTTATCTGAACGGGGCGGAGGCAGGTCGGACTGTCTTACAGACAGCAGGGAAAGCGGTGAAGCTTAAGGTTGAAGCTGACCGGAATGAACTTCCTGCTGACGGAGAAAGTCTTACTTTCATAAAAATCAGACTGGAAGACGCAGCAGGAAATTTCAATCGTTGGGAAAGCGCAGCAGTTACAATGAAAGTAGAGGGATGTGCTGCATTGCAGGGATTCGGAAGTGCAGATCCGAGCTGCGAAGGAAGTTACCAGTCTCATACATGGAATACCTATGACGGCAGTGTAATGGCAGTAATCCGGGCTGCAAAATGTCCGGGGGAGGCAATCGTAACCATTTCAGCAGTAAATTTTGCAGAAGAAAAACTCGTTCTGAACATCAAATAGAAAGATGCCCCGTCTGGTATATTAGTAGATTTTATGGGTCTGATTCCGATACTGTGTCGGAGTCAGACCATATTTTTTCTTAAATACAGTCTGAAAGTAAGCCTGACTGGAAAAACAAAGATAGTTACTGATTTCGCTTAATGTCTTATCCGAATATGTCAGGAGACTTTTTGCCTCTTCCAGCTTACACCGCATAATGAAGCTGCAGACATCGAAGCCAAGCTCTTTTTTGAACTTGTTTGTCAAATAAGAGCGGCTTCTTCCGATATGCTCAGCTACATCGCCAACCCGAATGGATTCGTTGATGTGGTGAGTAATAAACTGAATACATTCAAATATTTCCAGAGACATTCCCTGAGGAATTTTATTTTGCGAAACCCGTTCCGTAAAATCAATCAGCATAGAATAAGACAAGGTTTCAATGTGGGAAATATTCTGCAGCTTTTCACATTCACGGATATATACATCGGCAAGCTGGTAAGCCTGTTCCATATCCATTCCTCCGGCAATGGCACTTCTTGTAACAATTGCGACAGTTGTAATAAAAACATTCTTTTCCTGCCGGAGGGAGTTGTCAGCCATAAGACCACCTGATAATTTGGAGGGGGTGTTTAACAATGTTTTCATTTTTTCGACGTCTCCATTTTGAATATACTGCAAAAGTTTCTGTTCAAAATGGTAGGTATTATGAAAATGCTGTTCTTCCTTTGCATTCATCACCTGATTGGAATGTACATTGGAAAACTCGCTGATGATGCTTGTGTTTTCCAGATTAAAATGCTGTCCAACAGAAATATATTCATCGTTGAAACACAGGTGAAGCCAGGCAAGTGTCTGGAGAAACTGGTTAAAGGAAATCTGAGGAATATTGACCAGAAATTGGAGTATATCCGGTTTGTGTTCCTGACTGATTGCCCATTCCTGCATGAAAGTGCGAAGTGTAAGATCTGAAATAGGTGTGCTGAATACAGGGCCAATGATGATTACGCAATCAGCATGCTCCGGCTTTATATAACCATAATAGCTGAAGGACTGCGCGATAAAATAGTCCGGGTTTTTTGTGAAATGTCGGAAACCGGACAGGATGCCTTTAAAAACAGACGGGTCTTCCAAAATCGAAGGAAAGGAACAGTCATCGTCGGGTGAAGCGTGGTAATAGCCAATCGGTATGGAGGTTGATGCATAAAATAATTCACAAAATGCCTTTAAATCAGTAATCATGGAAGACTCCTTTCTAGGTAAAACCGTACTTTTAAACTCTCTTTGAAATGGATGTAATACTAATTATAAGGCGTTCTATTTATAAAAACAAGGACAAAATTGAAATATTGTAATCAATATTGTAATACAAAAATCATATGATTTGATATTTTATAGATAACTCAATGAAAGTATTTAAAAGGAGGACTCAACATGGGAATGGAAGATTTTTGGGAACAGCTTCCGACAGGAAAAGAAGATAAACCATTGCTTTTTGAAATGGGACCGCTGGAGTACGATTTTCATGATATTGACGGATTGTATTTTATGCTGGATCGTCGCTTATCCGGCTGTCTGCTTATGATGTGGGCAAAACCGATGAATCCGGATATTCAGGGAACCGTCACCTTAGATAGCAGGGTGGTATCCGGCTGTATCAACCAGTATATGGAAGTTATGGGGAATATGTGGGTGCTTGGAATTCCGCTTCGGGGACTTGTGACAGAGTACGGTCGGGAATATCAACTTCACGTGGAAGGTTTTGTGGATATGGATGGGAATGAAATGAATCCGCAGGATTTTACGGTCAGAGGTGTGGAAAAAGTGAAACCGAAGCCGGAAGATGCAGCACATGAACAGATTGCACTGGAAGCCGCCAGGGAGGGAATCGTTCTTTTGAAAAATGAGGCAGAAGTTCTTCCGCTGAAGAAGGGAACGGTATTGAATCTGTTTGGCAGAGGTATTCACGAATTTCGTATCGGAGCAGTGGGGGCAGGCAAAATCAATCCTCGCTACAGTGTTAATTTTGTGGAGGCTGCCAGGGAAGGAGAAGCTTATTCACTGAATGAAGAACTGGTTGAATTTTACGGCTGCGACAGGGATGAGATACCGGGGGACGAGATGTTGATGCGTGCAAAGAATTTGTCCGATACGGCAATCGTGTTCCTGACACGTGCAGCAGGAGAAAACCAGGATGCTTCCACGGCGAAAGGGGAATACTATCTGAGCGAGGATGAAGAAGCACTTATTGCAAAAATAACGGATACATTTGCAAAGACAATTGTGATTTTAAATGTCGGATATCCGATTGATGTGACATTTGCAGAAAAGTATGCAGTTGCAGGACTTATATATTCGGGATTTGGTGGAATGCTTGCAGGACCGGCACTTTTGGATATCCTGAGCGGGGCTGTAAATCCGTCAGGGAAGCTGCCGGATACATGGGCAAAGGATTATTTTGATATTCCGTCGTCGAAAAATTTCTATGACTGTGTGGATAAAACACGTCTGACAGCAGATGAAAATATATATGTGGATACTTGTTACGAGGAAGACATTTATGTGGGATATCGTTATTTTACAACATTCAGGAAAAAAGCGGCGTATCCGTTTGGCTACGGATTAAGTTATACGGAGTTTTGTATCAGGCAGGAGAATATTCGATTTGACGGGGAAGTACTGGAACTGGATGTATATGTGAAGAATGTCGGGGAAAAAGCCGGAAAAGAAGTTGTTCAGGTTTATGTAGGCAAACCGGAATCAGAACTGGAGCAGCCGGAAAAAGAACTGGTATTCTTTGAAAAAACAAAGGAACTGCTTCCGGGAGAGGAACAGAAGATTTCGGTTCATGTTCCGGTGAAAGTATTGACTTCATATTCGGAAGAAAAAGCGGCGTATATTTTATCAAAAGGATATTACCGTATTTATGTGGGAAACAGTATTGAAGCAGCGGAATGCGGCGGATTCGACGAAGAAGAAACAAGAATAATCAAGCAGGTAACCAATCTGCTTTGCTGCGATTGCAAATTTACAAGATTATCCAAAACAAATCCGGATGATACATGGCCGACAGGAGCGCATTCCGGAGTGGTCAAAAATAAGTTGACATTTTTGCCTTATGAGAAGAGGAAACATTATCCCGCAAAGTTTGATGTGGAGAAACCAAAAGAGAAGGTAACATTTGATGCTGTAAGAAAAAATCCGTCACGTGCGGCTGAGTTTGTGGCACAGATGTCACCGGAGGAACTTGCCCGCATCAGCGTCTGTGCCTCGGCAGGGTGGGGAATGGAAGGTATCGGTGAGGCAGGTCGTGTGTTTCAGACAGAAGGATATGATTTGCCGGACTTTCCGGTGAGCGATGGAAACAGCGGAGTCAATCTGAACATCAAAAATATTGGAATGCCGTCAGGCGTTACAATCTGTGCTTCGTTCAATAAAGAATTATCGGAAGCAATCGGGTGTGTAATCGGGGAAGAAGCGAAGGCATTGGGCATGCCGCTGGTTCTTGCCCCGGCATTTAATATTCACAGAAATCCGCTAAATGGACGACAGCCGGAATATTTTTCGGAAGATCCGTATTTGTCCGGTGTCATGGCTGGATTTTATGCAAAAGGATTGGAAGGAGCCGGAGTCGGAGGCTGCTATAAACATTTTATCGGGAACAACTGTGAATCTTCCAGAAAGCGAAATCAGAGTCTGATTTCCGAACGTGCAATCCGGGAAATTTATTTTCGGACTTTTGAATATGCGATGGATGTTCATATGCCAGCCAGCTTTATGACGGCGTATAATGCGGTAAACGGCTGCCCGACAGCAGCGGATGAAGAACTTCTACAGGGGCTTCTCAGAGAAGAAAATGGGTTTGCCGGTTTTGTAATGACGGATTGGACAACCTATGACAGTGTAGATGTGGCAGCAATGGTACAGGCGGGAAACTGCTGGATTACACCGGGCTCTAATGATGATACATATACCGGTCAGATAAAGAAAGGATTGGAGAACGGTACCATAGACACGGCAAGACTTCAGGAGAATGTTACCGCTCTGATTCGTACAATGGCAAAATTTTCATAGAATAGAAAGAATCAGAAAAACAAAAAGAAAGAGAGAAAATGTATATGATTCGTGATTTGACAATAGAATACAGAAAAAATCCGATAGGAATCGATGAGAAACCACGTTTCTCATGGAAGCTGGAGAGTGAAAAGCAGGATGTTGTGCAGACAAGCTACCAGATTCAGGTTGTCAGCGGAGGCCAGCTTATGTGGGACAGTGGCCGGGTGGAAAGCGACCAATCCGTTCTGGTGCCATATAAGGGTGCTGCATTGAAAGAGATGACTGTTTATCAGGTGCAGGTCAGTGTATGGGATAATTGCGGAGAGCTGGGACAGGTGACAGGAAACTTTGAAACCGGTTTGATGAGAGAAGAAAACTGGAATGCAAAATGGATTACCCATACACTTCCGGCTGAAGAGACTGCATGTCCGGTATTTGTCCGTAGCTTTTCTCTGGACAGACCGGTGAAGAGAGCAAGGCTGTATGCGACCGCCTGTGGTGTATATGAGGCATTTATTAACGGAAGGAAAACAGGAGACTTGTTCCTGGCTCCGGGCTGGACATCTTATCATCACCGACTGCAGTATCAGACTTATGATATTACGGAACTCCTGGAAAAAGATAATGAGATTACGGTTACTGTAGGAAACGGGTGGTATAAGGGAGAACTCGGGTTTGATGCAAGACCGAATCTTTACGGCGACAGAACGGCTTTGCTGGCAATGGTGCGTATCGAGTACGAAGACGGAGAAACTATCTGCATCGGCACTGATACGGACTGGCATGTGGAAACAGGAGAAATTCTGTTTTCCGAGATTTATCACGGTGAGATACAGGATTATACAAAAGAAAGAAGGCAGGTTGGAAAGGCAGTCCTGTTTGAACATACGGATGATATCGGGCAGATTGTGGCGCAGGAATCCGAGCCGGTCCGGGTAACGAAACGGTTTGATGTAAAGGAAAGGATCGTGACTCCAAAAGGAGAATTGGTGTTTGATTTCGGACAGAATATGGCAGGACTGGTAGAAATACGACTTCCAAAACTTATGGGAGACAGATTAGTTATTCGATATGCAGAAACACTGGATAAAGATGGAAACTTCTATACAGAGAATCTGCGGACGGCAAGATGTACAGATACATTCGTATACGAAGAAAAGCAGGTGGGAATGCTTGTGATGCCGCACTTCACTTTCCACGGATTCCGTTATATTTGTGTGGAAGGCGCAGGAACGGAAACAGAGGCATCGGATTTTACGGCATGTGCAATGCACACAGATATGCAGCCAACAGGAACATTCACATCCGACAACACGTTGGTTAATCAACTGCAGAGTAATATACAGTGGGGACAGAGAGGCAACTTCCTCGATGTTCCGACAGACTGCCCACAGAGAGATGAACGGTTGGGCTGGACCGGAGATGCACAGGTATTCTGTGGTACAGCCTCCTACAATTTTCACACAGCACTATTTTTCCGAAAATGGCTGCGGGATATGGCGGCAGAGACCAATCCGGAGAGGGGCGTACCTCATGTTGTTCCGAATATTCTCGGAAATCAGGCGGGAGCAGCGGCATGGAGCGATGCTGCGACAATCATTCCGTGGACGATTTATAAGGTTTACGGGGATAAAGAGATGCTTGCGGAGCAATTCCCGATGATGAAGAACTGGGTGGATTATATACATGCGAGAGTCTCGAAAAACGGATTGTGGCAGAGTGGATTCCAGTATGGAGACTGGCTGGCGCTGGACATAGAATCCGGAAGCACCGACCGGACAGGCGGAACGGACAAATATCTGGTGGCAAATGCTTATTACGCATATTCGACCAGGATTGTGCGGGATGCTGCGGATGCATTGGGGTATGCAGAGGAAGCAAAAGCATACGGTGACTTATATGAAAAAATAGTAGAAGCCATTCATGTGGAATACGTGACAAGAAGCGGACGAATGGTCAGTGAGACACAGACAGCCTGTGTGCTGATGCTGTACTTTGACTTGATAAAACCGGAATTTCGTAATCGGATTTTGGAGACATTGGAGTTGAATATCGGGGCACACCATAATCATCTGACGACAGGTTTTGTGGGTACACCGTATCTGTGTCATTGTTTGTCAGAAAACGGTCTTCACGGGTTGGCGGATGAAATCTTTATGAAAGAGGATTTTCCAGGCTGGCTCTATGCAGTAAAGAAAGGCGCAACGACAATCTGGGAGCGTTGGAATTCCATTCTGCCAAATGGGGATTTTGACGAATCAGGTATGAACTCCCTGAACCATTATGCGTACGGTTCGATTGGAAGCTGGCTGTACGAAAAAGTTGCAGGAATACGCTGTATGGAACCGGGATATAAGAAAATACGGATTCAGCCGACGCTGACAAAGGGAATGACAGAGGTGTCTGCAGCTTATGAATCCATATATGGAACAATCGTAAGTGCATGGAGCTGTAGAGAAGGAAAAATCTGTGTGGATGTGCAGATTCCGGTGAATACAACGGCTGTTATCCAGCTTCCGGAGAAAGAAGCGGAATTTACGGTTGGTTCCGGCAGATATCATTACGAGTACAAGACGGATACCAATCTGAAATTCGAGAAATATTCGTTGGAGTCAACACTCGGAGAGTTGGTCGCCGAAGAACTTGGCCGCAGTATGTTTGAAGAAATGATGCCGGGAATGCTGGAAGACCCGCTGATTCAGTTTGCATTGTCCATGACCATATCCGATCTGCTTGTGCAGGATGCACAGGCAAAGCCGATGTATCTGGCAGTCATTGATGCGCTGAACGCTGCAAATTCAAAATTATAAAAAATAAGCTAAAATTAAAATACGGACAATTAGGAATGTGATATTTTAAGCTTACAGGATATCAAGAAAAAATGTGATACGAAATGAAGGAGGAACACAATGAGTAAAAAACCATTAGGAAAGGACAAATTCGGCGTTCAGAAAGTAATGCGCGTGAAGGATTACTTCGGAGACGCTACGGGACAGTTCGCATTGAATGCGATGTCCACACTGGTAGGACAGCTTACATACTTCTATACGGATAAGGTTGGTATGGCTGCCGGGGCGATTGCAACAATGTTTATTGTCTGTAAGATTATTGACGCATTTACAGACCTGATTATGGGAAATATCATTGACCATACAAAACCGGGAAAAGAAAAATATCGTCCGTGGCTTTTGAAAGCGGGAATTCCGGCAGGTATTGTAATGGTTCTGATGTTTACGGTGCCGAAAATAGGAGATGTGGGACAGATAATTTACGTGACAATAACGAACATTCTTCTGACAGCAGTATTATATACGGCAATGGCAATCCCTTATAATTCGCTTATGACCGTTCGTACGAACAGCCAGGAAGAACGAGGCATCATGGGAACATGGAGAGCAGCGACCGGTTATGTGGCAGGTATGATATTTGCAATCTGTATGATTCCGATTACGAATGCACTGGGCGGAAATCAGAACGCATGGATTAAATTTGGCTTTATCATGGGAATTATTGTAATACTGGCAGCCTTGATTTGTTATGCAACAAGCCGTGAGACAGCAACAGAGGCAGGAGCGGCAGTAGAAGCGAAAGAAGAGGATGAAGAAGTGATTCCGTTTAAGGAAGCGCTTGGAAAGCTGTTCCACAACAAATACTGGGTGATTGTTCTTGTGGTGAATCTGCTCTCATGCATTATATATGGTCTTGCATCGGGTGCGGGAGTATATTACTGTAAATGGATTTTCGGCAATGACAACCTGGTCGGCGTTCTCGGAGGAATCGGAATGATTCCGACCCTGTTAGGATTTATACTTGTAGGACCGATGATTAAGAAACTTGGTGTTGTGAAAACGCTGCTGGTGAGCTTTGCAATGGGTGCAGGAGCAAATATACTGCTTCTCTTCACAAAAGACATCTTTTTCTGCTACGCATTGTTCGGAAGTATTACAACATTTGCAACCATTCCGATGATGTGTCTGGTTGGAGTTATGACGGCAATGTCAATTGATTATAATGAATATAAATATGGTGTAAGAATGGTAGCAACCTCCAACAGTGCATCCAGCTTTGGCGGTAAAGTGGGAAGCGGACTCGGAACATCTATCATCGGCTGGTTCCTTGCAGCAGTCGGCTATGATGCTACACAGACTGTAGCGCCGGCAGCTACAAAAATGGCAATTTACGGATTCGCTATTGTAACACCGTTAGTGATATTTGTTATTATGTTTATTCTTGTAAGCAAGTTTGATCTGGAAAAAACACTTCCTGCAATGAAAGAAGAAATTGCAAAAAGAAAAGCACAGAATGCCTAAAAAAACGCCAAAAAGGAGGAAGGAAGATGTTTGAAAAACTATTTACCCCAATCAAAATTCGAGGCATGGAATTGAAGCACCGTATCGTTATGCCTGCAATGGGAACAAAGTTCTCAGGACAGGCAAGTTATGTGACACCGACGCATATCAACTACCATGTGGAGAGAGTCAAGGGCGGAAGTGCGCTGAATATTGTAGAAGTCTGCAGCGTACATACGCCAAGTGCTCCGAGAGGGTTTCTGTCAATCAGTGAAGACGAATACATTCCGGGGCTGAAGGAACTGACGGATGCGATTCATGCGGAAGGCGGAAAAGCAGGTCTTCAGTTATGGCAGGGCTCTCTTGCAGTCGGTTCAGACCAGACAGCACAGATACTGATGGCATGCGATACACCGTTTAGCGAGGAGATTACACTTCCGGGAGCTACCATTGAAGAAATCAAGGAAGTAGTGACATGTTTCGGAAAAGCGGCGGCAAGAGCGGTAGAAGCAGGATTTGACTGTGTGGAATTTCACTGTGCACATAATTATCTGCCGCATTCATTCCTGTCGGGTGGTATCAACTTCCGAACGGATGAGTACGGAGGAAGCTTCGAGAACCGTGCAAAGTTCCCATTGGAGTGTATCCGGGCAATCCGGGAAAATATTCCGGAAGATATGCCGTTATTCATGCGAATTGATGCCCATGATGATTATCTGGAAGGCGGCCTGACGATTGAGGAAGTCATTGAATTTTGTAAGCTTGCCGGTGAAGCAGGCGTTGATGTTTTGGATGTATCCAGAGGTAATATTATTTCAGCGGCAACAAAATATGAAGTTCCGCCAATTGATATACCGAGGGGATTCAATATTGACAATGCGGCACGTATCCGCAAAGAAACCGGAATGCTGACGATTGGTGTAGGACGTATCAATACAGCAGAACTTGCCGAGCAGATACTGGAAGAAGATAAGGTGGATATGGTTGTCATGGGCCGTGCGCAGCTTGCAGATTCCCAGTTCTGTAATAAGGCAAAAGCAGGAAATGTGGAAGACATTGATTACTGCGTGGGCTGTGATCAGGGATGCCTGGACGGATTCGCAGATGAGAATTGTCCGCAGATTACCTGTCTCAGAAATCCGGCAGTCGGAAGAGAAGCAGAATGTAAAATCACCAGAACAGAAAAGCCGGAAACCGTATTGATTGCCGGCGGCGGAATCGCAGGACTGGAGGCCGCAATTATCCTCCGGCAGCGAGGACATAAAGCCATCATATGTGAAGCGTCAGATAAAGTCGGCGGACAGTTTTTGACAGCAGGAGAAGCTCCGAGAAAGGCAGAGATGAAAGAAGCCGTAATTGCTATGGGTAAAAAGGCAGAACGTCTGGGAGCAGATATCCGTCTGAATACACCGGTAACAAAAGAACTGATTGCAGAAATCAAACCGCATACCGTATTCAATGCAATCGGCGCAGAACCTTTGATTCCGGGAATCCCGGGAGCAGACCTTGCGTGTGTGGTAAATTCGCACGATGTCCTGAACGGAAAGGTGAACGTCAGCGGAAATGTGGTTGTCATCGGCGGCGGTATGGTCGGTATGGAAGTAGCCGAATATCTGGCAGAGCGAGGATGTAAGGTTACGGATCTGGAAATGATGAAGGAATACTGTGCGGATATGGGTATGGCAAGGAAAGCCTGTGTGATGGAAAGTATTGCTCTGGCAGGAATTGAAGCCGTTACAGAAGTAACCGTAACTGCTATTAAAGAAGGAAAGGTTGTCGGACAGAAGGATGGAGCAGAAGTAGAGTACCCTTGTGATTATGCAGTGATGGCAATCGGCTCCAAAGCCAGATGCGGAAAAGAGATTGAAGAGGGCGCACGGGCAATCGGTGCAGGCTATATGGTAATCGGAGATGCCGCCATGGCAAGAAGAGCATTGAATGCAGTCAGGGAAGCGTTTGATGCAGCATTGACATTTGACGATCCGCAGGTACATGCAGATGTGACAAAACCACAGAAAATCGTGGCAGTTACAGGAGTGACAGGTACGATGGGACAGGAGACTCTGAAACAGCTCTTGCCTAGGGGAAATCGCTTCAAAATCCGTGCATTTGCAAGACCGTCTGAAGTAAATAGAGAAAAAATGAAGAAATTTGCAGCTCCGAATCTGGAAGTGGTATGGGGAGACCTCGGAAACTATGAGGATATTAAGAAGCTGGTAGACGGAGCGGATTATGTTCTCCATATCGGTGCAATGGTGTCACCGGCAGCGGACAAGTATCCTGAAAAGACATTGTATACCAATATTGGTTCCACCCTCAGTATCATCAAGGCAATCAAGGAACAGCCGGACCCGGATAAGGTACATTTTGTATATGTCGGAACAGTAGCTGAAACCGGCACACGTACATATCCGATTCACTGGGGAAGAGTCGGTGACCCGATCAATCCTTCTATTTTTGATTATTATGCACTGTCCAAAGTGTTCTCTGAACTGGCAGTCTATGAATCAGGACTGAAACACTGGGTATCCATCCGCCAGACAGGACAGTATCCAAGCAATGAGAGCGCAGGCGAGGAACCAATCATCTTTCATCAGCCGCCAAACTGTGTACTGGAGTGGAGTACATCCATTGAGTCCGGTATCTGTATGGCAAATGTCTGCGAAGACTGGGTTCCGGAATCATTCTGGAGAAAGGCATACAACTTAAGCAGTGGAGAAGGATATCGTCTGACTGCCTGGGAACAGACTGACATGCTGATGGAACCATTTGGAATTACTCTCAAGGATTTGTTTGATGCAAACATGATCGCACAGTACAATTTCCATGGACATTATTTCTCAGACGGAAAAGACCTGGATGACATTTTGCATTTCCGCTGTATCCCGGCAGATGAGTACTGGGGCGGTGTGGTAGACGAGATGCGCAGAATGGCGGCAAATCCGATGATCAGAGCAATGTTCCCGACTGCCGAACAGATGAAGGAACATAATATTGAAATCGGTCACAAAGAAGGCGGAACATACTGGGCTTTGGAAAACAATAAGGAAGACTGGATCAAGGCATTCTTCGGTTCCAGAGAAAAACGAGACGCAATCAAGAGCTGGGATGAAGGTTATGAACTCTTCCATCCAAGTGAAGAGGTAACCTATCTGGATCACGGCTACGATGAAGAAAAGGGACTTGAGAATCTGGATATCGAGGATTTGAAGAAAGCGGCTGCCTTCCGTGGCGGTGAATGTCTGGAAGAGAAAGCACCGGCAGATATCTACACCCCGATTAAGTGGAAATGTGCAGACGGACATGAGTTTATGATGTCTGTGAATGCAGTCCTTCAGGGTGGACACTGGTGTCCAGAATGTCTGGCACATGAGTGGCAGTATGGGAATATCGCAAAAGTAAATCCGTTCTATGCACAGGTATGGACTCCGCTTCACGGCGATGATGAAGACTATGTGATTCCGATGGAATTCAGTGGATATGATATTGCAAATGAATTAAAGAAAAAATTGGATTTGCAGTAATAAGTGGAAGAAAAATAGAAGAAAGCAGCGAAGATAGGAGAAATATTATGCTGAAAGGAAAAATAGCAGTAGTAACTGGAGGTACACGCGGAATCGGGTATGCTATTGTAAAAAAATATCTGGAGAATGGTGCAAAGGTCATATTATTCGGTTCCCGGCAGGAGACAGTAGATAAGGCACTGGCATCCTTAAAGGAAGAAAATCCGGAATGGGAAGTATCCGGTGCCTGCCCGAGTCTGACAGACGCAAAAGAAGTGGCAGACGAAATCCAGGCAATTCACAGAAAATACGGAAAGATTGATATTCTTGTAAATAATGCGGGTGTATCTGACAGTATGATGACGATAGATTGCAATCCAGAGCATTTTCAGGAAATAATCAATCTGAATGTAAACGCAGTATTTAACGCAATTCAGCCATCGGTAGAACTGATGAAGGAGCAGGGCGGAGGCTGCATTATCAACACAAGTTCTATGGTAAGATTAGGGTGTCAAAAGGTCACAGACCTTTGATATAAATTTGTACCTTGAAAATT
>ERZ1034763.551-NODE-551-length-16257-cov-4.696396_pt1 | contig 16257 bp, 15 predicted proteins | sample MGYA00520701_ERZ1034763 | MGnify/ENA primary metagenome ERZ1034763 (study PRJEB33766, sample SAMN09781707) | gut metagenome | biome: gut microbiome | host: Homo sapiens | place: Madagascar | study: EMG produced TPA metagenomics assembly of the PRJNA485056 data set...
ACCCTCATGCATAACCTCATATGAGATTTCTGTCCGTCAGACCAGAGATTTGCCCATGAGTTAGTATGTTCCTCACATCCAGCTTCCTTCAGATTCCATCTCACGATGGACACCCTTGCCTTCGGCTATATCCTTCCCACTACCGGGTGGATTCGGGACTTTAACCCGTTAGAAACGTGCGCCGCTAGGCGCACACGTAAAAAAGCACTTGTTAGTCAATACTAACCAGTGCCATTTTATCATACTTTAATATGGGGAACAATATCCGTTTACTCTATGCGTATATATCCATTACAGGTCCGGTTCAGAAATTCATAATCATGGGTCACTACTAAAATAATATAATCGTTTTCTGCCAGCTTCTTCATCAGCCGCTCCACCTGGCACATATGCCGGAAGTCCAGTCCGCTGGTTGGCTCATCAAATATCAGAAGCTTCTTGCCACCCATAACTGCCTGGCATATGGCAAGCCGCTGTCTTTGCCCCCCGGATAATGTCATGGGATGGCTGTCTGCATACGCCAGAAGGTCAAAACTTTCTAAAAGCTTTGTAATCTCTTCCTCCGACGCATCCTCTTTTGCCAGCAGGCACTCATTTTTTACGCTGTCTGAAAAAAGCTGATGGTTCACTTCCTGCATGACCATACCGAAGAGCTTTCTCCGCTCCCGCTTGGAAAGCCGCTTTCCCTGATAGAGTATCCTGCCTTCTTTTTCCGGCAGAAGCCCACAGAGGCAGTTACAAAAAGTGGATTTTCCGGCTCCGTTTCTGCCTACGATTCCGATGATATCGCCTTCTGTTGCTGTGAGATTTACCGATTGAAAAATAACCTGCTTTTTTCTCCGGCAGGATAAATTTTGTATTTCAAGAGTCTTATCTGCCAGAGTTCCATGTGCCAAAGTCTTATGTGCTAAAGTTTTATCTGCCAGTGTCTCATGTGCTTTCTCGCCGGTAAGTTCCGGTATTTTAATCTCTTCCGGCTGAATGCTCCTTAATCCCATGACCTCCCGCTCTTCTTTCGAAAGCTGCGCAAATGTACTGCGGGTAAATTCTTTTTCGATGCGTCCATCCCGGACATAGAGAATCCGGTCTACAAATGATTGCAGATATGAGAGTCTGTGCTCTGCCACTACCACCGTATGGCCGCCGTTCTTGATGACTTCAAGCCTTTTACATAATTTTTCCATGCCTTCTGCATCCAGATTTGCGGAGGGTTCGTCCAATACATAGACCTTCGGATTCATGGCATATACAGAAGCAAATGCAAGGAGCTGCTTCTCGCCGCCGGACATGGCAAATACATTCCGGTCCTTCAGATGCTCAATTTCAAGTTCTTCTATGGTTTCCTTTATTCTTTTTTCTATAAATTCCGGTTCTTCGCCCCGGTTTTCAAGCCCAAATGCAAGCTCTGCACTGGAATTGGTATGAAAGAACTGGGTCTTGGGATTCTGGAATACAGAGCCTGCCAGCTCCGCAATTTCATACATTGGTGTATCGGCAATCTTTTTTCCTTCCACCGTAACGCTTCCTTCTAACACCGCGTCCTTAAGAAAATGTGGAATCAGCCCGTTGATAAGTTTGGTCAGCGTCGTTTTGCCACATCCACTTTCCCCACAGATTAAGACAAACTCACCGTCCTTTATCGTAAGATTGATGTCCGATAAAATCTTTTTTCCCTGAATGCTTACATTTACATGTTCAAACTGTATCATAATCTTTGTCCCGCCACTATTAGTATTACAACTGCTGCTGTTATAAAAAACATGACCGCCCAGTCCAGCGGAACCATCCGTATCCGGACTACGCTGGTCTTTTTGCAGGGATTCTCAATCCCTCTGGCAACCGCTGCCGCCGCGATTTCATCTGAGGTATTTACTGCGGACATCATCAGCGGAACTATGGTACACTCCAGCCGCTCCGCTGCCGGCATATTCTGTAACTTCATGGCTTTCCGGATATGTAAAAATTCTTCCCGGATTGCCGGAAAATACCGGAAGGTTGTGGACATGGCAATGATAAATCCCTGGGGAAGATGTAATGCGCGCATGGCCGCTATCATTTTCGCCATAGAAGAGGTTCGAAGCAGCAATAACCCCGCTAAAATGCAGGGCATCATACGCAGGGTATAGTTAATCAGCACCGGAAATACCATATTGACCCAGCCCGGACACAGGGGAAATAAAAACCGCAACAATACGCGAAACAGAATTAACAGCACCACTCCTTTTCCTGCTGCCCGGTACTGTCCGTAAAGCAGGAGAAGCAGGAGAAAGATACCCGAAAGTATCATTCCCTGCTCTGTTCCTTTTTCGCAGAACATGCCGATATTTGCCACCAAAAGCAGCCACAGACCAGCCCTTGGGTCCAGTGGTTTTATTCCGGTCTGTTCTTTCATTATACAATTCCCGCTTTCTTAAAATGTTTCCGGAACAGTCCCTTTGCAATCAATGCACCGATGATTCCGCCGATAATCGGAGAAATGCAAAGTGCAATAAGCATCGGAGTTGAAATCAGTCCGGACAGGGAACTGACATATTCTGCGGACATACCGTTCTGCTGAATCTGTGCAAGGAAGCTGTCCTTATAAACCCAGATTGCCAGCGGTGAACCCAGCATGCCATAGCAGAAGATGATAAATGCAATTGTCATGTGGAAAAAGCTGTTATCATATTTCGTAACTGCCCGGTATATCTCAGATAAAATGCAGGCTGCCGCAAAGGTTATCAATAACAGCACCGTAAACTGTCCCGTCACGAAATATAACAATGCAGTGATTGCTCCCATAATCAGGATTGCACCCGGCTTACACACCTTAGATGCAAGCAGCATAAACGGGATTCCGGTCACAATTGCCGCAACGCCCGGAAGCAGCAGCCACAGCACCGGTACGAAACCGGTTATCATGGCTGCAAGGTTAAGTACAAAGTAGATTGCGGAAAAGATTCCTATCGTAATAAGGTCTCTTCCGGATAATTTTCTTGATTCTTCCATTTCTTTTCTCCTCTTTCTCATTTTTCTTCTGGTTTCACATGCTGTTTCCGGTTTCATTCTTGCTTCCATTTTGTCAACATTATGTAAACCATTCTTTTATGCTAGCCGGCAATGCTCCAGCCTTCTGATTTTCTTCGGATATCAACGAAATCCTTATATTTTCCGGGAACATTTGCAAGCTCTTTATGGGTTCCCTGCTGGACGATTTGTCCGTCATCCACCACCAGTATCTGGTCTGCCTGCTCGATGGTGGCAAGGCGGTGGGCAATGGTCACAATGGTCTTTCCACGGGTCAGCTCCGATATTGCCGCCTGTATCAGATGCTCATTTTCCGGGTCTACACTGGCGGTCGCTTCATCGAGAATAATAATCGGCGCGTCCTTTAAGATGGCACGGGCTATGGAAATTCTCTGCTTCTCTCCACCGGAGAGGCTTCCGCCTCCTTCACCGATTACGGTATCGTAGCCTTCTGGCAATGCCATAATAAAGTCATGACAGCAGGCTTTTTTCGCCGCCGCTATCATTTCCTCTTCGGTGGCATCCGGCTTGCCAAAGCAGATATTATTTCTCACGGTATCGTGGAAAAGATATACATTCTGGAATACCATGGAAATATTGGACAGCAGGCTGTCGCAGGTAAATTCCCTCACATCATGTCCGCCCACGGAAACGCTGCCGCTGTCCACATCATAGAAGCGGGCAATGAGGTTACATATGGTGGTCTTTCCGCTTCCGGAAGACCCTACCACCGCTGTCACGGTATGTTCCGGAATCCTTAAGTTTACATTTCTCAGCACCTGTCTTTTCTCCGCTCCCTCTCCATAGGAAAAGTCCACATTATGAAATGCGATATCATAATGTTCCATAGCAATGTCTTTTCCATCCGCGTCGATAAAGGATTCGCCGGTCAGCGCATCCAGATGATCCAGTGCATCATCGATGATTGCCAGCACATGCGCGCAGTCCGAAATCGGTTCAATGGAACCAAATATATGAAAGGACAGTAACACCACCAGAATCACCGATGTAAAATCAATCTGTCCGGAAATTCCAAGATAGAAGGCTGCAATGGCAATTCCGGCACTTGCTGTCTTTAATGCCAGAAGGTGCAGTGCATTGAACGGAATATAGCCCCACTCTATCTTAAGATTGATATCACGGCTGTCGCGGCATGCCTTTCTCATGGAATCCATGGATGCGCCTGCTCTGCCAAAGGATTTCACAACGGCAAGACCTCTGGCATATTCCAGGGTTGCTCCAGTCAAATCCCGGTTGGCTTCTGCCAGCACCGGTGCATTTTTCGTACTATATCCTGAAATAACCAAAAGGAAAATCAGTGAAACGGCTGCGCCGGCTATTGCAATCAGCCCCACCCGCCAGTTGATGTATACAAGCCACAGCAGGATACAGATAAAATTCAGATATCCTCCCACGAAGTTATCAATCATACGGATTCCCATACCCTCTAACGTATGAAGTCCTGTGGTAATGGAATTTAATATGGTACTGGTATTCCTATTCTGGAAATATCCCAGCGAAACCCTTTTTAACGCATCTCCTACTACCAGGCGGTCTCTGGCAATGAGTTCATAGCTGATGGCTTCCTGAAATCTGGCTCTTAAATAATCAAAGAGGAACCGCAGGAAAATAAAGAGCAACAGGATGCCAACACTTTTTCCAACCCAGGCAGAGGAAAGCATTTCTCCCTGACCCACGCAGGTTACCAGTTTTCCAATGATATATGCCGCCCAGATGACCGGCATTGCTGCAAACCAGCCGGAGAAGAAGGAAAATATAAAGCCAATATAAAGATTCTTTTTAAAGTGGCCACACCACCTGATAATTCTTTTTACTGTTCCAAACATACTTCCCCGCCTCCTTTCTGACCACCAACTGCCCAGTGTCTTGCGCCCACATGCACCTGCCACATTCTTTCATAAAGAGGACAGCTTAAAAGCAGCTCCTCCTGCGTTCCTTTTGCTTCGATGCAACCATCCTTTAATACTACAATCTGGCTGGCATCTGTGATGGTGGACAGCCGGTGCGCAATGACCAAAAGCGTCTTTCCCTTTGTCAGTGCTTCGATACTCCGCTGCAGTTTGTCTTCATTTTCCGGGTCGGTAAATGCCGTCGCTTCATCCAAAATGACAATTGGCGCATTCTTTAACATGATTCTTGCAATAGCAATTCTCTGCTTCTCTCCACCGGATAACCGCCTTCCGGCTTCTCCGGCAGGTGTGTCATAACCCTGCGGCAGCTTTTGGATAAATTCTTCACAGCAGGCTTTCCTTGCAGCTTCTTTGACTTCCTCATCTGTTGCCGCCGGATTACCCAATCTGATATTTTCCATAATGGAACAACGGAACAGGAAATTATCCTGGGTCACAAAGCTTACCATTTCGGAAAGCTGCTCCAATGGAATGTCTTTTATATTGACACCACCGATGGTGATTCTGCCGTCGGTTACATCCCAGAATCTGGATATCAGCTTGGCAACCGTGGATTTTCCGCCTCCACTCGGTCCAACCAGCGCTGTATAACTGTCCTGAGGCATGGAAAGGCTGATGCCATGCAAGACTTCCTCTTCTTTTTTTCCGGTATAAGAGAAATGAACATTTTCAAGCTCTACTTCATGGCTCTTAATTTCTGCTCTCGCCTTTGGCTCCGGCAGTTCCCGCATATGAAGAAGTCCTTCGATACTTTCTATGTTGAATTTCATTTCCCGGATACTTTCCATAAACACTTCTATTTTGGCAAAGGATGTCACCATGGACATAGACAGCATCACTGCCAGCAGAAGCTGTGAAATGGTTATCTGTCCGTGAATCGTCAGATAAAGTCCCACCGGAAGCGTTCCCAAAATCGTGGATGGGAACAGTGCAAATGTCATTTTCATGGTAATCCAGGTAGAGGACAGCCATTTGATAACAAATTTTTTATAGTCAAGAATCGCTTTGGAATATTTCTCATAAGAAGTTCCTGCTCTTCCGAAAGCTTTGATGACTTCGATTCCTTCTATGTATTCTACGATGGTGCTGTTCATGTGAGCATTGGATTGGTCATACTGGGTGAAACTTTTGCCGCTTATTATCATGGTAAGCGTCATAAATACCATAGACAGTGGAACCGTCACCAGTGACGCCAGTGCAATCCGGTAGTCCAGTAAAAATAAAGCAATGATACTGATTACCGGAAGCAGTATATGTCCGCTTCCTTCCGGAATCATGTGGGCTAACGGCGGCTCCATGTTCTCGATTTTCTCCACCATGATACTCTTAATCTCGCCGATGCTGTGTCCTTCCACATCTCCAAGCGGTGCCTTTAAGAACCGGTCTGTCAGCCGGAGTCTTAAGCCCTCTAAGATATGATACGCCGCAATATGGGATATCCAGGTGGATGCGGAGAAACACAGGATTTTTATGATATAAAATACCAGTGCCCAAAGACACCATTTACCGATTTCTCCTATGGGTGCCTGCTCCATATTCCGGATATAGAGGTCGGCTCCCCGGTATATGCAGTAATAGGGAACAAGACCGCTGATAACACTGATAATAGAAAGGACAATGGATACTCTCATCCGCCGGTTGCTTCCTTCGGTGTAACCAAGGAGCACCCGCCACAAGCTTTCCTTTTTTTCCTTGTTTTCTTCTTTTTCATTCTTCTTGCCGTCTTCCATTACTTTATCCCTTCTTTCCTTACTCTGTATTCTGCGGGAGATACCCCCATAATGCTGCGGAATGCAACGGAAAATTTGCCCGGATTTTCATAGCCAACCTGGGCGGCTACCTCCTGTATTTCCTTATTTTCATCCTGTATCAGCATACTGGCTGCCAGATTCATCCGATAGCGCTTCTGGTAAGAATAAATGGAATCGCCATACACATCCTTAAAGCATTTCTTCATGGTTGTAGCCGGTATATCGTACATGGAAGACAGCTCTTCTATCGTCCACCTTGTTTTCAAATCGCCGGTTATCTTTTCATGGACTGCCTTAATCTTCTCCATCTGCGTCTTGTAATAATAAGGCCGGCTTTCTCCGGTATGCTCCACGGTCATTGCCTCTAAATACAACAGCATTTCCACTACTTTTATCTGATAATATTCCTTTGCCTCCGATACTTCGGGTCTTTGCATATTTCTCTGGTAAAAGCTTGAAATAATGCGGTTTAACCCTTCATCATTGCGGATGGCATAAGGCTTTTCCTGATTACAGTAACGCTGTCTGAGCTCTGCGACAGAGACCGAAAATCCGTCAAACATTTCATCTAAAGCCCGCTGCGTCTCATCCACATCCATAAAGACGCTGACTCCGTGATAATGCCGGAGGGGATAATAGGATGTTCCCTTGTGGTTTTCCCGATTGTCTAGGCGCAGTTCATTTTCCTGCATAATGCTAAACACTCCGGACTTTACCTCCATTTCTATCCTGCCTTCCCGACAGTGGTCGATGCAGAGCACTCTTTTATCCTTGCGCAGTTCAAATTCCGAATCGCATTTTTCCATATGCATATCCGAAAAGCATATCATCACTCCGGGCATGACCTGATACACCGTCATGACTCCTTCTCCGGTGGAATCACTCAGCATCAGAACGCTACAATTCTCATTTTTTACCATTGTCTTTACATTCTTCCCAAGGTCTGCAATATCGTATTCGTTCACGTTTCCCCCTGTACCTTTCCATGCATGCAATTTCTGTTAGTTTTATCTAACCGGATATTATAGTATCACGACTTCTGCTCCTAATCCATACCAAAACAGGCATTGGTAATCCATTTAGACATAAAAATACCGACCACCATTGGTTAGCGCATTGACCGGTGTCCGGATTTTCGGATACCTGCCACATCTAACCCTGGGGTCGGTATATGATATTTTAATCTACGGCAAAAGCTGTAATATTCCGGCTACAATTACTGCCGGGATTGCAAACATAATAATTCCCCGGAAGAAGGAATCAATATGTATCTTTATATCCTGATAAAGCTCCTCTTCCGGCGCACAGCGAAAACGGATGCGGGTGGTATTTCTCCACCACAGCAAATCAATGACCAAAAGGTCAAAAAGATTTATCACTTCTCCAAGTATCAGAAGATATAAAAACGCAGCCAAAAAGCTGTCAAATCCTACCGTATACTTTAATGCTACACCAATAATCAGAAAAACAATTGTAAATAATACCACATTTGCTACAAATACTTTTCCAAGGGAAACCTCTTTTGGTACCAGCGCAGAAAGCTTTGCATCCTTGCTTACCCGCTCCTGCACTGCCTTTGGATAAGAACGGAAGCTTATCATATTTTTCTCATCTGTGCCGGTTTTCCGGTAACACATCAACCAGAACAACAGGCAGCATACTACTACAACCAATCCTTTTATTAACATTTCTCTTCCTCCTGAAATATAATTTTATGCCCTGCAACTGCGTGAAACACACTTTATACGTTTCTTATATAATTGCAGTACCTGCCAAATCCGCAAGAGTTAGTTTTCACTAACTCTTGTCATTCTAACATATCTCATTTGAAAAAGAATTATTAATCTTTTTGCATTTCTTATGCCATCCGGATTACAACATTTCCTGCCGCATTGACATCCGAAGCTTTGCGGATTGCCTGCTCTAATTCCTCTAAAGGAAATTCATGCGTAATGATGCCTTCCAAATCCCATCTGCCAGATGCCATGATTTCCTGCACATCCTTCACATCCTGCGGCATATAGCCGCCGGAGCCGATGATACTCTGCTGGGCATATGTCATATGCAGTAAATCAATGGTGCAGGGTGCATTGTTTACCGCTACCGAAACAAAACGGCTTTCTATTTTTCCTGCTGCTAAAAATTGTTCTAAAATGCTTTCTGCTCCCGCGGCATCCAGCCAGCAGTCAATATCCGCTGTCATCCCGGACAGGGACGGTGCTTCTCCAAAATAGCTCTTTGCCTGCTCCACAAAATCTTCTTTTGCCGGATTGCAGGTTGCAAAGCCAAGCTGCTCTGCTAACTTCAGCCGGTAGTCCGAATAGTCGCAAATCATAACTTTATTCATCCCAAAGTACGCAAATGCCACGGCTGCCGCTATTCCAATGGTGCCACTGCCAAATACCACCGCATGCTGCCCGCCTATATAGGAATTTTCTCCCTTCCCATTTTCTCCTGCTGGAATCATGCCGCGCCTTGCTGCCCGGCACCCCACCGTAAATGGCTCAATGAGACTTGCCAATTTATCGGAAATTTCCTCTCTTACCGGATAGAGGGAATGATTTCTTTTGGCATCCGGAATCAATATATATTCCGAAAATCCACCGATGGTTCCGGCTCTTTTCGTATCTCCTTTAGCATATCTTGGATAAGGGTAAACTCTTTCGCCTACCACAAAATCTTTTACATTTTTGCCTATTTTTACCACTCTTGATATTGTCTCGTGTCCAAATTCTCCACCTACAGTCACCTTATGCCCGGTATTTGGTCCATGGGTAAATACCGCCACATCCGTTCCACAGATACTGGAATACAGATTTTCAATTAAAACATCATTGTCTCCCACTTCCGGCATCGGAAGTTCTTTGATTTCTATTTTCTCTTTTCCATAATAAATTCCTGCTTTCATACTATCGCTTCTTTATCTCTCCCATCACACACTGTTCCATAATCGCTATCACATGCTCCATGGAATCCTGACAATCTTCTTTTAACCACTCTTCAATAATTGCCATTAATCCATGAATGTAAAAATTTGTCAGATATCCTCTGTCCTCTTTTGGAACCTCAAACCGCTCCAAAATCGGTGTCAGGACATATTGGTACATACCCTCATAGGCATCTGTCATCCGCAGCACCTGCGCATGCTCCACCAACGTTTTGAATAAACGCTTATTATCCCTGATATAAGAAAGGTATGGCTGCAGATACTCCGGTGTAATAAGATACAGCTTCTGCAGCTCACATTCCCTCAATTCCACAACCAGTCCTTCACTTTCCGGCTTAAAATAGGATAAAAAGTTCTTCTGCATATACTCAATGCTTTCGGAAAGCAAATCTCCAATTGTCTCATAATGCAAATAGAAGGTGGAACGGTTCACGCCTGCTGCCTCACAGATTTCTTTTACCGTAATATAGGAAAAATCCTTCTTTTCCAATAATCCTAAAAATGCCTCATCCATGCGGATTGCTGTATGAAAATATTTGCTTTCCGATTTATTCATCCCAGTATGCCTTCCTTTTCTAATTCTCGCTGATTTCCTTTGCCAGCTCTATAATATCATACGCATACTTCTGTTTGCCACTCTGTAAGATTTTTTTATAAATCGGATAATTGATTCCCATTCCAAGAAATCCCAGGATTCCGATGATAATTCCAAGAACAAACTGTGCGGTGCTGCCATTTCCAATGACCTTCATAGACAGACACATTCCCACGCCTGTAATCAGCGCTGTAATAATTCCGAATGTATAAGTAAATACTGTTGCCGGAAGCTTGGCTTTAGCATCCAGTTTGCGAAGTGCCACCACCTTAGATGTATCCTTCGGTGCATATTCATTTGCGAGCTGCTCTGCATAAATTTTATCTGTGTTCATTATTGATTCCTCCTTCATCTGATGGCTTTATTATAGCTGTCTCCTCCCAAGAACCGAACCACAGAAAAAAGAGAATGTGTTGTTTTCTGAAACTTTGTTTCCTTCTACACATTCTCTTTCTATTTACGCTCATTTTTATTCTATTTTCTCTGTAACCGTTTCTGCAGCACGCCCTTTGGGTCTTTGATTAAAAACATTACCAGCCAGATGATTAATCCCAAGACCACTACGGATATTCCCAGAAAGAAATCATTCAGCATGTCCACCGGTTCCGGTGTAAAATACGCTGCCTTTAATTCTATGTACTCAAATACCGCATCTACCAGCCACATCAGTGTGGCGCCCCAGTACATAAGACTTAAGGTTCCTATTCGCATCTCGTTGGTGCCGTCCTTAAAATACCATACCAAAGTTACAATCACTGCCGCAATGGCTGCCGTAAGTAAAGTCATTACTGTATCTCCTTACCTGTTCCGATAACCGGACGTTTCTCGATTACATTGGATATTGCTACCATACCAGCCCACACTGCCGTAACAAGTACTGCCATGGCAACACCGGTTGTTGCCATCTCATGGAGCATTGCCATCGCATCCTCCGGATTTCCTGCTGCTGTTAAAAATGGGAACCATGGTGTCACTTCGCCATGCCAGATATGTTCAAATGCCAGCAGTGCAGAACCGCCCCAAAGCATATGATTTAACCATTTTAATTTATGAGAAAATGGTGTCTTGCTGTTCTCTCTTAAGGTAAGCTCCTCTTTATTTGCGCGTTCCTCTTTCCCCTTTACCACATGCTCTGCAATTGTGGTAACTGCAGCTTCCGTTGCCGGAACTAAAAAACATGCCATATTTATATCCTCCTTATAAAACTGATACTTTTATTATATGAGGGAAGTTTCTCAAAGTCAATTGTATTCGGCGGTTTCTGCTGGTTTCTTTCTGCTGCATTTTCGCTCCAGGATATATACAATCACCGTAAGAATTGCGGAAGTTATCAACAAAAAGTAGAAATTTATTCCACGGGACACACACATGGATGCCGTAAGAAAAGTTCCCGGAAATACCCCGGCGAAAATGCTCTTATACATCAGCTCCGTAATTCCCTGTGCCCCCGGCAATGGCAGCATATCCACGGCGATATAGACGGATGCCTGAAGCATCATGACCGTAAGCGCATCTGTGCCCTTTAAATGAAAGCCAAGATATACAAGATAAGTCAGGAAAAATACACTGCATCTTTGCAGCACCGTAAATAATGTGACCGCCACGATTTTTCCCTTATGTCCGGCAAAAAACTGCACCGTCTCCCGGTATTTTTCCGCAAAGCCGGAGAGTTTTTCAATTCGTTCCTCCGAATGTTTCAGCAGGTGAAACCGTACGCAGAACCGCTCTGCTCCTGTCACAATATTGTGAAACAGCTTTGGCCCGAACATCACGATTAAAAGAAAAATCACCAGCACTGTATTTAACAGTAGTCCCAGATAAAAAAGCCACATATAGCTTCCCAGATAATTCTTTAGCGGATGATAGCCAAACAACAGCATGAAAAGTCCAATCACCACCAGCACAAATTTGTAAAGCACTGCTACCGTCATTAAGACCACAGTACTTTCCGATATCTTTAACCCATCCTTTTTCATATGATAGAGCTGCATCGGCTGTCCGCCTGTGGCGGACGGTGTGATTCCCGAATAGAAAAATCCGATAAAGGAATATTTGATGCACCTGCCTGCTGCAACGGGATTTCCCAGTGCCCGCAGAAGATAGCAGATCATCAGCCCTTCTGCCGATACGAAGAAAATCCCCAGACCCATGGCCCAAAAAAGATACCACGCATCCATCTTTCTTACTGCCTTTGCCACCTCTGTCATATCATTTCCCTTACAGATAGCAGAGAAGGTCAGTGCCGCCAGTAAGAGAAACAGCAGGACACTGATGAGATTCTTTTTATTCTTATGCAATTTCTGTCCGATACTGCTCCATACGGATGAGCTGCTTAAGTTCTCCTTCATAGATGACCTCTTTCTGCTCTAATTCATAAAAATCTTTTGGCGTTACCAGTGAAAAATGCTTCGAAAAAAGCTTTAATCCATTCTCCTCAAGCACCCGGGCAATAAAGGAGGAACAGGTATAGCGTTTCTCCCGGAAGAATTCCTTCTGCAATAAAATAAAAGGCAGGCCTGCGATGCAGTAATGATATTTGTAACGGTTTTCATAGCATTTTTTCAACTGCTTTCTGATATTTTCCTTCTGCTCTTTTGTGCAGTCTATGGCAGATATCATATAACGCGCCGTTGGAAATGCCCGTATGATTTTCTCCTTTTCTTCCCGCTCGAAACCCGCCAGAAGCGGTATCGAAGGAAATCTTCTTCCCACGCTGTAGCACTCATCCAGCATCTCGTCCATGCCAAGCACCACATGTATGTAATCCTGCCGGATGGCTTTGCGGATCATCCACGCAAACAGCCCCGGCGTATCTACTAATCCGATGTATAATTTTTCCATTTTCTTATCCTCTTGTACATTTCTGCCGTTTCTTATATTGCTTTCATGCTGCCTTACGTTGCAATTTCCCATTGTCTCTGTCCTGCTTCTTACTGGAACTGGTACATCTTCCGTGCCAGACGATAACCGGTCAGGGTTACAAATCCACCTGCCGCACCGCCCGGCAGATAAGTAAATCCGCTTAATCTCCGGTATTTTAGAATGCTATAAAGTTTTGGATTCAACGCCTTTATATGCTCCCAGAGATTCTCCCGTTTCGCATAAGCTTCCTTATCTCCAATCAGCAGCAGATGGATGGAAGAAATTGCCATCATGATAGAGATATTTCTTGTCATATAGGCTGCCAGCTTCGGATAAGTTTTCGACACCTCACCAAGGTTCACGCAGTCTGACACCAGTTTGGTTACCTTAATCTGCTGGTCAATCCGCTTCATTAAGACCTTTTCATTTACGGACTGGTCATCTCTTCCCAGGAAATAATGATACAAATCCAGATTCAGATAACAGATATTTTTCACATAAGGCAATGGTTTATATGCAAATATGTTGTCCACATAAAAGGTGTGCTTCGGCAATTGCAGCCTGCAGTCCCGCAATATCTGGGTGCGGTAAAGCAATGCATGCATCACAAGATACTGGGACGGCTTGAAATTACCCATGTCATTCCAGGTACAAAGCTTCTTCTCCGGAAATACATTGGTATAGCGCATCGGCTTTGTCTTATTCTCATAAAGGTGGTCATAGACATAATTGCAGACTACCAGATCCACTTCTTTTTCCTGCCACTCCCACTCCCGAAGTTCTGAAAGAAGCTCCTTTAAACTTTCCTCATCCAGCCAGTCATCGGAATCCACCACTTTAAAATAAGTTCCTGTGGCTGCCTCAAGTCCTGCATTTACGCCGGAACCATGTCCACCGTTTTCTTTATGTATGACTTTCACAATATCCGGATATTCCTTTGCATACTCGTCGGCAATCTCTCCGGTTCTGTCGGTAGAGCCGTCATCTACAATGATAATTTCCCCTTCCTCCTTGCATACCAGAAGGGAATCTATGCAGCGTTTCATATAATCCTGTGAATTGTAACAAGGTACTGTAAATGTGATTTTCTTCATTTTCCTAACCTCCTGTATCTCTGTTTACTAAAACGAATGAACTTTCCTTTTGTCTTCAACTTTCTTTTTGTGTATTACTCCATTAATACAATTACACAATTAAAGCAATTTGTCAATTTACATTTCCTTAAGATTTGTTAAACAATAAATAACAAATTTTTAAATCCGGCTTTTAAAATCTTATGTTTGACAAATTTTAAGTTACCCCCTATAATGGGGATAATTAAGGCAGTTACAGGCTTTGATGGGAATAAGTAATAGCAAAGGAAACCTACAGAGAGTCACCGGTTGCTGAGAGGTACAGGGGCAGCTTGTTATGAATACATCCCGGAGCTTCGCACCAAATATTCAACATTTGTCAAATCAGAAACATATTTTGCAAATGAATGGCTTGTGCAAATTTGAATGAGTAGGCTGCGACGGATTAGCACACGTTATCGATGCGTAAGTTGCCAGATATCCCTAAGGCACTGCAGATGGCAGTCCTGTCGGTGGCGGACACTTACTGAGGCAGGTTATGCGAATAATCTGTGAAAAAAGGTGGTAACACGAGACTTCGCCCTCGTCCTTTCATAGGACGGGGGCTTTTTTATGCGGGAAACAGGAGAACAAAGAATGTGCCTTGGCACATTCTTGCGCCTGCGGCGGTCGCTTGCGACATCTACCTTATACGCCGCAGTGCGCATCCTCGCGGAGCGTTTTTTACTTTACAGGAAAGCAATTTCCTGTAAAGTAAAAACATTTCCCGGAATTTTAAAAAATATATTTTCAGAAAGGATTTTTATTATGACTTTATATGATGAATTAGTTGCCCGTGGCCTGATTGCCCAGGTAACTGATGAAGCCGAGATTAGAGATCTCATCAACAATGGAAAAGCTACTTTTTATATTGGATTTGACCCAACCGCAGACAGCCTTCATGTTGGACATTTCATGGCACTTTGCTTAATGAAACGTCTCCAGATGGCTGGCAACAAGCCAATCGCCCTGATTGGTGGCGGAACCGCCATGGTCGGAGACCCATCCGGACGTACTGACATGCGTCAGATGATGACACCGGAAACCATTCAGCACAACTGTGACTGCTTTAAGAAACAGATGAGCCGCTTTATTGATTTCTCCGATAACAAAGCTCTTATGGTAAATAACGCTGACTGGCTCATGGGCTTAAATTACATTGAAGTATTGCGTGAAGTTGGTGCTCATTTTTCTGTAAACCGTATGCTGACTGCAGAATGCTACAAACAGCGTATGGAAAAGGGCTTAAGCTTCTTAGAGTTTAACTACATGATTATGCAGAGCTACGACTTCTATACCTTATACCAGAAATATGGCTGTAATATGCAGTTCGGTGGTGATGACCAGTGGAGTAACATGTTAGGTGGAACTGAACTGATCCGTCGTAAACTTGGAAAAGACGCTTACGCCATGACTATCAACCTTCTTCTGAATTCCGAGGGTAAGAAAATGGGCAAAACACAGTCCGGTGCTGTATGGCTTGACCCGAATAAGACTTCTCCATTTGACTTCTACCAGTACTGGAGAAATGTTTCCGATGCAGATGTATTAAAATGCCTGCGTATGTTAACCTTCCTGCCATTAGAACAGATTGACGAAATGGATAAATGGGAAGGCAGCCAGTTGAACCAGGCAAAAGAAATCTTAGCTTACGAACTGACCAATCTGGTTCATGGCGAAGAGGAAGCCAAGAAAGCCCAGGAGAGTGCAAGAGCATTATTCTCCGGCGGCAATCATGCAGATATGCCTGCTGCTGAAATTACAGAGGCAGACCTCCGCGATGGTGTTATTGATATCATGGGACTTCTTGTTTCTGCCGGACTTTGCGCTTCCCGTTCCGAGGCACGTCGTGCCGTAGAGCAGGGTGGTGTTACCATCAACGGCGAAAAAGTAACCGACATCAAGACCACATATACTCCAGACGATATCAAAAATGCAGAAGAATTTGTTCTGAAACGTGGAAAGAAAAAATTCTGTAAAATTGTAATGAAATAATCTATAAAAATCGAGTAGGAGGCGGTGACTAACCGCCGTTCTCTCACACCACCGTGCG
>ERZ1034763.562-NODE-562-length-16060-cov-4.061731_pt1 | contig 16060 bp, 13 predicted proteins | sample MGYA00520701_ERZ1034763 | MGnify/ENA primary metagenome ERZ1034763 (study PRJEB33766, sample SAMN09781707) | gut metagenome | biome: gut microbiome | host: Homo sapiens | place: Madagascar | study: EMG produced TPA metagenomics assembly of the PRJNA485056 data set...
TATGGAATAACAGCCTTTTAATTTTTCAAAAATCCGCTTGGAAAACTCCGGCGGATTTTTTTGCGGAATAAAAATTACATTCATGTATTTGCTATTGAAATACCCTGCGGCTGATGAACTGCAGGGTATTTTCTTTTTTAATTTTTTTGTGTATAGTAAGCATATGAAAAAAATAATGCTAATCATTTTGAGTTTGTTTTTGTCCGGCTGTTCTTCAATAACCGCGCCGGATAGCTTTGTTTACAAAGAGATTCAAACCAAAACTTTTAAATTGGCGAGTTGGCAAAAAATAACTCATCCGACCGCTCCTTATAAAATTTATATTGAAGGGGACGGACATGCTTTTAATGCACACGGACAACCGACCAGAAACCCAACACCTAAAGGAACGTTGGTTCGAGAGCTTGCTTTCGGTGATAATCATGAAAATGTGATATATTTGGCGCGGCCTTGTCAATATGTGAGCAGTCCGATTTGTTCGCAAAGACATTGGACGACAGCACGTTTTGCGCCCGAGGTAGTTCAGGCAGAATATGAGGCTGTCAAGCAAATTGCCGGAAATAATCCGGTTGTGCTGGTCGGTTTTTCAGGCGGTGCGCAAATTGTGGGATTGATTGCAGCCACCAAGCCGGACTTGAATGTCAAAAAAGTTGTGACCATAGCCGGAAATTTGGATCATTTGGCTTGGACGCAGGCGCACAATCTGCCGCCGTTAAGCGAGTCAATGAACTTAGAGAGTTATCAAACTCAATTTAAATCTATTCCGCAAATCCATTATGTCGGGAGCAAAGATGATGTTATTCCGCCAGAGCTGATTCGGAAGTTTGTCGGAAATGAGGATTGGATTATTGAAGTGGACGGTGCCGCTCACAATACCGGTTGGAAGAGCATTTATCACAAAATATGGAATGAATTTTAAAAATTGGCACGTCTTTTGCATATAAGTTGGCAACAGAGAAAAATTATCCGCGGTCGAAAGGGAAACGGCCGTTAAATAAGGGGAAAATTTAATGGATAATACAACTTATATCGCATTGTCTCGCCAAATGGCCTTGTGGAAACAAATGAATATTGTTTCAAACAATATGGCCAATATGAACACTGCCGGTTACAAGCAGGACAATGCTGTTTTTACAACTTATCTGACCCAAACGCCCGAGGCTGTCGGAATTGGCGCAATGCCGCAGTTCTTTACACAGGATTTCGGCGAATTTCAAAACTTTGCCGAAGGCGCCTTTAAGTCCACCGGCAACAATTTAGATGTGGCTATTAAGGGCGACGGCTTTTTCTGTGTCGAAACCAAAGACGGCGAAAAATACACCCGCAAAGGCCAGTTTACATTGAATAACGAGGGTGCTTTGGTAACTTCAGACGGTGATTATGTATTGAGCGAAAACAACACGCCGCTGTTCTTTGCCCCCGGCGAAAGAGAAATCACTATCTCGGAAAGCGGCGATGTAATGACCGAAAACGGCATCATCGGGCGCTTAAAACTGGCCACCTTTGCCGATAATCAAAAATTGCTTAAAGTCGCGGGCGTTTTGTTTGAAAACACCGACAACAATCCCGTCGTCATCGGCGGAGATCATGTCAGGGTCGCTCAAGGAATGGTTGAATCGTCCAACGTCAACTCCATCACGGAAATGACCAACCTTGTCAAAATTCAGCGCAGTTATGATTATGTGCAGCAGATGATAGACGAAGAACACGACCGTCTGTCCAATACAATTTCAACTTTTGCAGAATTAGCATAACAATTTAAGGGGAATAACGTTATGAGATCTTTACAAATTGGCGCAACAGGCATGCTGGCTCAGCAGACAAACGTCGACACGATTGCCAACAACATTGCCAATATGAACACCACGGCCTATACCAAACGCCGTGCCGAGTTCAGCGATTTGCTCTATCAAAATATTGTGCGTCCGGGCTCATCTTCAACAGCCGACAACACCATTGTGCCGGCAGGCATTCAGCTCGGGCTCGGTGTCAGAACATCGGCCATCTACCGCATTACGGACGGCGGATCTTTGACCTCAACCGGCAATGACTTGGATTTGGCCATCAGAGGCCGCGGCTATTTCAGAATTGAGCTGCCCGAAGGCAAAGGCACGGCCTATACGCGCGACGGCGCTTTCCAGCGCAACGGCGATGGCACGATTGTAACCCATGACGGCTATATCGTCCAGCCCGAGATTACTATTCCCGAGGACGCCGTTGAGGTTTATGTCAACAGCTCCGGCGAAGTCTGGATTAAACAAGACGGCGAAACAGACGAGGTTAACGTCGGTCAGCTCGAATTGGCAACTTTTGTGAACGAGGCCGGTTTGGAGGCCTTGGGCGATAACCTGTTTGTCGAAACGCAAGCTTCGGGCGATCCGATTGTCGATAACCCCGATGCGGAAGGGTTCGGCTCTATTTTGCAAGGCTATTTGAACACCTCAAACGTCAATCCGGTTTCCGAAATTACCGAGCTGATTTCTGCGCAGCGTGCCTATGAGATGAACTCAAAAATCATCACGACTGCCGATCAGATGCTCAGCACGATTAACCAGATGAGATAAGGCAGAAACAAATGCGTTTGGCGGTGGTTGTTATCGGATTGTTGATAAGCGCGGCGAGCTTTGCCCGTGAGATTTTGACTGTTGGTCTGGAAGATATCTCCGAGGCCGTTCGGCAGGAATTTATTGACGAGGGCAAAGCGGGCGACAGGCTGGAGTTGGAATTCTTTGGCGGACAGACATCTTTTGCTCTGGAAAATGCCGAAAGTTTCAAAATCCTTATCAGCGCGCTTGATGTGTCCGAGGGGCAAAACCGTTTTACGGCCGAGGCGGAAATTTTTGCCGATGGCAAACCTGCCGGACAAACCAAATTGTTCGGACGCTGGTTTGAATTGACCGATGTGTTTGTTTTGACCCGCGATGTTTCAAGAGGCGAGATTATTCAAGCGGAAGATTTGGTTCAGACAACCATACGCAAAAACAGATTGAAGGACGATATTGTGCTTGCGAAAGAAGATTTGGAAGGCAAGCAGGCCTTGAGGGATATTAAGGCGGACAAGCCGATTTCGTCAAAGGATATCCGAGAAGAAGTTGTTGTAAAGAAAGGGGCAACAGTCGGCGTGATTTACAAGCACAAAGGCTTGCAGATTACCGCGCGGGCAGAAGCATTGGAAGACGGTGCCAAAGGGCAGAGAATCAAGCTCTTAAACACCAAAAGTCAAAAAGAATTGACAGGCAGAGTTTTAGATAAAAATACGGCCGAAATTGAGGCCGAATAGTTGGGGGCTATTGAAATGCAAGGATTTAATGGAAATATTATAAGAGGCGCGGCTGTTTTGATGATGGCGACATCTCTGTCGGGATGCGGCATGTGGACGCGGCTGAAGAATGTGGGCGCGGAACCGCCGTTGACGCCGATTACCAATCCGGTTGAGGCCAAAGGCTATGAACCCGTATCGATGCCGATGCCTGAGGTCAAAGTTCAAAAACAGGCAGCCAATTCTTTGTGGCGTCAAGGATCTGACGGATTTTTCAAAGATCAACGCGCCTCTAAAGTCGGCGATATTGTGACGGTTAAGATTTCGACCAAAGACAATGCTCTGATGGAAAATCAGATGGAGCAAAACCGCGATGATAACAAGGATTCTTTGAGTATGTCATCTGTGTTCGGATATGAAAAATATTTGACAAAAGTTTTTCCCGACACGGTTAATAAGGATGCGTTAGTCAGCGTGAACTCCAACCGCGAGATTTCCGGCGACGGTAAAATCGACCGCAAAGAAAATATTGACGTGACCTTTGCTGCTGTTGTGACGCAGGTTTTGCCGAACGGCAATCTGGTCATTGAAGGCACGCAGGAAATCAGGGTCAGTTACGAAGTGCGCCAGTTGTCCATGCGCGGGATTATCCGTCGGGCGGATATTTCCTCGGACAACACTATCCAGTCGAGCAAAATTGCTGAACTCAGAGTGTCTTACGGCGGGCAGGGCGTGATTACAGATGTTCAGCAGCCGCGTTACGGACGACAGGTTCTGGATATTGTGGCGCCGTTCTAAAAATATGGAAAGTTTCCCCTATTATTATGTGATACTCTTTTCATGAAAAAATCTCCCCAATTTTTTCTTGAAAAATGCGGCCGAAAGGATAACGGTTCGCATAAGGCTTAAAAGGAAGGAGCCTTGACATAAAAGCTTTTTTTATTTCCCCAAACGGGCTTTTATTCGGGTCCTTCCGCTTAAGCAAGGAAAAAGGTTTTAGAAAGTTTTTGATTCAACAAATTTTACAAATATGGAAAAAAACAATGTTAGATGAAATCAAAAATCAAATTGAAGGGGCCACCGAAGAGGCCGAACTCTTGAAAGAATATTCTGATCACTTGACAACCGCGTCAAAATCCAACAATGATGATTACAAATTGCTGGTTTTGGACGATAATTTGAAAATGTGGGTTGCGATTGAAGCCTCGGCTAAAAATCCGACAAATATGCTTCCGGACGGCATTAAAAATAATTTGAAAAAATTATCCAAATATGTTGAGCAGGTCACTTTGTCCAAAGGAGTCAATATGAGCGAAAAAACATATTTGTCTTTGGCCGAGATTAATCGTCAGATCTCCGAAGGCCTGATGGAATCTGTCAATGCCAATTTAGCTCAGCAAGAGGCTTATTATCTGGCTAAATGCGGATTGGATTTGTCCGAAGCCAACAAGGCCAAAGACAACAACCAAATGGTTGAGGCATTGGATAACAATCAGCGTTTGTGGATTTTGATTAAAACTTTGATGACCAATAACCGCACAAAATTACCCGATCAGACAAAAGAAAATCTGACAAAATTGGCGGACTATGTGGCTAAGAATACAATTAAACTCGGTCAAAATTTGGATAATCTTGATCAGAAACTTCTTGAAAGTCTGATTAATATTAATCGTCAGATTTCCGAAGGGTTGTTAGGTCATCGCTAATCCAATAGTCTTTTTTTATAAAAGCTCCGTTCTTAAAAAACGGAGCTTTTCTATTGGCAAAAATTAGATAAAAATATCTTTACTTCTTTTTAATGATATGCTATTATGATATCATAAATTAGAACAAAACAAGGCAGGGGTTTGAGTGATGAAAAGAGAGCCGACATATCGTGAAGACAAACGCGCGACAGGCCTGAAAGCCGCAGTTTTCTACACACACACACACACTTAAACCTTGCCGAGCAAGATTTAAACAAGAACACTATTTTTGACAAATCCCAAAGGGAGCAAAATCCCTTTGGGATTTTTTGTGCACAATTTTAAGCAGAACGAGGGAGACGGGCGATGGTTAGAGAGTATAGCGATTTGGAAGATGTCGCAAGAGATTTTCTTAATGAACTTAATCAGCGAGAGAATTCGGGGGTTAAAAGCTCGCGCATCTTTTATGAAAGTTGCTTGAATACATTAAAAGATATTAATTCTAAGACAGGTATGCTTTTCCCCCATTGGGACAGTGATTTTAAAAGCCTCTTGAACAGAACGCTTAGCAACTATCCTGAACTGTCAGATAAGGTTTTAGATTTGGCCAAAGAAGTTGTCAAAAAAAATGGCAATGAGGAATCTTTTGCGGGAATCGTTAAAAGAGCTGTGTCTGTTTCATTGTCTCGTAAGCATCATTTAAAAACAAATTACGGAAGTGAAGAACTTTTTGCTTCTGATACTGATGATAAGAACTGGCGTCAATCGGTTCAAGACTTTTTGGCACAAAATAAAAATCAGGATTCTTTGGCTTCACAGGAGCTTTTGGAAAGTGTGTGGCCGATATTGACAAGCAATGGTAAGGTTAATTTGACAAAATCAATGCTTGATGTTTTGAAAAATTCTGAGGATATCAGTGTTTTTGTTCCAGATCTTTCTGCGTTCTCTTTAATCCGTTTACTCCCGTCACATCCGAATTTAACGGAGAAGGCTTTTGCAGAGGCTAAAGAAGGAAGTGAACATTATGATTACTATAGTTTAAAATCATTGTCGGCTTGTTTGGATGCGTTGAAAGAAAATCCGAATCTTGCGGAGACTCTCCGACCATTTATGTTGTTGGCTTTGGATGAACAAAAGTGTCAGGCTGTATTGGATAATGTAGATGAGCTGCCTAAAATTAAAAATATGAGGGTTCTTCCCCGCTATATCTTTCAATTAGAGAATATGGATCAAGCGTTTCAACATGCACTTTCTTATGATAAAAGTTTGCCTTTGGCCAGAGAGGCTTTTAAGGCAGGTGCGAAAATGCCTGTAGAGCTTAATTATTCCGGAGCAATCAGAATTGAAGGTGACGTAACTGTTGAGCGTGTGATTTCCCAAGAGATTATATCGGATATGGCACATGCCGGAATAGATTCCGTGGCTCAAGGGGAAAAAGTTATCAAATTATTTTGTGAACTAGGGGAGAGGCCGGATCGTTATGCTTCTCCATATAATATACCAGTGTCTTTTTTGGCTCCGGCCGTTAAGATGGGGGCTGAGGATTGGATGGTTAAGCCGATGTATGAGGCTTGGAAAAACGGGCTATTTAATGTAGACAGAAGGGGAAGCCGCGTTGAGATGTTTGATGCTTGTAAGGCATGGACGATTTCTCCTAAGATATGGAAAAAAGAAGCTGTTAAAATCGGAAAAATGCCATTAGAAGCACGAATTGTTGCCGGCGCGATTATCAATAAAGCTTATAAGGAATGTAAGGGTATAAATGGGGAAGAGACAGATGATGTCTGGGGCAGAAATAAACAATATCGAGAGGATTTTTGGAAAGAATTTAAAACTGCCCAAGATATGGGCTGGAGAAAAGCTATAGAAAAATATACCTATGATAATCCAAAGACAAGAGCTAGGATTATTTCAGCGTGTCATCCGGAAATAACCGATGAAAGAACAATGCTTTTGCTGTCTCATTTTTTGGAAAAGTCTTATCTTTTGCAAGAGGACAGAAAACTTGATGGTGCAGCAAAGTTTTTGAATAGCGTTTATGATGATTGGGGACGAAAAGAATGGTTAAAAACTTATGGTTTTAGAGATAATGATGTTTATCGGTCATTTGAAAAAGAAATTTTTCATAAGCTAACTCGATTAGCCGAAACAAGTCCAGAGTATCGAGGAGAGATTTTGGGTATAGCTTTATCAACCAAATTAGAGGATAAAGATAAATTTAGGGTGGCGGCGGCTTGTTTGAAACAAATGAAGCCGGAGGAAGCGAGGGCTCAATATCCAGATCAGGCAGAGTTAATCGATGCGGCGTATAAAGCTCGTTTTTGCGATGAAAAAGAAAAGGATTTCTTGCTTGATCATTATTCACTCAAAGATATCGGCCAGATGAACCTATCGGCGCAACAAAGATGCAAAAATATTTTGGTGGGGATGTTGGCGCAAGAAAACAAATTGAAGCCTGCTAAGAATTGGCGCACGGATAAGGCAAGTGTTAAGCTGTATCAGAATAATCAGGATTGGATTATACCGGCGTCATTTAAGGCCGAACAGATATTCGGATGTTATTTCCCGTCATATATGAAGCAAACTGTTCCGTATTTCGGAGTTCATGACAGTGTTTCATGGTTGCCGGCAGATCTAACGCCAGAAAACGCCGAGACATTCAGGTCGTTTATCGGAAATAATATTATTTATGCCACGCAAGACGGTGAAAAACATGCGCGCCCGATGAAGGAATTGATGATTATTTCCAAAAACTGGAATTCATTGAAACCTGAAGAGAAAAAAGGCAAATATAAAGATGTTTTGTCAGTTTGCATGTCGCGTAAATATAAGGATCAAACGTGTGCTGCTTTTGCGGTCGAGGCGGCCAAACATGGTGTTCCGGAATATAAATATAAAAACTGCGAGGATATTTATTTGTCCGGATTAGGAGTTCCCGAGCCGTTTGACAGCTCAAAAACATATCAGTTTGGCAAATATACGGGACGGTTTGTCACAAGAGATGATGTCCGGACGGGATTTTTCGGAGATTATACAAACTGCTGCCAGCATTTTGGCGGTGTCGGAAATGCGTGTGCCGTTTCGACAGTCAAAGATCCGTATTCGCAATTGTTTGTGATAGAAGACGACAAAGGCCGAATTATCGCAGGCAGCTGGGCTTGGGAGAATAAAGAAGGCAAATATCGGGATGTGTGCTTTGATAATATTGAAGCCATAGGCGAAGACAGCCGCACGGAAATGCTGAATCGGATTTATGAGATGGCGGCCAAAGATTTGTGCGAGACGCAAAATTGCCACAAGGTCACCATCGGATTGGGGTATCAAGATGCGGATACGAGCAAATATCAACAGACCGAGGCTATAGCATTGCCTGAACAGTATCATAATAAATATTCCGATGCGCGGTCGCAGGTTCTTTTAAGAGAAAATCCAGAGGCTCAACCTTTGGATAAGACGCAGGAAAGCAAAAGATTTATCCGAGCTGCTAGCTTTTTGGATGTCAATGAGATGGACAATGTTTCGGAAAAATGTTTTCCGGATTCGGACAGAGCGCTCCAAACGCCGGATCATGTCGAAGGATTGGTTTTGGTAGATGAGGCTAAAGGAATAGTCGGGTATTGTCTGTATGACAGCAAAGAAAAAGATATTTATGATATGGCGGTATTGCCGGAATACAGAAAAGACAAGAATGGGTCTTCCCTGAAACTTCTTGGGGAAACAATAAAGAAAGTCAAAGAATTTGGCGGGGAGTGGTCGGCGGATTTGAGAGACAAGACGACGCTGCGGTTTATGGAAGCCATGGAGAAAAGAGGCTTGGTTGAGATGGAGAGAAAAGGCGTCGACCATACGATGAGCGACGGAAGCGAGGTTGTAACGGTATCGTTCAGGCCGGTTGTTCCTGAACAGACCAAGACAAAGGCGCCGCAGCAACGTCCAGTCGGCCGCGGCGGCAGATAAATGACCGCATATTTTTATAAAAGCTCCGCTTGAAATGTCAGGCGGAGTTTTTTTTGCATAAGTTGATGATGGGTGTTGTAAGTTATATGCAAAAGGACTATAAAAAGAAAAAATAACTGTTTAAAATGAGTTTGGGAAAAGATGATTTTTTCAAAATTTGAAAGACTGATGGCCGGCCGCTACCTCAGAGCCAAGCGCAAAGAAGGCTTTATTTCGGTTATTACGGGCTTTGCCTTTACGGGGATTGCGCTCGGGGTGGCCACGCTGATTATTGTGATGAGTGTGATGAACGGTTTCAGACACGAGCTTTTGGGGCGTATCTTAGGAATTAACGGGCATATCGGTTTGATGGCGCCGCAGGCTTATCCATTCAATAATTATCAGACGGCGGTCAAAGAAATTGCCGAGATTGAGCACATCTCGCTTGTGATGCCGTTGATTGAAAACCAGCTGTTGGTCACTTCCGGAAAATCCGCCGAAGGGGCAATGGTCAGGGGCGTCGCGGCTGAGGATATGCTCAAAAAGCCGGCTTTGGCCAAAGCTGTCGAAAAAGTCGATATGAGCTATTTTAGGGACGATAATGTCATTATGGGCGTCAGGCTGGCGCGCAAAATGGGCGTCACGGAAGGGGACAAAATTACGCTTTTGTCGCCCAACGGCAAGGTTACGGCTTTCGGGACGGTGCCGCGGATGAAGTCTTATCAGGTCATCGGCTTGTTTGAATCGGGCATGTATGAATATGATTCAAACTTTATCTTTATGCCTCTGGCGGCGGCGCAGGTTTATTTCGGGCTTCAGGGCGCTGTCACAAATATCGATGTGACCTTGGATGATGACAAATATCTGCCGGTTGTCAGAAAGGCCTTAGAAGAGTCCTTGGGCGGCAGCGCTTATATTTATGACTGGAAGCAAAGCAACGCGGCGTTTTTTAACGCGATTGAGGTTGAGCGCAATGTGATGTTTGTGATTTTGACGCTGATTATTTTGGTGGCCGCGTTCAATATTATCACGGGGCTGATTATGTTGGTCAAAGATAAAGGCCGCGATGTGGCTGTTTTGCGGACGATGGGCGCGACAAAAGGCATGATTATGCGTATTTTCTTTTTGGACGGCGCTGGCATTGGCATTGTCGGCACGCTCTTAGGCCTTGGGTTGGGGCTTGTGGTCTGTGATAATATCGAGGCTATTCGTCAGGGGCTGCAGTCTTTGTTTGGGCGGGATTTGTTCTCGGCGGAAATTTATTTCTTGTCCAAACTTCCGGCAAAGGTTGATTATGCCGAAGTGGCGAGCGTTGTTTTGATTTCATTGCTGCTGTCTTTCGCGGCGACATTGTATCCGTCGTGGCGGGCGGCAAAATTTGATCCGGTGGAGGCGTTGCGCTATGAATAATCAAAAAGCGCCGGTTTTGGAGCTCAAAAATGTGTATCGGTCGTTTAAGCAGGGCGGTCAGAGCCTGCAAGTGCTGCGCGGCGTAGATTTGGATATAGATAAGGGCGAAATTGTCGCGCTTATCGGGCCGTCGGGGTCGGGGAAATCGACTCTGCTTCAATTAGCCGGCCTATTGGAAAAGCCCACTAAAGGGGATATCTATCTTGAAGGGCAGAAATGTTCGACCCTGAGCGATATGATGCGCACATCGCTGCGGCGCGATTATTTGGGCTTTGTGTATCAGTATCACAATCTGCTGGCGGATTTTGATGCGGTTGAAAACGTGATGATTCCGCAGCTGATTGCCGGCGTCAAAACAAAAGATGCGGAAGAAAAGGCCAAGTGGCTTTTGAAAAAACTCGGTCTTGAAAAGCGCTTTAAGCATCGGCCGGCGGAGATGTCCGGCGGCGAACAGCAAAGGGTCGCTATTGCCAGAGCTTTGGCTAATACGCCGAAACTTCTCTTGGCGGACGAGCCGACAGGAAATCTGGACCCAAAAACATCGGAGAGTGTTTTTGCCGAGCTTTTGTCGATTGTCAAAGAAACAGGGCTGAGCGCGTTGGTTGCGACGCATAACTTTGAGCTGGCGGATAGAATGGATAGAAAAGTTAAGCTTGAGGCCGGAAAATTGATTGATATGCGGGCTGAAAAGTTTATCAGCGAAGAAAATTTTTATTAAAGGAGAAAATAACATGAGTATATATTGGAAACAAACTTTATGGATTGGCGGCATTTATTGGGTCATCTCGTTAATGTTTGGCTGGTCCGACATTTTGGCACTCAATCTTTTAGATGTTTGCCTGTCAGTCTTTTTGCTCTTTTTTATGATTCCGATGAATTGGCTGAAACCGGTTAAAAAAATTGACGAGGCGATGCGCAAGTCTCCCGTGATGTCGACATTTTTGGTCGCAGTCGGCTGGGTTCCGTATTTTGTCGGCGCAATCTTTGTTGTGTCTGTTTTTGCCGCGGTTATTTTGGCCGGATCAGAGCCTTATTCTGATGAAAAGCTCTTTTATGTTTTTAACGCAGTTTTGTGGATGAGTATGATTCGCCAGTTTTTGATGGCTGTTGCTGTTTTGGCGGCGGCTGTTTCGGTTTTGGCGTTCAAAAAATCGGTTATGGGATGCTTGGATAAACACTTTATGCTGAGCGGCGACGGTGCCTGTGATTTTCGGACAACGTCTGAACCGGCTAAAGCTTCGGCTAAGGCTATGTATACTTGTAAGACGGAATCAAAAGCCAAAAAGCTTGCGGCTAAAAAAACAGCCAAGCCGGAAGTTGCTAAAAAAGCCGTTGTCAAAAAGACTGCCGTTAAAAAAGCCGCAGTCAAGAAACCGGCCGTTGCTTCAAAAGCCCCCAAAAAGGCTTCCGCCAAAAAAGCTTAGGCCAAAAACAGATTTTATATTAAAAAATGCTTGATTTTTTCAAACATTAGATATATAAAATCCGCTGAACCGAGTGGGCGGGCTGTTGGTATGCCTGTCGACTCTTAACAATCCAACGATTTGAAAGGGATTAAAATGCCAAAATTAAAAAACAGAAGTTCGGTTAAGAAACGCATCAGCGTTACCGGAACCGGCAAATTGAAGAGAAATTTTGCGTTCAAGAGACACTGCCTCTTCTGCAAAACCCAGAAAATGAAAAGACAAGCTCGCGGAACAACCTTGTTGGCTGAGTCCGATGTTAAGATTGTTAAACAGTTTTTACCTTATTTGTAGGAGTGTATAGAAGATGTCTCGCGTTAAAAGAGGTATGACGGCTCATGCTCGTCACAAAAAAGTGTTGTCGATGGCTAAGGGCTATCGCGGCCGTAATAATAATGTCTTCCGCGTTGCTGTTGAAAAAGTCGAAAAGGCTTTGCAATATGCTTACCGCGACAGACGCGCAAAGAAAAGAAATTTCCGCAGCTTGTGGATTCAGCGTATCAACGCTGCCGCACGTTTGCACGATATGACCTATTCTCGATTTATGAACGGGCTCGCTACTGCTGGTATTGAGCTTGATCGTAAAGTATTGGCCGATATCGCTGTCAAAGAGCCCGAAACTTTTGCAAAACTTGTTGAGCAGGTTAAGGCTTCTTTGAGCAAATAATTGCTGAAAACAAATCATAAAAAAGAGTCTGCTTGTGAAAACAAGAAAGACTCTTTTTTAGTTTAAATAATGGTGGAACAATGGAAAATATTGATAATTTGAAAGCAGCAGCTCTTGAAAAAATCTCAAAAGTCTCGGATATGCGGGCGCTTGATGAGATAAGAGTTGAGGTCTTGGGTAAGAAAGGCTCGCTGACCGAACAGCTGAAAGGTTTGGCAGCGCTGAGTGTTGAGGAAAAAAAGCAAACGGGGCAAAAGCTCAATCTGGTTAAAACCGAAATCGAAAAAGCCCTTGAGGCCAAAAGAGAATCTTTGGCCGAGCAGGAATTGAACGAAAAGCTGAAAAAAGAGACCATTGATGTGACTTTGCCCATCAGGGACGAAAACATCGGCCGGATTCACCCCGTTTCCAAAATTTATGAGGAAGTTGTCGCGATTTTCGGCGAAATGGGCTTTGAGATCGCCGATGGACCTGATATCGAAGACCAGTTTCACAACTTCAACGCCCTGAACACGCCCGCCAACCATCCGGCGCGCCAAATGCAGGATACGTTCTATATCCCAAACCCCGAGAGCGACAATTTTGATGACAGTTACATTGTCCGCACCCAGACTTCGGCTGTTCAGATTCGCACCATGGAAAAGAAACAGCCCCCCATCCGCATTATTGCGCCGGGGCGGACATATCGTTCGGACTATGACGCCACCCATACCCCCATGTTCCATCAGGTTGAGGGGCTTGTCATTGATAAAACGACGAATTTTGCCAATCTGAAGGGCTGTCTATATGATTTTGTTAAAACATTTTTTGAGGTCGACGAGCTTCCGGTTCGCTATCGTCCGTCATATTTTCCATTCACAGAACCTTCTGCCGAGATGGATATCGGCTGCAAAAAGAGCAAAACAGAGCTCAAAATCGGCGCCGGTAATGATTGGCTTGAGATTTTAGGCTGTGGTATGGTGCACCCGAATGTCTTAAAAGTCTGCAATATCGATCCTGAGGAATATCAAGGGTTTGCGTTTGGTTTGGGGCTTGACCGTCTGGCGATGCTCAAATATGGTATTCCGGATTTGCGCACTTTCTTTGAATCCGATGTCCGCTGGCTCAAGCACTATGGCTTTATGCCCTTGGACGACGCGTCCATGACGGGCGGTCTGAGCAATAACGGCGGCGCTTCAAGGTAAGGAGAAAAAAGATGAAATTTACATTATCGTGGCTTAAAGAACATTTGGATACAGACGCTTCGGTTGAGACCATCTCCGAAACCCTGACCAAAATCGGTTTGGAAGTTGAAGAAGTTATTAATCCGTTTGAAAATATGGACGGCTTTACGACGGCGCGCATTGAAGAAGTGGCGGATCATCCGGATTCAGATCATTTGCATGTCCTCAAGGTCAATGACGGCGCGCAGATTCTTCAGATTGTCTGCGGCGCACCCAATGTCAAAGTCGGAATGATGGGCATCTTGGCTCATGTCGGGGCGTTTATTCCGTTGTTTAATGAGAAAATCAAAGTCGGCAAAGTCCGTGGTGTCGAAAGTTTCGGTATGATGTGCGCCGAAGATGAAATCGGTGTCGGCACGGCACATGACGGCATTATTGAGCTTCCGGCTTCGGCACCGATAGGGTTGAGTTTGGCTAATGTCTACAAGGCCGATCCCGTATTTGATATTGCTATCACGCCAAACCGTGCGGAATGTCTTGGCGTCAGAGGCGTCGCAAGAGATTTGGCGGCGGCCGGTCTCGGCAAGTTGAAGCCTTTGACAATTTCCAAGACAAGCGGGACATTTAAGTCGCCGATTAAGGTTTCTGTTGAAGACACAAGGGCTTGTCCGGTTTATACGGGGCGTTATATCAAAGGCGTCAATAACAAGGCCGAAACGCCCGCGTGGATGAAAGAGCGCTTGACGGCTATCGGGCTGCGGTCGATTTCGCCGCTGGTCGATATCACAAACTACATCAATTATGATATGGCGCGTCCGCTGCACGTCTTTGACGCGGACAAGCTTAAAGGCAATATCTGCGTCCGCATGGCCAAAGACGGCGAGGGCTTTGTGGCTCTGGATGAAAAAGTCTACAATCTGGATAATCAGTCGTTGGGTATCTGTGATGACGAGGGAATTCAATGTCTTGGCGGCATTATGGGCGGTCTGGCAAAGGGCTGCACGCCTGAAACAACCAATGTCTTTTTGGAATCCGCGTTGTTTAATCCGGTCTGCATTGCGCGCACAGGGCGCAAATTCCAGATAGATTCGGACTCCCGCTATCGTTATGAGCGCTGGGTCGATCCCAATTCCAATGTTTTGGGCTCGGACTATGCCACGCAGCTGATTTTGCAAATTTGCGGCGGCGAGGTCTCGGATATTGAGATTGCCGGCGAAGAAAACTATAAGCCCGTGACGACATTTATTCGTCCGGCGCGGATTAAAAGCTTTATCGGAATTGATGTTTCCGCGGCTCAGATTAAAGACATTTTGACCCGCCTCGGGTTTGAGACCAAAGAAGACGGCGATAAGATTTGGGCGACGGCTCCTACATGGCGCGGGGATATCGAGGGCGAGCATGATTTGATTGAAGAGATTGTCCGCATGATTGGGTTGGATAAGATTCCGGCTGAATCGATGCCTAAGGCTTATTTCCCGAAACAGACTCTGTCTCCGGCACAGCGCCGCACTGTTACGGTTAAGCATGAGCTAGCCTCTCGCGGGCTGTTGGAAACAGTAACATGGAGCTTCACGGATTCCAAATTAGCCAAGGTATTCCGCAAAGGAAACGAGCCTGTGTTGTTGTGCAACCCGATTACGGCCGAGCTTGATGAGATGCGTCCGTCTGTTCTGGTTAACCTGCTGTTGGGGCTCAAAAACAATATTTCCAAAGGCTATGCCAATGTCAGCCTGTTTGAATGCGGACCTGAATTTTTCGGCCGCCGCCCCGGCGAGCAAAAGCTTGTTGCTGGCGGTATCCGCAGCGGTTTGACGGGCAAAAAACATTGGCTCAAAGAAGAGCGTCCGTTTGATGTCTTTGATGTCAAGGCTGATGCTTTGGCGGCTATTGCGGCGGCAAACGGGCCTTTTGAGAGCGCCCGTATCTCAACCGATGCGCCCGAATATTATCATCCGGGGCGCAGCGGCGCGCTCAAATTGGGCAACAATGTTATTGCTTATTTTGGTGAGATGCACCCGCTGGTGTTGAAAAAATTCGGCCTAAAGCAGCGTGTTTGCGCTTTTGAAGTCTTTTTGGACAATATTCCTCTGCCGCGCAGCGTGCAGGGCAAGGCCAAGAAAAAGCTTGAGTTATCGGCATTTCAGCCGGTTGACAAAGATATGGCCTTTATTGTCAACAAAGATGTCAAAGCCGATGAGTTGATTGCAGCGGCCAAAAACGCCGATAGACGCTATATCACGGATGTTCGTGTTTTTGATGTTTATGAGGGCGAGAACCTCGCTCCTGATACAAAATCCATTGCGTTGTCTTTGACCTTCCAACCCCAAGAAACAACTTTCAGCGATCAGGATATCGAAACCCTGATGGCCAAGGTTGAACAGGAGATAAAGAAAAAGGTTGGGGTTTCGGCTCAACTCCGCAGCGCTTAAAAGTCTGCTCTTTGGGCGGCTAATCACAAAAGGGGCGGCGTGTAAAAA
>ERZ1034763.565-NODE-565-length-15949-cov-14.921543_pt1 | contig 15949 bp, 13 predicted proteins | sample MGYA00520701_ERZ1034763 | MGnify/ENA primary metagenome ERZ1034763 (study PRJEB33766, sample SAMN09781707) | gut metagenome | biome: gut microbiome | host: Homo sapiens | place: Madagascar | study: EMG produced TPA metagenomics assembly of the PRJNA485056 data...
GAATTGCTCCTCCTGTGGATTGTAGCCATCTGTCACAGAACCGATGACCACCCGCTGTCCGGCATATTTCTTCGGATTTTTAATTTCCGGCCAATGCTTCACATCAAGGAAAGTGCCCCATTCCTCCGTGTGTCCGGTAAAGCGCTTCATAAAAGAAGCATAGCAATACTTGCAGGCATGTGTACAGCCTACATAAGGATTGACCGAGTAACCGCCTACCGGCAGACTAGACTTGGTCATGATGTTTTTGGTTTCCACCTCACGAATGAGGATTCCATCGATTACTTCTTCCATGATTTCTGTACCTCTAACACTTTGTTGAATTTCTCCGGCATTTCCTGAATCATATTTTCATCCCCTATGATAGGGACAAGGTCTTCCTTCATAAACACCGGAATGCCGAGCTTATGTGCCTGGTCCGTCAGAGACCATGCCCATTCCGGCTCCGTATGAATCTTCCTGCTCTGAGCCCCGGTCATGGTGCCGACAACGATCCAGTTGATTCCGGAAAGGTCAACTGTGCCGGGATCGTCGAATAACGGCTCAAAGGTAACATGGTAATGTTTTGCTCTGACATTTTTCCGAAGGGTGTCGATACGCCACAGTTCTGCTTTCCTCGTCACCGTAACGCCAAACCATGCGTTTTCCAGATCGGTATCAAAATCCAGCAAATCAGGTCGCTTGGTAAGGAACAGGAACTGATGCTGTGGATTTTCACGGATCTTTGCAAATACCTCGTCTCTCCATTCCGGCTTCCATCCGGAGAGATCGCTCATCCCGGTAAGAAGAAAGTTCTGCGGACGTTTCTTTTCCATCATCTTGAGCTTACCCGGAAAGAATTCAGGGTCAGCGAAGTCATCAATCATATGCCAGCGTTTCACGTTGTTGCGGGCATAGCAATATGCACACCCCACTGTGCAGCCGATGACGAGATTCATGTTCTGAATCTGATCTTTGATACAAATACTCATGACTTCTGCCACTCCTCAAGATTCTTTCTGATGCGGTCAAGGCATTCCTCAAACCGGGTAATTTCTTCCTCTGAAAAACCTTTGTAGTAAATACTGCCCATCTCATCAGATACAGAATCGTACTCGCCCTTTAAGGCATGTGCTTTCTCAGTCAGAAACAGGAGGGTTTTCCTTTTGTCAGTTTCAGACTGAACACGGCTTATCAGCCCTTGATTTTCCATTCTTTCCAGCATCGTCGTAAGAGATGTTATCGCTAATCCGCATTTAGTCGAGAGTGATCTGATTGAGATACCATCCTCCTGCCACAGCACATAAAGAATGCGCCCCTGGGCTCCATTGAACGCATCAATATTCTTTTCGCTGAGAATCTTCTCAAAAATCCGGTCTCCAAGTTGTTTTATTTTGGTGACAAGAAATCCGCCATTTGTTTTCATGCAAATGCTCCTATATAGTAGTTTATTAAATTATACTATATAGGAGCTTTATTGTCAACAGTGTGTATGCCTGAATAGAGGTAAATTCCGTTTTTTCCTTCTTTTTAAAAGCATTAGACCCCATGTCTTTTTGCCAAAGGGCAAAACAGACGGAGCAAGTGCAGATGACGGAAGCAGTTATTTACTGTAAATAATAATGCGGATTTAGAGTTTTTTTATACACCTCAGTGTAAGGTCCGCAAGTTAGCAAAAAATAGAGACACAACTTAAAAAGAGGTTTGCCCTAACATTTGGGGCAAACCTCTTTTAATGATATTCAATTTTGTACTTTTATGTTAATTTGTTTTATGATATAGTACTAATATAGGGGGTTATAATATGAAAAAAACAAAGAAAATTGGAATAGTATTTTTAATTGCTTTATTATTGTATGTTATTATGACGATATTGTTTGTTTCTGTATTCCCGAGAATATATTTGGCTAATAAATATGACACCAAAATGAGTGACTACAAAGTTTACGATTATTGTCCGGGGAACTTTCATTTTGATATAGATTATTGGGCTGTTGTTTGGCACGATTCTTATTTGGTATATGAAGCAAAAGATGACGGTCGCATATTTAATGTAAAATTTATGAATTTTCAATATTACGACGCTTACCAAATGAAAGAGGTTTCAGAATGGATAACAGAAGAGTTGCAAAACAATGTAGATAAAAATATTGATATGGTCAATATTCACGATACAGCTGTTTATGGTATTTATAACGAAGAAAAAGATAAATACAAAAATGTTGTTTGGACGAAAGATAATGTTAACGAAATTATCAAAGCAGGGAGAACAAACGAGATATTTATTAAAACAGATGATATTCAACAGTATTTGCTGAATGATTCCGCCGAGGTTACTTATTATAATTCTGGAAATACAAACTCGATTTTTGATGAGTATATAAGCGATATCAGAAATAAATTTAATGACAAATATAAATCCGATTATAGCACATTGTATTTGCATGAACCTAAATTCCCAACATTTTCCGGATATAGTTTTTATGGAATAGATATAAATAAGATAACTTATAAGCAAATGAAGTATATGATAGTGGATGAGATATATTAACTTAGGCTTTTAGAAAGGATAAGAATTTTATGAAAAAAATAATTTCTTTTGTTTTATCCGTTGTAATCTTTACGTCAATTATACCAAATTGTGCTTTTGCAAGTGAACAGGAAGTGCTTGCACAATATTCAGGCTCAACAACGGCGAGTTATGGTTATAAACCAAATTGTACTTTTACTGTTAATAAAATTGTCGGCGATAAATTCAGAGGGACTTTTTCGGCAACAAATTTAGGAAAATATAACGAATGACCGTAACAAAATTCAGTAATAATTAAGAAATCTTTAATTAAATTGCTTTTATGTTAATTTGATTTATGATATAGTGATATTATGGGGGTTATAATATGAAAAAAACAAAGAAAATTATAATATCAATGTCTTTGGTAGTAATATGTTTACTGTTAATACTCGCTACATATTTTTGTATAAAAGTTATAGCAAGCAACAAAATGCTCGGCTTTTTAAGCGAAAAATATTCGGTAAGCACAAGTGAATTTGAAATTGTTGATTATTCGCAGGGGCATTATTATTTTACAATAGAAGATACGGGACTGCCAGATCCGAAATTCAAGTGGACAAATTACAAATGGCAGGTGAAAAGAAACGGCAGAACATTTTTTGTTAATTATGAGAGCAAAAAGTTCTATGACGATTATCAGCTTGAGGACATAGAGGTTTGGGCTACGAAATGGCTTAAAGACAATATTGATGAAAAAATTATCGGCGTCGGTTATTCAACTCGAAACATTATAAATCATCAGAAATCATTAGGTACAGATGGAAATATGCATCTATATACAGAAAACAATATATATGATTTTATGGAAAACAAGGAAACTTTTGTTTACTATGAAGACGATTATCTCAAAATGGACTATTCGGAAATTTATTATATTGCTGATGGAATGTCTGATGATGAAAGAAAAGAATATTATGAAGAAATAAATGACATAATAGATAAAAAATTTTTAAATAATCAATATTTTGCATCTGTTTCTAGGCTCAATCATCTTGAAACATATAGTGAAAAGTCATATGTTTGGTATAACAAATATTATGTTAGTTATAAAAGCCGTTTTGATTAGTAGAAAAATAAGGAGGAAAAATTATGAAATACAACACGAAAATAATAACAAAAATGCTTGTTATTATAACGAGTCTGATATTAGTTTTAAACAGTGCAAGCTATATTTCTTATGCAAGTGATAGTGGTGATTTTTTTGCTCAATACAGCGGGTCAACAGAAGCAAGCTGGGGTTATAAACCAAATTGTACGTTTACAATAAACAAGATAGTTGACAACCGATTTAGAGGCAGATTTGCCGCTTCAAATTTAGGCTCGTATAGTTTTAATGAAGCTGTAGAGGGCAAGGCTTACACAAGCGGCAATTCAATCACGTGCATATTTACCGTAAAATTTTATAACAACAGATATTATTCAAATATTGTGGCGACGGTTAATATGCTTGAGGGCACTTGCGAATGCTTTTGCGTTGGTTCGTGGCATATGGAGGATTTTGTGATGACAGGCACAAAATTTTCTTATCCCACAAATTACGGCGTTGGCTCTGAATTTTCCGCCTATTCCGAAGAAGACATGAAAATTTGTATGGCGTTATCTGATGCGATATATGACTTTAAAAGCGTAAGTGATAATGAATTTTTAGATATTACTAAAAATTATGGAATTGACAAAGAAAATAATGAAACAAGTTTTTACAATATGCTTGATTCAAATGCAGACAATGTTGCTTTTGCAATAACAAACAGAGAAAACAGCGACGGGTCAATAGATATGTTTGTTGTCCTTCGCGGCACTCTTAAGGACGAGTGGCAGGGAAATACAGAAGTAACCGGCACATCGTTTGATGAGAGCATATTGGTTCATGATAATTTTAACAAAGCAAAAGAAAGTATAAAAAGCAATATAAGCAAATATTATAGCCGCATGAAAGAAAAATCGGATACAGTTAATCTAATCATTACAGGTCACAGTCGCGGAGCGGCTGTAGCAAATCTATATGCCAAAGAGGCGACGGACAAGTCAGCGGACATACCCGATTTTAACAACATTCGGGCATACACATTTGCATGCCCGAATGTTGAGAAATATAACAGCACAATGGAAAACTACAAAAATATATTTAATTTTTGTTTCAAAGAAGATGTAGTGCCGACTGTTCCGTTGACAAGTCCTGTAAATGGCTGGAATTACTGGAAATATGGGCAAACATACATGGCAAATCTGTCGGATTATAATAACGACATAAACGACAGCGCCGTAAAAGAAATACATAATGCATTGTCTTTATGGTCGAACGTTAATGCTTACTATAATCTTCCCGTAGTTTCTACACTATCAGTATCAGGATTAAAGAGCACTACCCTTTATGATGTCGCTCATGATTTGACGGGAACTTTTATGAGCTACGGAGCTTTTTCGTCCAGAAGATTTATAAGCGCAAGCAAGGTGTTATTAAAAATTGACGCCTATCCGGTATTATTCCCCTTAATATATGGGGCTGTAAAAAATGCAAATTCAATTAGAATGGCACATCATTATGATTCTTATAATAACTTAATTAACGGAACGAACAGCAGTACTGCACAGTCTGACAGTGTTTTTTATAATTGCTCATATAATGGCTATTTAAATATGGTTGCAGATTCGGTTTATAAAAATGATATTGCTATTCAAAGCGAAAGCACTTATAACCCATCTCAAATAGAGTTATTAACCTCTTTTTACAACTCAAATGCAGACATACTTGATTGGGACATTGATGATCCGTCCACTTGGACAGGCATAGAGTGGGACTCAAACGGCAATGTTGAAAGTATAGATTTGTCATTTAAGAACTTGTCTGGTTCTTTGGATTTATCAAATTTTTCATCTCTTAAATCTTTGAATTTAAGCGGCAATAATTTAAACTCGGTAAATCTTGACAACTGCTCATCACTTGAGGAACTTGATTGTTCATTTAACAAATTAGGCGATTTGGATTTGAGTGATTGCACAAACTTAAAATCTGTTATTTGCTGCTATAATTATCTTGACACGCATGAGGGCAGCACTTTATATAACACCCTTGATGATTTAATGTTCAGCGATTGTTATGTAAATTATTATCCTCAGTCGGTACCCGATAATGCAACATTTGACACAACCGAATTAAATGCGCTTAAAACTTTTGCAAACACAAATAATAACAATACTGCTTTGAATTGGCTTGATGACAGCGGGAATATTGATACCGAGAAGTTGCAAAATAATGTCTTGTTTGAATATGACGGAAGTAAGCATCATGTGGTTGCGATTGATATATCCGATTTGGATATATCGGGAACGCTTGATTTAACTTCTTTGACATTATTGCAAGAACTTTATTGTGAGAATACAAAAGTCACAACGCTTAATATAAAGGGTTGCACTAAACTCGAAACGCTAAAGTGCGACGGTTGTGAATTAACTTCTATTACCTTGCCGAGCAATGCAAATGCAAAAACAAGTTCTTTGTACGATGTATCATGCGAATACAATTACCTTGACACGAGCATTTTCACACAAGATGTTATTAAGTATGTTGAATTCAAAGCCGGCGGAGAGATTCAGTATAAAAATCAAAAGGGCGATTCAAGTGCACTGCAAGCGGCTTTGTACTTTGCAAATAAGTTAGATGAAAAAGATTATTCAGAAGAAACTTTCACGCCGTTTAAAGAATTGATAGATGAATGTAACGCATATAATTATGATAATCTTTATCTGACACAAGAAGATATTGATGAAATTACAACTAATATTCTTGTATCAATGTACGAGTTGAAAGCATATTTCAAAGTAAATATATCTTCCTCAAACGGCTCTTTTACAGTTAATGATGAAAAATCAAGCAATAGTTATAAACAATCATTATTGTATGGCACAACGGTTACGCTTAATGCCGTTCCAAACGAAGGATACATTTTTATAGGTTGGTATGATACAGTAAATAGTATTTATATGTCTAAAAACCCGGAATACACATTTAAGGTTAGCACGAACACCGATTTAAAAGCCGTATTTATTGCTGAGGGTTCAGCAACATTAACATTTGTAAATTATAGTAATTGGGTAGCCGGAACATTTACAAAATCGACTGCCGAATGGACAGAAGTCACTTCAATAAATGATTTGCTCCCCGAAGTTCCGTTTAGATTCGGGTACAGTAACGGCAGATGGGTTTACGATGAACAAGAGGTTCTCTCAAAGCTTCAAGCCGGTGAAGATGTTGTTATAGGAGCCGAATATGATGAGGATGACGCATCATTTCCAACTCCCCCCGTTGCCAAAGATAAACCTGTTTTAGAGTTATATTACAAGTATAATGAAGAAAACGCTTTAGGAACATTTATGATGGCTGCCGGTTTCCCTGAAAACATAAAAGTTGAATCTGTTGGAATTGCATTTTACTATAAAAAAGCCGATTTGTTTGACCCAAGGGATAATTTCACTTTATTACTCAATAACAAAATGATGATTGGCAGATTTAATACAGAACAATTAGAGGATATTTATATTATCAATATGCATAAAATGACTTCAACTTATAATTGGGCTGCAAGAGGATTTGTGACCTACTATGATTCAAACGGAAATTTGGTAACCGAATATTCGAACCAAATCAATATCATTGACAGGCAAAATACTGATGAGATAAAGTAGTGTTTCATATTTAATCAAATTAGAAAATTAAATATTGATGCTGAAAAAGAGGTTTGTCCTAAATGTTAGGGCAAATCTCTTTTAATAATACTTTTATTCTAATTAGTTTTATGATAGAATAAGTGTTCTTTGATACCTCTATGTAAGGTTCGCAATTCCTCATACGAATTTGCGGTTCTAAGCAAAAATAAAATTCTGAAAGATTTTTGAGAGATGCAAAGTCTGAAAAACGGCTTAAATAGGCGGTTTTGAAAAAAGATTGCGAGCCTCTGACTCCGTCATTTAAGGATTCGAAGAATCGTTATTACGAGGCAAAGCCGAGTAACAAGGTTCTGAACGCTTGCATTCAGGTTCTTATACCACTGCCATCACTTCGGAACATTCGTGTTCCGAGGCTTTTTTATGCCCGAATACTGCTTTTTACGGCGGTATTCGGGCATTTTTCCTTTACTTCAAAATATCGTGAGAGTTTTTGAGAGACAGCAAATTTCAAAATTCCAAAGTCATTTTAGTGCGATTTAGGGCATTTATGACTGAGACTTTTGAGAGACATCGCTCAAATCAAAATCGTAACACGAATTTAAATTAGCAAAAATAAAATTCTGAAAGCCTTTTTATCTCTGCATGTACTTGGTTTTGTTGTTGCTATTGTGTAATTTTTAAGGTATAATTATTTTTGCAACACTATGCAAAAATATCGTTCTTTATTTCATATTAAGTATCATTTATAAGTAAAGGGGTAATATAAATGTGGTACGATAATGATTACAGACGAGTATTTATGGATATGCACATCAACGATTCAAATCCTGAATATTTGTCTAAGCTTGATGTAAAAGATTTTGTAAAAACAATGAAAGAAGCCGAGGTCACAAGCGTTGTGGTTAAGGCGAAATCTCATGTGGGATTACACTATTGGCCGAGTAAATACGGCAAAATGCACGAAACACTCAAAAACAGAAATCTCGACTATGTAGGAGAAATGATTGAAGAGTGCCACAAAAACGATATGAATGTTATCTTGTATTTTTCGCAAGTTTACGATAACTACGCATATGCAAATCACAAAAGCTGGAGAATCAAACACTTTACGGGTGTGGCATCCCGCACAAAATTGCCGGGTGCAAACACAAGATATGGCTTGGTTTGTCCGAACAATCCGGAATACAGAGAATACTGCCACAACATTTTGAGCGAACTTGCACAGACTTATGATTTTGAAAGCATTTTCCTCGATATGCCGTTTTGGCCGAGAGAATGTTTTTGTAAGCATTGCCAAGAAAGATTTTTGAAAGAAACGGGAAAAGTTATTCCTGTCATACATAATCCAAACAGCAAAATATGGATTGAATATCTCCACAGAAGGCAGGCTTGGATAGACGAATTTATGCGTTCAAATACAAAAGCCATCAAGGATGTTAATCCCAACATTACCATTGAACACAATATGGCGGCAATCGGACTTAATTGGATGCAGGGCAATACGGAAGCAAACTTCAGCGCCTCCGATTATGCAAGCGGTGACTACTACGGCAGTTATCTTGAGCAAACATTTATGTGCAAATATTATAACAATATGACGGAAAACAAGCCGTTTTGCTACATCACCTCAAAATGCGACAACACCCTGTTTTATCACACGGTTTCAAGAAGCTGTGAGGATTTGCTCATTCACAATCTGAACGCCTTGGTGCACGGCGGAGCGTTTGCTATATGCGATGCGATAAATCCTGACGGAACAATCACAAATTCGGTGTATCAAAACAATATCAAAAAAGTTTTTGAAACTACAAAGAGCGTTGAAAAATATGTTTCGGGGAACATAAAAAGCGATGTTGCGATTTGGTACAACACCGCTTTGAAAACTAACAAAAACTTTATTCAATCTCCTTTAAACATTGCAAAAATTCTGCGAGAAAAGAACATTGCATTTGATGTTGTCGGCAGTAAAAATCTTAAGGATTTGACGGCTAAGGTTTTGGTTATGAACAGCGTGCAGGAAATATCCGATTATGAAATTGAACAGCTTAGAAGCTATCTTAAAAACGGCGGTTCGATATTCATCACAGGAAAACTTGCAAACAACAAAAAGCTGGAAAGTTTAGTCGGTGTCGACATTAAAGGCACAAGCAAATACAATTATTGCTACTTAAATCCCGCCGAAGAATACAAGCATCTTTTCAAGCATTTTGACAAATCAAGCCCCTACCCCACTGAAAACAGCGCATTTGAAGCAAGGATTATCAACGACACGAAAACAAAGGTTTTGGCAACTCTTTCTTATCCTTATACATTGCCGAACAGCTTGGACTTTTCTGCAATTCACTCAAACCCGCCGGGAATTCACACAACTCTCCCTGCGGTAACTCAAACAGAATACGGAAACGGAAAAATCATTTGGATTGCATCTACTCCGGAGCTGACCCTTGCACACGATTGCAGACAATGCTTGGCAGACATAATCAAGTATTTGATGGGCGACAAAACTCCCGAATTTGTTTCAAACGCACCCGATTTTGTGGAGCTTTTGAAGTGGGAAAAAGACGGCAAAACTTATGTCAGCCTGGTAAATCAGCAGACTGTAACTCCGGTATATCCGATTTGCGACATTGAGTTCACAATACCGGGAGAATTTGATTCAATTCGCCTTGTTTCAGACGATTCGTATCATTTCGACACAGAGATAAAAGACGGAAAAACAACTGTAAAAATCGAAAAGACAGAAGTTTTCCACATTTTCGAGTTCAGCAACGAATGAAAAATTATACAAAAAGGGCTTGAAGTTCAAACTTCAAGTCCTTGTTTCGTTTTGTGCTTATTTCAACAGAGGAATAATATTTTCGGATACAATCTCAAATCCTTGAGCATTCAGGTGCAGACCGTCATAGCAATATTCTTTTGCAAGTCTGCCCTTTTCATCGGACAGCACTTTTGTAAGGTCGAGCCATTGCACCTTGCTTTTAAGAGCGATTTTGTGCAATTCCTCGTTGATTGCCAAAATCTTTTTGTTACTGCGTTTGCCGACCATCTGCCTTGCAATGATTGACAAATGCGAATTAACGGGATAAATCGCCTGCAACACAATGTTGGTATTCGGGCAAAGTTTTTGCGTTCTTTGCAAAATTTCTTGTATATTCCTCAAAGTGTACTCGGTCTGAAGTCCTATGCCGATGTCGTTTGTTCCGATTAAAATCACAAGATTTTTCGGGTTTATGTTCAAGGCGTTACATTCGAGCCTTTCCAACAATCTGTCGCTTGTGTCACCGCTGATTCCACGGTTGTAAACTGCCTGCCCCGTTGTTTGCGAAAAGGCATAAAACAACTCGTAGCTGTTGAATATTTCCGTGATCGAGTCGCCGAACAGCACCGTTTGTCCCTGCTGTGCGTACTTCTCGTTCAAAAATCTAAAATTTTCTTTTTTAGTTTGCTTTACATGGTCGTAAGCCGTTTTTTTCTGAAAGTTCTTGTTCATTTGCTTCTCCAAAATAAGGTTCATCTGTCGCTGTCAACGGCAAACAATCCCGCACCGATTGCACCGCAAAATTCAGGCTTATCAGATATGAAAATCTTTGTGTTTAACTGCTTTTCTAGTTCGGTCACAACGCCCTTGTTGTTTGCAACACCGCCCGTCATCATTACACCGTCTGCGCCGACTGCCTTGCTTGCAAGAGATTTCGTCTTTATTGCAACGCTTTTGTTCAAACCGTGAATAATATCGGCTGTCTTTTTGTTTTCGGAAATCAGCGAAATAACTTCGCTTTCGGCAAACACCGTGCACATATTTGAAATTGAAATATCCTCGTTGTATTTCAAGCCGTCATTCGCCATTTGCTCCATACTGATTTCAAGAGCCTTTGCCATATTTTCAAGGAATCTGCCCGTGCCTGCTGCGCATTTGTCGTTCATAACAAACGATGCAACATTTCCGTTTTCATCAAGGGAGATAAACTTTGAATCCTGCCCGCCGATGTCAATAATATATCGTGCTTCGGGATAAAAAAACCTAGCTCCTCTTGCGTGGCAAGTGATTTCCGTTACATCCTCGTTTGCAAAATCAATATTCTTTCTGCCGTAGCCTGTTGCGGTTATGGTTTTTATTTCGTCAAGATTGATTTGTGCCTCATCAAGTGCCTTTTGCGCCCCTGCCTGAGCGTTTGCACCTGTTCTAACCATAACAGCCTTGACAATATTCTTGTTTTCGTCAAAAATGACAAGCTCCGTTGAGGTTGAACCGCTGTCAATTCCTGCGTAATATTTTCCGTTTTTGTTCATTTTTATCTTTGCATTATTCTCCGTGTTCAAGGTTTCGCAAAAAGCCTCCAGCCTTGTTGAAAGCTGACCTAATTGCTGTGTGGTGTAGTCCGTTTCGATTTTCAAAATCGGTGTCTTGCTGTTTGCAAGTTTTGTGTATTCAAAGCAATAATAATCGCAAAACTTGATTGTGTGGTATACAATACCTGCCAAATTTTCGTTGTTTAGCAGTTGCTTTCTTGATGTCGTGTCGCTCATTCGCATACAAGGCGTTTGTGCCATCAACGCTCTTGCGTATTTTTCCATCAGCTCGTCAAGACTGTCGTTTTCGCTCATATTTTCGTTTGAAACACAGCGATTGTTTGAGCAAGTCATATTGATTACAGGAATTTGAAACGCTTCTCTGATTACATTCATTAGGCTACCGTTTGCATTTGCACCAAGCACCAAAATAAATTTGCTGTTTGGAAAAGCAATAGGCTTGTCGCTGAAATTGTGCAAAAATTCTTTTGCGTCAAACGCTTTGCCTGTTACACTTTCAAGGTCTTTAATAAGAAAAAGCAAATCATTTTTCAATCGTTTTACAGCACAAGCACCGTTATCAATCGGCAGATCAAGAATGGTTTTGTATTTAATCTTGCTTTCTGCCACATCAAACAATCGTCTTGTGCTGTCACAGCAGTTCATAAATACAAGCTTGTCATAGTCGCCCCGATGTATTTCCTCGCAAATCGCCTTGATATGTGAGCAAACATTTGAGTGCATAGCCTGTGAAGAATAGTCAAAATGCTCCGCCTCGTTGTTGATTAAACGATAATCGTCAAAGCAAGCCAAAATCTCCACCGGTGTGTATTTGCAGTTGTATCCAATCATTTTCTATTCTCCAACAGTTCTAAAAACGCTTCTGTTCTCGTCACGGTTTGACCGTCGTTGACATTGTTCCAATTACAGCCGTCACCGTCAAGAATGAGCGTTGGAAAACCGTTTGCCTCAAAGGTCGATTTTGCAATGCTTGAAAGCCCTGCCGTTTGCTTGCAGCCCCAATGGCAGTACCAAACGATGCCGTTCGCATTGAGCTTTTTTGCAAGTTCAAGCGTTGCGTTTATTCTGTTCGTACCATTTCCGTTAACGGTGTTTCTGACAAGTCGGTCTGCCATAAATCTGTACGGGTCGGCTTCTTCAAGGTCACAATACATAGCGTCCATAACCATATCGCAAGCGACAATTTCGCAACGGTCGGTAAAGTTAATCAAATCACGCAAAGCATCCTGCCAATAAGGCAAGGTGTGTACCCAAAGAAGCCTTACGCCCTTTTTGCCCTCGGGAACAGCAGAAAGCTCGGTTTTTAAATCATTACTGTATTTCAATGCGTTATTCGTGCCGAGCATAACATGCGTTGCAAAAACCGACAGCATTTGAGAAGTCATTTCGTCCGACAGCGAACGATTTGCACGAAGTGCCAATATATCATTAAAATTCTTTAGCGTCTGCTTTGATTTTTCAATCGTTTCAATCAGCTTTGCCTCATCAAAAGTATAGCCCTGCTTTTCAATAAAGGTCACCATATCTTTGATTTGCTTTGCAACATAATCCACCGCACCGCTTGAATAATTGTAGGGCACATCAATCATATATTGAGGCACATTGTAGTGTTCCGCTGCTCGCCTGAACGACAAGTGATTTGCGTCACATGCAAGGGTTGTGTTGATGATAAAATCAGGCTTTGGCAAAACGCCCGTTTCCACCATTCCGATAAAAGCCTTATGATAAGAGCACATAGTTTGCGAAACAAAATTTTGCTCCGCCGTGTCGATGAACACCTGCTCCGACCTTGCGGCAGCCAAATAGCAAGCAAGAGCCTCGGGGAACAGCGTGCTGATGCCCATTGAATGTAGAATTTCACACGGCAGGTACAGACTGACAATTGCAGAATTTTTGCCCGTTTTCAGCGGTGTGATTGCAGAATCGGCAGCCGCCCACTGCATAAATTGGCGTGACGGCAAAAGCTTTTTTGTTGGGAAATATTTGCACATAAGGCCTGCCGTACTAAATGCAAAGCACAGCTTTTTTCTGGCTGACAAAGGATTTGTCGGTGCGGTTTTGTATATATGATTTCCAAATAATTCTATCAAATTGTTCATTGGATTATAGTATTCCTTGTGTTATTTAATTTTGATTATAGCACATCAACATACGAAACGCAAAGCGTTTTCACTTCATTGACAGCAAGCGCAAAGGTGATAAAAACAGAAGAAGTATAAACAGCGTAAAATTGAAGTTTCGCTATTTTGCTTTCTTACCATACAGAATAGTTTGACATAGTATAAGTTGCCGACCGATGCAGTTGAACTTAACAAAAGGATTACTTATCTGACAAGTTTATATGGTGGAAAGTACGCTCCCTCAATGCTATAATGATTTATAGTTAAGGGGGCGTATTTATGTTTTCGGATAATTTATTATATTTAAGAAACATTAAAGGCTTATCGCAAGAACAAGTTGCCGAAGCAGTAGGAATTTCTCGTCAATCGTATTCCAAATGGGAACAAGGAGATACTTTTCCCGATATTGATAAATGCGATAAGCTGGCAAAATTTTATGGCGTTACAATTGACTCACTGATTCACGCTGATGAAAAAATAGGCAAAACAAAGATAGCACCTGCGCCTATCGGCAAACATCTTTGGGGAACAGTTACTATCGGAAGCAAGGGGCAAATTGTAATACCAAAAAATGCACGAGATACATTTGATATGAAAGAGGGCGACCGTCTTGTTGTTCTTGGAGACGAGTCACAGGGTATCGCTTTAATCAAAGCGGAAATTTTTGAAAAGCAAATGCAAGAAATGTTGGAGCGTTCGCAACGCTCTGCCGAATAACAAAATGGAGGTAAAAACTATGAAATGTCCGGAGTGTGGCAAAGAAATGAGAAACGGTTATTTGTTTTGCAGTAAAGACGGTGCTTTCAGCTTTGCAAATGAGATACCGGGTGTGTTTACGGATGCGAAAAAAGCTGACGGATTTGTTAAAATTACCGAACTTAAACCGAGTCACAGAACTAATATCGCCGCTTCAATTTGTGAGAATTGCAAAACTGTAATTTTGAAATATTAATACAGTAATATCAAATGATTAAGGATAGTAATAGTTGCATTGAATGGTGTTTATTATTTATTGTTCGTACTAATTACCCCAAAGGACTTAAAAAGATCTTCGGTGAGGGGTTTGCAATATACAGCCTTTGTGAAAGTGATACAATGTTCTTCGCGGCACCACTATTTGTATCTATCAAGCAAACTTGAGTTGACGGGCAGACAAACAGATTGACTTTATGTCTGCTTTTTGATATAATTTGGTTAGTTATCGCTAACTGGGTTGTATCATACTTATAAACGAATAAACGGACTTTTTTTCAACAATCTTTTCTGCCTGAGTGCCTTTGCCGGCACCCAGAGCATTGAGAAGAATAAGTTTCATTCCCGCGCCATGGAACGAAAAGAAGCCATTCGCGGTGCGACTATACCATCTGTGGCGATCAGGACCCGTATTTAAAGAAGCATCCCGAATATCGGGATGAAGCGGGCTTTAGGCGAAACAAGTAACAATTTATGCAAAGGCGGTGAGGCAAATGGAAACCTTTCTCGGAATACTGATTCCCTTTCTTGGCACAACGCTGGGCTCAGCCTGCGTGTTTTTTATGAAAAAGTCGCTTAGTGATTTGGTGCGGCGATCTCTTGCCGGCTTTGCCGCCGGGGTAATGGTGGCGGCTTCGATTTGGAGTCTGCTGATTCCGGCGATAGAGCAATCTGAAAGTATGGGGAAGTTGTCCTTTCTCCCTGCCTTTATTGGCTTTTGGGGCGGCGTGCTGTTTTTGCTCCTGCTTGACCGTTTGATTCCTCATCTTCATGTGGGAAGTGAACAGTCCGAGGGTCCGAAAAGCAAACTCGGGCGCACCACCATGATGATGCTGGCGGTGACCTTACATAACATTCCGGAGGGAATGGCAGTCGGCGTGGTGTATGCAGGCTTTCTCTCGGGCAATACGCAGATTACCGCGGCAAGCGCATTGGCGCTGTCCCTCGGCATTGCAATTCAAAATTTTCCCGAGGGTGCGATCATCTCCATGCCGCTCCGGGCTGAAGGGGAAAAGAAAAGCAAAGCGTTTCTCGGCGGCGTGCTTTCCGGTGTTGTCGAGCCTATCGGCGCCGTGCTGACGATTGTCGCCGCACAGTTTATTATTCCTGCACTGCCATATCTTTTGAGCTTTGCTGCCGGAGCGATGCTCTATGTGGTGGTAGAGGAGTTGATTCCGGAAATGTCGCAGGGGCGGCACTCGAATCTTGGAACGGTGTTCTTTGCGATAGGATTCAACGTGATGATGGTGCTGGATGTGGCACTGGGATAAGGAAGTAAATGATGATTTTACAGGTGATTTTGGAAGGCATAGGACTTGGCGTTCTGCTC
>ERZ1034763.567-NODE-567-length-15915-cov-4.766456_pt1 | contig 15915 bp, 24 predicted proteins | sample MGYA00520701_ERZ1034763 | MGnify/ENA primary metagenome ERZ1034763 (study PRJEB33766, sample SAMN09781707) | gut metagenome | biome: gut microbiome | host: Homo sapiens | place: Madagascar | study: EMG produced TPA metagenomics assembly of the PRJNA485056 data set...
ATGTGAGCCTTTAAAGTATCAGCAAGATGGATTTTTAAGATGTCCTTGATCCGCTTAAACTTGTCGGAAATCGGCTGTTCCTCATAAGAAACGCCACCACCGCCTGATCCACTGCCACCAGATGATGAATCATTGGAGTTTATCACATTCAGTTCATCAAATCCCTGTAACGCTCCCTTTGCCTTTTTTGCCGCTTTTGATGTGTTGTCAAGCGACTTCGCATAATCGACTTGCTGTTTTTTTGCTTTGCTCCATGTGCTCCGTCCTGTCAGCGCAGAAAATAACTGGTTTGCAGCATTCGCCGCCCTAGTAAGCCAGTTGCAGATTGTGGTCAGTGCCGGAAGCAATGCATTGAGTAACGGAGTGACCGCCACACCAATTGCATTTTTAAGGTTTGCAACCGATGACTTGAAATCAGACATGGTTCGGTTAAATGTACCGGAATACTTTGCATAATTCTGAATTCCGGCTTTCATGCTGTCGATCATGGCATTAAATCCTTTTGAGATCCAATTAAACACAAGCAGCGAAAGCGCAAGTCCACGTATCCTGGTTCCGAAATTACTTAATAGGCCGCCAGATTTCTTGCTGTGAGATGCAACATTCTGGAATGCACTCTTAGCAACGCTTCCGAACTTAGCAATGCTGTTTTTAGCTTTACCCAACGTAGATGCCACGCCCGACAGGCTCTTTTTCATCCCATTTATAGCATCTTTAACGCCATTGAAACTTTTCTTCCCAGTATTACCGGCTTTTGCTTCCTTGGCGGCAAGTTCTTCCTGCTTACGAGATAGCACTGAATAATCAGCGTTAGTATTTCTCAACTGCTGTGACAACTGCTGATATTCCTGTGTAGCCCTTGGGTCTACGTATGCGCCACCAGCTTCCTTAAGTGCCTGCATTTCTCCACGGGCATATTCAAGCGTATTTTCAAGCTCTGCAGCATCATACTGCATATTCTTAAACGTTTTACTATCCGCATTCCCTCCGGTTTCCAGGAACTTTGTCATCCGGTCATTTAAAGCTGCCAGTCTATGCTCTGCATTCTCAATTTGTTTCTGAATTTCTCCAAATTCATCTGTCGGGATCTTCTGCTGTTCTAACTTCCGCATCTGGCTTTCAAGCTGTTGGGCTTTCTGCGCTGTTTTCTGCATGCGGTTTTCAAGCTGCATCATCTGACTGGATACGTCTTTTGTATTTATTTTTGTGTTAATTCGAATTTCTCCATCGTATTCAGCCAAGTTCTAACCCCCTTTTAACATAGGCCCAACTCCGTTTCTGCTTTCTTTTTTGCCCGTATTTCTTCCATCATGCGATCATAATCATCAATCTTGGATATTTCCTCCGGCGTATACTCTTTCTGTATCTCCGGCTGATCGAGAGCATATATACTCTGTGCATTCTGGATCGCTTCTTTTTGCTCTTTCCCCATATCAGATTTAATTTCTTTCTGGCGGATATCAATTACCTGCAAAAACGAGGACTGCTTATAAGGCAGATTCCACAACAAGCCGCAAAACTTCCACCAGTGTATTTCATCAAATGCGAGGTCAATACCGTATATTTGCAGAAAATCAGCATATATGCGCCACTGATCCACATCAAAATCAACCAATCTTTGCTTGCCATTTGAAGATCCCTGGTTATCATGAAACCATCCGTTGATGAACCACTGAACACATTCCTGCAGTTCATCCCCATCCGGATGCTCCCGGTCATCAAACAATAGACCTGTCAACACATCGGCTTTCTCGTATTTGTTCAAATACTTGTCGTACTGTGCGAGTGAAACCTGGATTCCTATTCGGAATGATGTATTAACCTTGTACCCGTTCCATTCTTCGGGCAGAGGGTCGAGCATGACGTTAATCATGCCCGCGCTCCTTTTCTGCTGGAATTGTAACGTTTACGGTTGGTCTCAAATCGCTTTCCAAAGAGTTTGTTCATAACCGGGATAACGCCCTCAATGAAATCAAGCAGCGCCGTTTCATCTGGAATCATATCCCCGAAAATTCCTGATACGGTGTTTTCTCCAAATAATCCGTCAATCTCATTAATGATCTTGCGAATGTATTTCACACGCACTCTGGAAATATCAAGCACTCTGGAAATATCAATTTCGTCTGTATCTCCATCGTTTTCATACTTTTCTTTATGCGCATCCGCTTCTTTGTCCCAATCCTCGCTGATTTTTTCGAGGTTATTGATAATTGCCGCAAAGCGTTCCACCGTTCCGACATCCGCCACGTTAATTTTCAAAACAGATACGGTCTCGCCGTCCTCATTTTTAATCGCAATCTTTTTTAGACCGGTGTCTAATACCAATTCTTCCATGTATTACCCTCCTATTTTTTCGCCCATGTAAAGGTTCCATCTTCGCTGATCGTAATAGTTCCAAGTTCTACGTCACCGTTCCCCTTGATCTGGATAGATGATGTCAGCACATCACCACCAGCGCCGCCCGTGCTGGACGGAGATACGATAACAGGTACTCTGATACATTCGCCCGATCCGGTAGTGATATCCGTTTTGTAATACCGGTAGTAGCTTGTCTCACACTGCTTTCCGGTCGGAAATTTCTTAAAAAGATTATCAATGCATTTCTGCATATCATCAGAAAGATACTCACGTTCCGGCGTTGTGCTGAAATCGTAGCCTTTCAATGTAGATGACTTGGACTTCATGTTGACATACTGCGAAGATTCAACATCCGGTCCCCAATCTTCCGTAATTTCCTTGTATCCGTCTCCCATTTCCACGATGTTCGGGGTACTGCCGCCCATAAGGGAACCGATATCAAGCAAAGAAACCATGTTTGTTCTATCCTGTGCCATGTTTTTTCCTCCTGTTATTTTTTGTAAAAATATTTCAGCTGCATATTTACAGCATAAGTTACTGTTTTTTCATTCTGATTACCGCCGAACACCGGCGATGTCCTTGCGATCGCTTCCAATGTCAGATGTGGATCTTTAAATTCAATCCCACTCTCTTCCATCCACGCTGCAAGATCGTTAAGCATCTCCTGTGCATCCATGCTCGCCTTATTGGTAGTTGGCGAACATTTATAAATGATCTGGAACGGCATCTGCGCCACATAGTTTCCACTGACATATTTTTTCAGATATACCGCTCCCTGTATCGGAAACACACCAATGGATCTATCCTCATTAATGGAGTTCCACTTCACGGTTGAATTGTCCGCCTTAAATCCCTTTGGATAATCTGGATATGCCATCACCAGTGCAAGGAGTCCTTTTCCTGCGTTCTCCGCATCCCGGATAGTAAGTTTTTCTGGTTCTGCCATTTATACACCTCCTACCTCGAAATGAGGTAAAATGTCCTCATATTTATCAATCGTTGTTACCCTGTAGCAATCGTCGCAGTGATCAAGCATCCACTGATAGGCATCGTTCTCTGGTAACGTTGCATCCGTATGATCCCCCTTGATAAAGAAATCCTGTGCCGGATTGAATGTCAAAAAATACTGCTTGCATTTGTCCGGCATATTTCCCCACTCTTTCGGCGGAAGGTATAATTTACTGACATTAGAAAAATCGATATACAGTTTCACTGCATCCGCGCTGTCCATGCCGCTCTTAGATACGTTCGCGCCCTTGGTTTCTACAAGGTCGACACCCTCGAGCAGTGTCGGGTAATATGTTTCTTCCTCGGTTTCCGCGTTGAATGAGCGGTTGAAAAGGGTAACTGTTTTGTTATCGAAAAATCCCATCAGATCATCCGTCCTGTCTTGTGATGCCGAGCATAAACCAAAAGATACTCTCCAATTTCTTCCGCCATTTCATCTCCGCCAGTTGGCAGGATATTGATTAAGTTGCGGGCAAAATCAATCGGTGTCACATCTGTGGAAATGCTGTGATCTACTAATGTTTCTTTAAGTTTTTCGTTTTCATTTTTCAATGCGGAGCATTCCTCCCGCAATTTTCCTAACTCGTTTTCCATGTTTTCCTCCTAATATCCTGCATATAATAATCCGGTGCCGGACAGGTATTCGCATACCGTGTCATAACACAACCGGTTCTGCGCTACCTTATCCCCAAGCACCTTATCAATAAGTGTCTCATTACTTCCAAAGCTGATTGACCGCCCGCCAGAGGACATCGACTTGACATTGCCGCCCTTTTCATCACTGGCATGACCGGTCTTAAAATCTATCTGGTAAAGCAGATCTGCAAGTGCACAGGTGGCTTTCTGTATCTTCTCGTCAAATTCTGCCAGGGTATCTTCATTGACATTTCCATCGGTCAACTGTTCCAGCTTTTCACTCGCCCTGTCATTCCACTTAGGGAAAAGGGATTCCCCGATAGAATCCCCGTAGTATGAATCTCTGTAAAACTCAAATGTGGTATATCCCATCCTGGAATCCCCCTTTCTTATGAAAAGTCAACAAGCAGATTCTCGTTCAGTTCCTTGATGCCGTAAATCATATCAAAGGAGATCTTGTCCTGCTTGTGGTCGGAATCGTAAGAGAATACGACACGAACGCCAAGGCCATCTGCGGATGCAATGTACGCGTTCTTGTTACCCATCGGCAGCTCAAGGTTACGCGTTACAAGAGCCAGACCATTTCTGTGGAATCCAAGTGCATGCGCCTTACTTACCACAAAAGCGTCTGTTGCTTTGATCGTCTCCGGGATATTCTGGTCAACTTTTACCGTACCTGCACCGGATGCAAGTGTTACATCTGCAGTCACCGTGTACAGATAACCATCTACGATCAGCTGATCCCCTTCCTTAATCGTCGCCGTTGCCGCCTTTCCGTCTGACACGGTAAATTCCGTTGCGCCTTTTGTGCCAGCTACCTTATAAGCGGTTGCTGTTCCTGCGGCATCATTCTGGTTTTCCGGACAATTCTGGGACATGAAAGTTTCACATGTGTATACTTTCCCGATTTCGGATTCTTTAAGAGCGATAGAGTCTCCCTTGTAACACTGTTTCGCAAAGTTGTCTAAGGTGTTGTACTGATACAGTATAGTCGGCGGAAGGACTAAACGTCTGTCTGCCCGCGGCGCTTTTGCCTGATCCAGCGCTTTGCCTACTCCGGCGATATCAGAAATAACCGGTGTGCTGGATACAGTTGCTTTCTTCTTTGCCTTCGAAATGCCGACCGCCAGAAGATCTGCATCAATCTGCTGCGCCATTGCCTGCATAGCCGGTGTAATTACCTCTTCGGAAAAGTCCTTGATATCCAACGTCATTTCCTTAGATCCGACATTTACAGTAATGTCTCTGAATCTGTCCATTTTGACAGTTACAGAGCCTTCGGTAATGTCCTGCGCTTCTGTCTGTCCGGTAAAGTTCTTTGCTACAAAAGTAGCCGGTTTTCTTACGGTGATGGTATCGCCAACCTTTACAAATTCCTTGGAATAATCTCTATGCACGAGATTAGCCATCGTAAGGTTGCTCTGTAATACCATCAGCGCTTCATTCGCAATAATCTGCGGTGTCAAAATTGTGTTTGGCATAATATTCCTCCTTAAAAATTACTGATTCTGTTCCCGCCACTTCTTGTATGTGGCAAAATCCATCTTATTCGGGTCTCCAGTGATCGGCTCCGTTTTTGTTCCGGCTCCCATTGGGGCTGTAAACGTTGCCTGGTTCTGTTCGCTCTGCTGTTCCTGCTCATCGACAAATGCACCCGCATCGTTTTTCTTTGCATCCTCCAGCAGATCATTAAAGCCGATCAGTTTTCCATCCTTCACCGTTACACTTGCGGCAATGTCAGCCATAACAGCTTTCTTTGCAGATTCCGAGGAAAACTTCACGCTCTCAAACGCCTCTTTCAGCAAATCATTCTTCTCGCGTTCTGCAATCTTGGCATCATAATCTTTCTTTGCTGTCTCGGCTTTCTCTTTCCACTCGTCACGCTCTTTCGTGATGGTTTCAAAATCTTTCCCATCGAATCCCTTCAAGGTCTCTTCTGCGGTCTCTGCGCGGGTCTTGTACTGATCGCGTTCATCCTCTGCTTTCCTGACCTTCTTCTCAAATTCACCTTTGGAATACACTTCCTCGCCGATATTCTTTTTAACAGACTCTTTCTGTTCGTCTGTCAGCTCCAAACCAAGTTTTTCCAATTCTGTGATGACCTTTAACATATTTCTTTACCTCTCATTCTTAAAAGTTTTTGATCCGGGCAGCCCGGCACGATTGAGTTGCTATTTGATCCATAGCTGGCAAAAGAAAAAGCACGCCCAAAACAGGACGTGCCATTCGTACATCCTATAACTTTCTAGGGTAGCGGGCGGATTCCTGCGCTCCGTCCGGTGCTTTTCACTTGTCAAGTATATTTTATCATGGGTTATAAAAAGATTTGTGCCAATTTTTAGACACGCAAAAAGCGCCTATATTTCAAGGCGCTCTTGCTATAGTACATGAAAGGATGTGCAAAACGAATGAGCATAACTCGTCTGGCAAGATTATAATAACTCATGTTTGGAGATAATTTGTGCCAAAATGAAAGAAGGAGCGTTATGCTCCCTCTCATCTAATACCACGCAACCGTTCCTTCTGTCTGTCCTTTGCTAATTCCGTGCATTGCATGAATTGCATATAAATTTTCAAAATCATCATCGGACTCTTTTACAACTTCCTTTAAATCATTGTCATAGTCTACTGCGACCATGCCTGGTGCGTTCTTGTTTCCTTCCGGGAAGTATGAATAAAAATATTTAGTTCCAGTAATCTTTTCAAGCAAAAATTCTAACACTATTCTCTTCCCCTCTCTTTCAAATATTGTATAAGCTCCTTCTGGTAATTATATGTCTTTACCACTTCATTATGTACCGGTTCATACGCTATGTCAAGGTTTTCCCCCATAACATTGTATTCGGCTAATTCATGTTTCAGTAGCGTTATATCGTGCGGCTGTATATGATTATTATTCCTCAATCTTTGCCATGACTGCGCCATTTCATAATCTGGATCAAATAAATGTATTGTCCCATCTTGGAACAAATGCTGATTGATATATATGTGGTCATATATCTTCTTTACATCTACCTCATCCATTCCACTATTCTGTGCCACAGCTTTAACCTCGTATTCGGGATTTCTATTTCTAGTCTGGGTGTATAAATCTTCAGCTATTTTCTGACGTTTGCTGCCGTCTGGATCATTTTTATAATTATATACTGCTCCAGAAGTCGCACCGCTTTTCTGTGTATTTCCCGCATTATCTTTATAAGTATGAGTCCGAATAGCTTGCCTTTTAAATCCATGTTTTTCGCAAAAAGCATTATACTCTCGTTTTTTCTCTCGTAATTTCACCTTTTGCTCGTTAATCTCAGACTGCAGTTCCCGTTTCAGTTCCGGGTCATTTGTCTCTGCTTTTGCCTTTTCCAATGCATCTATAATCCGCTTCTGCTTACGGATATCCCGCTCCCTTTTGCGTTGCTCCTGTGTATAGTCGTACTTTTTCTTGTTAGTCTCTCGATTATTCCGCTTGTATGGATTACGGCTAAACCCCGGATAGTAAATGGTAAAGGTGTGACGGCAGTTCGCCCCACACAGTCCCGTAATAGTTCCATATCCGGTTGCACTGCGAAATTCTGGATATTTCTTTGATTTCCCACTGAGAGAATATATTTTCCCCTGCCACTCCTGGTGCGCCGGGCGTGCATCCTCGTGCGACGATACCAGTACCAGATCCTGTCCGGTCGCTTCCGCCAAATCCAGCACTAACTTCGCATTTGCCTGATTCACACCGGTTCTTACTGCACGGAGCACCGCAACCTCAATTGTATCTTTATGACCGCTCGGGTACTGGATATATGTGCCATCCTTCGCAACCTTTTTTATGGCTTCCCGCACTGCTTTCTGCGGTCCCATTCCACTGCGTACCATCCGCGCAGCTTCATTGCAAGCATCTTGAAACTCATTGCTGCTAGAGCGCACCACGCCATCATAAATTTTATTGATTTCGTTCTTCGTTCGCGAATATACATCCTCTAGCAGTTCCTTTTGCTTGGAAGACAGTTCTTTTTCGTTAATTCTCCCATCAATAATCTTCTCGGACGTCGTTCCAGTCTCATTTGCCCCTTCCGGTGCTGGATTATTCAAGGTTTCCTGTATGTGCTTATTAACCTTGACTTTTCCGATATTAGTTGCCGCCCGCTTAAAGGCTTTCTTTACCTCTTTTTGAATCCCCGGTGTTGCTTTCTGGATTTCTGCCAAAATATCCATCTGTGTCACTCCGGCTCGGCGAAGCGTCTTGATAGAATACTCATCTGACGGAGAAAACTCTACTTTCCCCGTCTTTTCAAATCTCAACAACAGGTTCTCCACTATCTTATCAATTATCTTTTGGTTCAACTCTGAAATTTTCAGCTCCACTCCGTCTGTGGCTTTTACAAGCTCGTCTGGTGTCATTCTACCTCTTTCCTGCCGCCTGTCTGGCAACCTTAAGCCATGTACGTTTCCGCTCTTCCTTTGCGCGTTCAAACCAATGTGAACCAGCGTTCCCGTGTGCCGCCTTGCTGTACTCTAAATCTTGGTCTGTCATAACCTTTATTGCTCCTGGCTGCGCCCATGCGCTTCCTGTCTCCGGGTCAACCATAAGTTTTCCGTGGTACAGATAACGCGCATAGTCTGTTGCATCAAGCACTAATTCACCACTCCCTATGTTTTCCCTGTTAATCGCTAATGTCTGCCGTGTTAAGTTTCCCGTCTCCATTGGAATATAATCCACCATATCGGTAAGTATCTGATTATCAAGCGCCCGCTGTGATGCGGACATATACCGCGCCAGCCTGTCAAAACTGACGTTAATATCCATGCAGTCAGTACTCATCTTTATATGCATTTGCCCAAGTTTTTTTAATCCGATATCCCGCTTCATTCAGCCGCTTCCCTTTCTATTTGTTTCTTAATAGCGGCGCATCTATGCCGGTGCCTGCAGTAAATGGTTGTATCTACAGTTCTGCAACTGTCCGCACATTCACAAACATTTATTATCGCTTCTGGCTCTAATTCTTCGCATTTTTCACAGTAACTCTCAAAACGTGTATGTATCATTTCTACTCCTCCCCGAACAATCCTTTGTCCTGTGCCCCACTCGCTTCCTCAACCGCCGCCTTTGCATCCTCTTCCGAATACCCCTCGAATCTGACGAGATACTGCCATTTCGGAATATAGCCGGAGTTGGCAAGCGTGAGGTTTCTCATTCTGTCCTCTTCCTCGTTGTAAGTGATGTCCCCAAAGTCGTACTGTGGTTCATAATCTCCGACTGGTGCAAGGTTATAGAGGTCGGCAAAGACCGACTGCGCGTAGAATAAATCATCAAGGCAGTGCTGCATTGCATCCCGGACATCCTTAATAAGCTGAATGGTGCGCCTGTCGTCTGATTCTACCTGTGTGGCAGTTACCATGCCGGTCTTCTCGTCAATCACAAAATAACCGTTGGAGAAACCGCACTTCACACCGACAAGAGATAACTGCTGATTGATTCCGCTCTTTCTCGTGTCCGTGTTCAATGTTGGGTTGACCTCATGATAGACTTCCTCATCTCTTACACCTACCCCTGCAAGGGCTTTGAAAAACTTCGGCATCTTAACCGTCGGTCTCACAGTATTTCCTTTTTCGTCCTTGTATGCCGGTTTGGCAATAAGTCGATCATCCACTATTACCATCCTCCGGCTTTCCTCGATTTCCTCCGCATTCCTGCTATACGCAATGTCAAGGTCTTTCAATTCCTCAATCGCATCAGCAAAGGCTGATAGTCCAAGTGGACTGTTCAGATCAATGTCATTAGAGGACGGCATCCGGAACAACCCGAACAGCATCGAGTTGATCTGCTCGCCGTTCCTCTTTGTAATGTGCACGTCTGGCTGCAATGCCGCCCAGTTTGTCATACTTAAGTCAATCGGCTTTCCAATCTCCCCGGCGTTCTTCGACACGAACGCTCTGTTCGATATGGAGTAGTAAGTTGTCTCGGTGTACTCTTCCACATCCGGCATCCTCACGCTGGCGGTAAAAAATCTGTGGTATTCCAGCTTTGTGAAATACTCGTCTCCCTCCCGGTAGCTGTCCTGGAACACAATGCCGGTTATGTTGTGGTTGCCATCAATGCTCGTTATCTCAAATCTATCCGGTGTTACCAGATCAACACCTGATCCATTCGGTTTCAGGATAACCGTACCACAGGCACACATGAGTTCCGTCCACTCCCGAATGCGGTCATGCACAGACTTCTCCCAGAACTGTGTCATGTACTCTTTTCTCGCCCCATCAAATGTCACATCGATTGCAAGCGTGGCAAGCCTGCCAATTTCTCCACAGACGAATTTTGCAAATTTGATTGTCTTTATTCCCTCTTCCTGGTTCGTCCAGTCCGGTTCGCCCTTATAGATCAACATCCAGTTCTGGATTGCCTTTTGCATATCCCCGGATGTAATGCCCGTCACTTTGAACTGGTCCTTTACTTCTGACAGAAACATTCTGCTCCACCATTCCTTGATCGCCGACATAATTCCCATTTGCGCCCTCCTATATCAATCCTCTGTTGTATCTGCGTGCTACTGTATAAATAAAATATCTGATAAGATCCATGTGATGATCGTACTCCTTGATTACCCTGTCCTCTCCTACTGCCTTTTCATCCCACGCATACGCTCCAAACTCTTTTCTCGTCTCCACGCAGCTTTCATGTATCTGTAGCATACCAAGGTTCAGATACTTCGTTACCTCCTGTATTCCGTTCAGAACGTCATTGTTACCGTCCATACAAGTGAACTCCCCATACTTTCTAATTGTGGCTTTCATTGCCGCCGCTGATGGGTCTATCACGATGGAAGTGATCGGAAAATCCCCAGCGATCTCCTGTATCATCTTGTAATATGCTTCATTGTCAATGGTTACTCCCTTTTCTCTTCCAGAGTAATGTCCCTCCCGGAGCATCCGGACCCTGCCGCTGTTCTGTAATTCCATAAGTCCTACTGCGAATGGGTTCATGGTTCCGTAATCGATAGCAATGTAATAGGATGCTTGTGGACTGTATGTATACTCTCCGTGAAAAATGTTCTTTTCCTTATCGAACATACCATATACAAGTCCCTCGGCTATCACCCACAGTCCAAGGATAAAACGGTCATAGAACACACCACTATACATTGCCCTATATCTTTCCTTAATCCTCTCCGACAGGGATAAATTATCATCCATTGTAAAATGAAGATAAATCAGTTTCTTTTCATCAGCCTTATCTATCCAATTCAGTTTGAACCAATGGCTAGGAGAATCTGGGTTACAGTTAAACCAAAACTTAGAACCATCTACAGAGCATCGTCCGGTTGCCTGGTTCACAAATGACTCCGGCATCAGTGCCACTTCGTCGAAGAACATTCCGGCAAGTGTGATACCCTGAATCAGATCCTGCGACCGCTCATCCTTACCGCCAAATATGTAAAAGAAGTTGACCGTATCTCCTTTGCTGATCTCGACCATGTTATCTGATCTATGATCCAGCACCTTGTATCCCCGGCTACGAAGCATCAGCTTCAACCAAAACAATACATTTCGTCGAAATGATCCGATTGTCTTTCCTGCCATACCGAGATTCTGCATATTAAACGCAGTCATCGCCCACAGAACATAGCTTAGCGACATACACAATGTCTTTCCTGATCGGATTGCTCCATCTGCTATGATTCCGTCTTTATCTTTTACTGGAGAATCCTTGCACCACCATGTAAGTACCTGCTTCTGTTTTCTCGAAAATGGTTTGAATGCAAATCCGTTCTGCTTATACTTCTGTTTCATCCGGATGGCATTCTTCATTATGTTCTGTTTTACTTTGCGCACCCGCCGGTCAAAATCTGTCCAATCAATCATCTGACCACACTTCCTTGGCTGACGCATTTAAAGCATCCAAGAAATTGTCCTGCTCTGGTGCACCCTCTTCGCCATCCTTGGTCTGCATCTCCAATTTAATCAATTCAAGTTCAAGTTTACGCTGGTCAAATTCTTTCCGGTGCTTATCAGACGGATTCATTTCAAAGAATTTTGTCAGCCAGTCTATGGCTTTCTGCGCATCCTTTAATTTTACAGATACGCCATCTTTCCCACGTTTAACCTCTTGGAGCAGTTGTGTATCTGTATCTTTCGATTCTTTCAGGTCAACTGTACTGACCATATACTCAATCCCCGTCTCTGGATCCTCAATCTCTTTCTGCCCAAACGACATATAGTTGCCAATATCTGCAAAAGCAATACGCATCTGTAGTTCCACAATATCGTCAGTTCCAGCAACTATCTGCTGACGCTTGATCTCTTTCAATCGCTCTATTTCTGCTCGAACCTTTGGCTTTCTTAGACTTTTACTTCCCTCAACCATTGCAGTCTCGTAACTACACCCATAAGCATTCAAATAGCTTTGGGTTGCATTGAACGTCCTACTGTAATATATGCAGAACATCTGTTGTTCCGGTGTAAGTCCATAATTCTGTAATGTTTCTTTCGTGCCATCATCTATAGGTGCTGCCATCTTGTGTGCACCCTTACCTTTTTGTGTGCACACCTTTTTACTTTTGTGTGCACCCTCTTCTCTGTTCCACCCATACCGTTTCTTCCAGCTTTTAACAGTGTTGATAGTGGTTCCGTACTTCTCCGCTATGTCCTTGTACTTCATACCGCCCATGTAATCCTGTTCTGCTTTCTCGTAATTCTCCACTATCTCACTTCCTCTCTGCCAAATGGTATATTTCTAACCTCATACCATAATTATAAAACAGTGTCTCAGTGTATTTGTGCCAACTTTAGGCATAATAAAAGAGAGGTTGTTATTCCTCTCTTCCCCACTCAATCATATACTGCCCGTTCTTTTCTTCCACCAAATGCGCCATCCTCTGCCGTATAAGCCGCTGTGCCGTTCCACGTCTCCGGTAGAAGCTCCTCCGGCTGATTGGAAGAATGCCGTGGTGCGCTTCCAACGTTTCAAATGATACTTTATACATGATGGATTCTGCTAGTTCTGCAGCAATGGCGCTGTCTACACTTTGGCAAATCTCATATATTTCATTTTTATCCAACAAGCATTCCTCCTTTTGTCCGCCGCCGTCTCCCCGGCGGGGCATCTCTTTACTCCTTGGCGATTGCATCTAAGCAGGCGTTCCAGCCTGTCCGAATAATACTTTTCTCAACATTTTCGTATCCGTGTTCGAGATCCGGCATCTTCTCCGGCAGTTCCCGGAGCGGACACCAATCCGGTCTCCATGATTTTTCACGTTTCGGATTATATTCTTCCTGTCCGTTCGTTGGTCTCGCAAGGCATAATGCAAGTCCATCCTTTTGCGGAATTTTAAGTAATAACAGGCATTTATCGCACCGCTCTGGCATATCCATAACTAATACTGCTTTAGCCATATCTCACACTCCTTCCGGTTTCTCGCACCGCTCAAACGATATCACCCAAACATAAGGATTCGCATCCCAGCCGTAACTATCAAGATCAGACTTCTTGATAGTGCTGTTCCAAATCTCAATAAAAGCGGTTTTATTTCCTGCGCAATCTGGTACAGGGTGCAGGCAAGAGCATCGCGCTCCTTCTTTCCATGCCCCTTGTGGCGTAATATCCTGCAACCGCTCAATTCTAACATCCGTAACCTTAAGCCAGATACGTGCCGCTTCTTTCGGCATGTGGATTGACGGGTGCCACTTCGCGTCTCCACTTATTTCATCTGTTGCCCGATACATGTAGCAACCACAAGTTTTATCCAAAACGCTTTTCTTTGGTTCTTTGGGGCAATTTCCTCTTTCGTCTCCCTCGCAGTTCCAACATTCAAAACGCTCCCATGTTTCCCGAACGTACAGGATATCTCCCGGCTGATATGGTGGCTTTATACACTGCGCCCCATAATGCGCCGTAGGCTGTGGCTTTACAATTCTTCGCGTACATGTCTTTCTTCCGTCCAGAATCGCCCGAACCATTTCGGTATTGAATAAAATCGGTTTAATTGCCATCTACCCCACCGCCTTTCACAATCTCGATTGCCCGTTCTAATACTTCAACGGCTCTCCTTGCTTGAAATTCTTCCGTGACAGTTCCGTTTTTCTGCTCGTACTTAATCATCCTCTTATGCAGATTCTTTTCCTCTTCCAACTGCTTCACAACCGCATCCACATCATAGGCGGTTGGCATGTCATTAATCACTTTTTTTACAGCATCGTAATCATCCATACTTTTAAGCATTCCGCTTAAATTATCCAAAATCTTACCTGCGTCAATCAGTCTTTCCATCGTTTGCCCTCCTGTTCCATGCTTTAATTGCTTCTTTCTTTTTCATACCTCTGCACGGAAATATTGCTCCCGGACAGCTATCACAAGTAACGCAGTAGTTCCCAAGAAAGAGGTTAATTTTTGCTTTCCCTCCGCAAAACGGGCATGATTTCAGTTCTTCACTCATTCTTCATCATCTCCAAAACTAAATTCAATCTCGTCACTCGAATCGACACATAACTGTTCGCACTTGGCTCTTGTGGATGTACCACCGGAATGACTGGTGGCTAAAAGAAACAATTTTTGAACGATATTGAAATATGACATTCTGTAACAAAACTTTTCATCTTCACACAGTTCTTTAATGGCATCTTCGCCATGCACATATTCGTACCATTCCTCGAATTTACCGACCAACTCCTGCATAAGGCTGATACAATATTTCAAAATATGCTTTTCGTCGTGACTTTCCAACTCATTGTTACATTTCTGTTTTTCCACCGCCGCCCGGCATTCTTCCACCGTGCCGATTGCGCGGTACTCTTCAACCTCATTGAGCGCCTGGATCGCCGCTTCCCTTGCCTTCGGGAAATCTGGATGCCTACCGAAATCTTTCCGGGTAACGTCCTTTATAATCTCTATTACATCATTATTTGTCATGACTCTTCCTCCATTTCTTTCAGTTTGGCTTCAGCTTCAGTTTCTGTGAGGAATACCGTTTCGCCAATATCAGTGAAATACATCTCTGTAGACACATAAGGGCAATCATCCCTGTCATAATAAATTTCTGCCATGTTACACCAATTTCCATTTCTATCCCTATAATTTCCCAAGTATATTGTTTCAACCGTACATGGTTCAATAAAGTTTTCGCTTATCTGATATACCTTATCTCCCACCTTGCACGGCAACCGCAGAATCAATCCCTGTTCCTCGGCATCCTCATATTCTTTGAGTTTCCGATATACGGCATCTATTTCCTCGCAATCCGGTTCACATGCCCTTTCCCACAGTTCATCATCAATCCAAAATGGATTCCTTTCTGTTAATCTCTCCATGCTATCCCTCACTTTCTCAATGCCCGCTTCGCACCATGCAAAACAGCAACTCTGTTAAAGATTTCTTTCTGGTTCCCACAATGCATGGCCGGGTCACTTCAAGTCTCCACGATACATCCTCTGATATGGGTGTAGGCTCTTCAAACTCTTGATGCTTGTCCCTCATCACCGGCACAGCGACCATAATGCCATAGTGCGCGGAAGAATCAGGGTTCGTCTTGCGCAGATGCTTGTCGAAATTTCCGTCCTGCAGATCCGAAAGAATGTCCTTGTAACACTGCATCGTGGTTACTATGTAGTTCTTTTCTCCGTAAAAGTTCAGTCCATTGCCGCTGTATACGTCCTCTTTGCAACTCTTAACCTCATAGCAAATGAAAATTCCCTTTTCCAGTGCGGATACCGCATATTGATTCGGTGGCTCAAACTGCATGAAATCCACTCTTCCGCCTTTCCCCGCGGTCGTAAATGCATCAACGCTTACTTCACTCGCCCAATACTTCCCCATACCTCTAAATCTATCGCTTTTAAGCAGTTCTCCGAGAAACCTCGTTGTTTCCGCTCTATTCATTCGTCTGCTCCTTTCTTGCACCCTCTCCCAATCCGATGTATAATATCCTCGGCACCAGTTCT
>ERZ1034763.570-NODE-570-length-15840-cov-7.928413_pt1 | contig 15840 bp, 16 predicted proteins | sample MGYA00520701_ERZ1034763 | MGnify/ENA primary metagenome ERZ1034763 (study PRJEB33766, sample SAMN09781707) | gut metagenome | biome: gut microbiome | host: Homo sapiens | place: Madagascar | study: EMG produced TPA metagenomics assembly of the PRJNA485056 data set...
GTATTCTGATATGCTTCTCTCAATGTGTCTTGCTATAATATGTTGGAGATATATGCGCAATGATGAAAATTTTGTGACGTTTGCTATGATTATAGTATATTTATTTATAGCATACTTTACTCAGTCTGGGAAAATGAATTCACTAATAGGTGTTATATTATTAATAATGTTAGTGTTAAAAAGAATGTTGAGTATGAAAAAAATCATTAATCTTGTATTACAATGGGGAATGGCATGTATATCTTGTTTGATTTTGATAATCACAATGATGATGGATTATTCGTTTGTTGATAACTATATATATAAATTGGGATCTACATTATATGTTCGGTTTTGGTCAGGACATGAAGCTATAGAACAATTTGGCATTACATTATTTGGAAACAAGATTGAGTATAATGATGTGAGCGCATTTGGAACACTTTTTGGAACAATAAACAGTATAACACTTGATTCTTTTTATATGAAATGTATTGTGTGTTATGGAGTGGCTTTTGGTGTGATTATAAATATTCTATATTGGATATCAGTAAAAAAATATAATGAAGAACAAAAAAATGTATATTCAATTGCATTATTTATTTTAGCGGTGTGCTTAATAACAGATGGTGTCAATATGTTTCCGACGATTGGTTTAGGGGTTGTTTTGTTGAAAAAAGCTTTGATGCAAAAGAATATTTATGATATGAGGTGATAAATGGAAAGTTATAATTATACATATAGAAATAGTTCGTTTGAGATATTAAGATTAATTGCCATGTTTATGATAGTGTTTGAGCATTGTCTATTAGCTACTTCATTACACACAGGTAATGTATTATCTACAATAGACAATATATCATGGGCTTTAGAGGCGTTAACGGTATGTGCTGTGAATGAGTTCTTTTTAATATCGGGATATTTTGCAAGTGAGAATGCTAATTTAAAAAGAATAATTAAGATATTACTTAAAGCTATTTTTTATTCATTTATAATTTATATAATATGTGTAATTATAGGTTGGGATACATTAAGTATAAGAGGAATAATTACATATGCGTTGCCAGATGTATTTAGAAAATATTGGTTTATGCAGGTATATATAGCATTGTCTGCTATTATGCCATACGTTGCAAGAATGTTAAATACATTGAATCAAAAACAGCATATAACATTGATTACGATAAGCTTAATACTGTTTTCGCTTCATCAGACATTTATACCAGTTCGTTACACGTTAGATACAACACAAGGATATGGAATTATATGGGCGATAACATTAGTGATAGTTGGAAATTATCTAAAAAAATATGGTAATGATTTTATTGACAAAATAAGAACACGATATTTTGTATTTGGATACATAGTTATTGCATGTATAATGTTTATTTCTAATTATCTTATTGTGAAATATGAAATTGCTCAAGGGGTAACAAGCAGAGCTAATTTTTATGCATATAACTCCATAACAGTATTTTTACAAAGTGTATGTTTGCTTTGCGTATTTATTAGGATTGGTAAAAAGGATATATGCAATAAATTTGTGAATTATGTTGCATCATCCGTGTTGGTTATATATTTAATATCTGCACATCCGGATATGCTATATAATATATGGAGTAAGTTTATAAAAATAGAGTTATTAATCAATATACCTTTATTATATATTATTGTTGCAATTATAACATCATTACTGGTAATGGCTGTGTGTATACTAATTGATAAAACAATTGATAAATTAATTAAATTTGACAAAATAAGTAATATGATAAGTTCAAAATGTGGCATCAATTAATAGAAAGGTACATAGTGTATGTCAAATTCGGATAATAATCAGAAATTAGTAAAAAATGTTTTGTTGTTTGCACTTAGTAACTTTGTTCCTAAAGTTTTAAGTTTTCTTTTAGTTCCGGTGTATACATCATATCTTACAACGCAGGATTATGGAACATCTGATCTTATTATAACGACAGCATCCCTAGTTGTTCCGATATTTACAGTTTCAATAGATAATGCAGTTATACGCTTTACGATTGAAAATAAACAAGATAAAAGAGCGTATAGAATTGCTATTGATATATTTTTGATTGGGAGTATTGCGTTAGCAATTATTTTGGGAGTTGTATCTATATTTTGGACGATAGATGTTACATATTTGATATGCGTATTTTTGTTATTTGCAGTTTCTGCTCTGTATCAGATAAAAGTTGCATATTTAAGAGGTATGGATAAAATATCTTTTTTAACATTATGCAGCATTATTAGCAGCTTTGTTTCACTTAGTTGTAATATTGTGTTTATTACGATTTTTAAGTGGGGGTTGTATGGATTTGTATTATCAAGTATATCAGGATATTTAATTGTTGACATTATTACAACTATATACATGAGGAAAGATGGTATATATAGTGTTAGTTTTAGATTGCAAGATCAAATCAGCTATATAAGAGAAATGATTTCGTATAGTTTTCCACTTGTTTTCTCTGGATTGTCATGGTGGATTAACTCGGTGTCAGATAGATATATTGTAACATGGATGATGGGTGTTGCTGCCAATGGAATATATTCTGTGGCTTATAAGATCCCGACAATTTTAAGCATGGTTCAATCAGTTTTTGGACCGGCATGGACGCTGTCGGTGTACGAAGTATATACTCAGAGAGATGGAAAAGAATATATAGGCAAAATATATGATATGTTTAATTTTATAATGGTTTTTTCGTGTAGTGGATTAATTTTTTTGAATATACCATTGGCTAAATTTTTATACTCTAATGAGTTTTATCAAGCGTGGAGATATGTGCCGGCGTTATTAATATCGGTAGTGTTTATTGGAGTAGGCTCTTGTGCATCACCATTATTAGGAGCATATAAGAAATCAAAATTATCTGCTAGAGGAAGTATATATAGTGCTATTGTAAATGTTGTTTTGAATTTTGTGCTTATAAGATTTATTGGGATTCAAGGTGCAGCTATAGCGACAGCGATTAGTTATTTTGTGTCGTGGTTATACAATACAATACAAGCAAGAAGATTATGCCATTTCTATATTAACTGGAAAAAACACATATTTATGTATGTGCTATTGGTAATTGAATCTATAATAGTGTTGTTTTGTAGATATTATTGGATATCAGGAGTGATTCCAATGATTATTATAATAGCATGTCGAGATAATGCAAAACATATGGTTTATAAAGTGAAAGATATGATTATGTCAAAATTAGGTTGAGAAAGGATAATAATTATGGTATTTGCATCTGGTATATTTTTGTTTATGTTTTTACCTGTTACATTGATTGGATATTGGCTTTTAAGAAACAAATCTGTTCAAACGAGAAACTTGTTCCTGCTTATTATGAGTATTGGATTTTATCTTGAAAGTGGATGGAAAGAACTGATTCTGCTTCTTATGTCGGTTATTGTCAATTACGTAATGGCATTTTTAATTGCTAAATATAATGAAACAAAATTAAAAAAAGTGTTTTTCATAATTACGCTTATATATAATATTGGAATGTTATTTGTATTTAAATATTTAATTTTTGTATCAAGTCAGATTGGTCAATTGATACCTCAAGTGAAATTATCAATGTCAATTGCATTGCCTTTGGGTATATCGTTTTACACATTTCAGGCAATGTCATATGTGATAGATGTATATAGAGACGCTGACATGGTAGAGCATAATATATTAAATGTTGCATTGTATATAAGTTTTTTTCCACAGCTTGTAGCTGGTCCAATTGTAAGATGGGACTCAATAAGAGACAATCTTAGAAATCCTCAAAATGGGGGGGGTGAATTATGGATTAACCAGATTTACAATAGGCTTATCAAAGAAAGTTCTAATAGCTAACCAAATGGCTGTTTTAGCTGATAAAGCTTTCGAGCTACTTGGGCAAAATGAATTAAGCGTAGGTTTTGCTTGGATAGGGGCTATTGGATATATGTTACAGATATATTTTGATTTTTCTGGATATTCTGATATGGCAATAGGACTTGGTGCGATATTTGGATTTAAATTTCCAGAGAACTTTAATTATCCATATATATCAGGAAGTATAACAGAATTTTGGAGAAGATGGCATATATCATTAAGCAGTTGGTTTAGAGATTATGTATATATACCTCTTGGAGGTAATAGATGCAGTAAGCCTAGAATGTTTTTCAATTTATTTATTGTATGGATGTTAACGGGTATATGGCATGGAGCAAATTATACTTTCTGGTTATGGGGATTTTGTTATTTTGTATTTTTGATAATAGAGAAACAGTTAAAGCTATATGATAGAAAGAAAAATATAATAATTGTGATATTGAGACATGCTTATACGTTATTAGTCGTTCTTTTGTTATGGGTACTATTCAGAGCTGATAATATATCAGATGCAGTTAATTATATAGGAATTATGTTTACAGGAGGAGCTTCTGGCTCATATGCATTAGGAGTGACAAAATTATATATTAATAATTATATTGGATATATAATTATTGCTATAGTAGGATGTATGCCATGGTTGAAAGTATTAAATAACAAGATATCGTTTAATGAAAAAGCAAAAAGTGTAACAACTCAGGTTGGAGTTGTTATATTGTTTATATTAGCATGTTGTGTAACAATTGATAGCAATTATAACCCATTTATATACTTTAATTTCTAAATAGGAAGGTAATAATGAAAAGAGATAAAAAATATAAACTTAATGGTTCCTCATCTGTAATCGTTATAGTTATGATTATAGGATTAATTAGTATATGTTATCAGATAGGGCTGAAAAATATATGTGTGGATATGCTGAATATGAAGGCTGAATGGATTGATAAAACTATAACATCGATGGAAGGTGGAAGTATATATTCACCAGATGTTGTTGATATTAATTGGAAAAAATTATATCCATACAAATCTGAAAAAGCATATAATCAGGAGGTAATAGAAGGTTCAAATACAACATCTAATACTAAGAGTGGTAAAATTGCTCAAATATATTCTCAATTTGAAAAGTATTCATCTGATTATTTTACATTTACGAATATGTGCGAAAAAGTATCTAAATCATTCAATAAGAGTATAGGAATGAATATTGTTTCTGATTCATATGGAAATATTGTATATAAAATGTCTGATGGAAGATATTCAGCAGAAAGAGCTTATAAAAATAATGATGCAGAAGCAAATAACATTATATCATTTGCATCATATTTAAAAGAATCTGGGATTAATTATGCATACATTGCTGTACCATCGCCAGTAGATCCAGATGAAGCTGATAATATTATTACAAGAGGTTATAAAGAATACAGTAATGTAATGATGGATGAAGTACTTGATAAATTAAAAGCAAATAATATATATACTCATGATTTAAGGCAGGATTTAAAAGCAGCAAATATTAGCTGGAGCGATGTGTTTTTTAAGACAGATCATCACTGGAGACCAGAGTATGGCATATGGGGTGCAGAAAAAATATCAGATGTTATAGATGAATTACAGGGGGTAGAATCGGATAAAAGTGTATTTGACAAGGGTAATTATATAATTGAAAAAACAGATAATATATATATGGGTGGATTTGGAAAATCATTAACAACAGTATATACCTCTAAAGATGACATGGAGGTATGGTTACCATTATTTAGTACTAATATATCGAAAACTGTACCTAAATATGGATTGAATTTGAATGGAAAATTTGAAGATGTTATATATGATATGAGTAGTTGGCCTACATATAATATCTGGAATCATGGTATCCAACCTGAAAAAACATATAAAAACAACGAAAAAGATAACAAATTTAAAATTTTATTATTAACAGAGAGTTATTCAGATGTTGTTTCTCCTTTTTTAGCATGTACTTATTCTGATATAGAGGAGATAGACCTTAGATGTTTTGATGGCAGTCTTGAAACATATATTGAAACGACAAAGCCCAATATAGTTCTTACTATTTATTCTGCATATGATTATAATAGTGGGGCAGAAAATAATTTATATGATTTTCGTTAGAGGTAAGTATGAATATTAAAGTTGATGAATCTAATTTGACAAAATTTGTTTTTGCTATTGGAATATTATTTTATCATATATGTATATGGGGGTATGATATAGGAGGGGAGTGGCTTACTTTTATTCGTTCAACGTGTATGTTTGGATTTTTGTTTTTATCGGGATATGGACTTGTAATGTCATATTATAAAAATGGTTTATGTAATTATTGGGAGAAAAAATTTAAAAAGATATATATACCTGCTGTTGTAGTTAATATATTAGCTGCTACAATATTGCTTGTTTTGCATAAGATAGAATACGATAGGGGGAATATATTTATTGAAATATTTATGCTGAATAGATTACCTGCTATTAATGGTGAATTATGGTTTTTGAAATTGTTGTTAGTGTGGTATATACTATTTTTTATTGTGTATAGTTATGTACATGAATATAAAAGGCGAATCATATTGATGGGGGGGGGTAATGCTATTAATGTGTTACATGATTCCAGAAACATACGGAATGGCTAATTTGTATAGTATGTCATTTGCGGTAGGCGTTTTATATGCAGAGATTCAAAGATGTATTAGCATATCGCAAAAATATATAGTGATGATAAAAAGAACAATGTTTGCAATTGCATTTGTTGGTGCTATTATTTTTATGAATTATGTTGATTACAATAATGGAATTGTTTTTAATAAACCAATTAATTTTTATGGTTTTATGCTAATTTCTAATATTGCATTTGGATGTAGTGCGTTAGTTTTAATTGAAATATGTGGAGCAATTATAAAACATAGCAAAATAGTATCAGGATATGCAAATATATTAGGTGGTATGTCCCTAATGATTTATTTCCTACAAAGACCATTAGTGTTAAATCCTATGATATGGAGTTCTGGAATTATAAAAAAAACAATATGTATGATTATAGGAGTGTGTATAATAAATTTAATTTCATATGCTTATTCAGTATATTGTTGCTCTCAAATAAAAGTGAAATTTAGATAGGATATGAGTTATATGAATATAGAATATTTTTCAAGAAACAAAAGATTATTAGCTGATGGTGATGGAAAACGGGAATTTGCAATTGACAATATTGTTAATTTAAATTGGTGGCATATAAGGTATGGACAAGATAATCAAAATCTTGGAGATATGTTATCTGAAGTTGTGTATGAATATATGTGTAAATACTATGGGATAAAACCTAGTGCAACTGTGGCTAAAACAAAACATTTGTATGCTATAGGTTCTATTTTGTTCTTTGAAAATCAAGATGCTGTAGTATGGGGAACAGGATGTATGCATGATTTGGAAAAGAATTTATATAATGTTATGCATCAAAAATATATGAGAAAATTAGACGTTAGAGCCGTAAGAGGTCCATACACTAGAGAGGTCTTGATGAAGTTAGGGATAAAATGTCCGAAAATATATGGAGATCCAGCGATGTTAATGCCTCTTATATATCAATCGCATAAACATACTGATAATAAAGTACTTGTGATAACTCATTTAAAGGATAAGAACATTGAGGCAGAAAAGCTATCATCAAATATAGTTTATACGGATATGATTACAAATGATTGGAAAAGTAAAGTGGATTTGATTGCATCATCAAAACTTATTATTAGTAGTTCCTTGCATGGAATTGTTCTTGCAGAGAGTTATGGAGTTCCAGCTATTTTGTTAAAACCCAATATGGAAGGAGATTTATTTAAATATAAGGACTATTATTTGGGAACTGGAAGAAAACAAGAGGATATTCCAATGACTGATACAATACAAGGGGCGCTGGAATATAATGTAAACAATATAAAAGTTCCAGATGTGGCAGGCATTCAAAAAAATTTGATAGAATCTTTTCCGATAAATATTTGGAAATAAATACGAGGAATATAAATAATGATATATGTTGAAATATTGGGGAGAATGGGAAATCAGATGTTTTCATATGCAATGGCAAGAATGTTGCAGAGTAAGAATATGAATCAAAAAATAGCATTTGATTTTTCTAATTTTGAATATAAAGATGATACTTGGATGAATTATATATTTAAATTTAAGTGCTCATATAATGTATGTGAAGAAAAAAGGAAACTAAATATCTTACAAAAAGCGTTACTGCACATATTTTACAAGAAGAGAAATAAAATAAATAATTGGTCTGATTTAAGAAAATTTGAAGATAAATATACAGATTTTTTGCAGATTTTCGGTATATATATATATTCTGTTGGATATCATAGAGTTCGTTATAAAAGTATGTTTAAGAATAAAATTGTTATGGGGTTTTATGAATCATCAAAATATTTTGATGAAATAAAGGATACTATTATTGATGATTTTCAAGTAGAAATAAAAAATGATTATGCAGAAAATATAATTAAAGATATTTTAAATTATACAGCTATAGCTGTTGGTGTCAGAAGAGGGGATTTCACATCAAAGGAAAATAAAAATTTTTGTGATGTATGTTCTCCATTATATTATGAAGATGGAATAAAAATATTATATGACAAATTAAAGTATAAAAAAAATTCAAATATAAAAGTTTATTTTTTTACCGATGATATAGAGTGGACGAAAGAAAATATAAAATGTGATTTACCTAAAGAGTATATTACATCGTCAATATCGGGTCAGTTGAAACCTTGGGAGATGGTATATATTATTTCAAAATGTCGTTATCATGTTATATCAAATAGTAGTTTCTTTTGGTGGGGACAGTATCTTAATAATGATAAAGATAAACTTGTAATTGCTCCTGATAGATGGAGAAATGAAAATAGTGAAGTGTACAGAGACATATATGAAGATAATTGGATCTGTATATCGCCTAGATAAAATTTTAAGGTGGTTGGTTATATGGGAAGAATAAAAAATCTAATAAGAAATATCAATTATTTAACAAAACATAGTTTATGGGATCAAAGGGAAGAGGATATAGTATACCTAACTGATAAAATTTTAGATGATGGGTTTTATGAATATGAATTATTAAATAGAGATGACAAATTGAATATTCTTTCTAAAATGCAAACATTACAATTGATAAAATCATCTCCGAAAAGTTTTATTAGAACTGGTGATGGTGAAATAAAATTAATGATGGGATATGATCAACCATTTCAAAAATACGAGAAGGAAATAGCTGAAATATTAAAGAGAACTTTGACAGAGTCTAGAGATGATTTATACGTCGGAATTAATAGTGGATATTTTATACCATTATATAATAAATCAGACAATGATAAAAGATTTTATAGAAGAATGGCATATGATTATAGGAAATTTTATTACTCATATTGTAATAAGAATACAACTTACATAGATGCTACTTTTACATCTGTTGATTTAGAGTATAATGGAACTAAAGAATCAGATAATTATTTTGAAAAATTAAAATCGTTATTTAATAACAAAAAATTAGCAATTGTTTCAGGAAAAGGAATAATAGAATCACTTCAATACAATATTTTTTCAGAAGCAGACGATATTATTAGAATAGATGCACCTAAAATTAACGCATGGGATGAACATGAAAATATAATTAAAACAATACATAAGATGGTCTCAAAGGAATATATAATAGTATTTATTTTGGGAATGGCAGGAAAAGCAATGATTCCTGAACTGACTGACTCAGGGTATATGTGCTGGGATGTAGGACATTTAGCGAGATATTACGATGAAAATAAAAAAAAGACAGTTTTTTCAAAGGAGGAAAGAGCACGACTATATGCTCCAGAGTAATATGAATTTTAAAATGATGTTAAAGAAAACAAAAGTATTATATCCATTATGGCATTTGTTTAGAATAAAGCATAATGAAAGAAAAGAAGAAAAGAAAATAAAAGCATATCAAAAGCATGGCAATGATACATTAAAAAAGTTGATGAATCTTGTTATTGCATATGATTATAATTGTATAGCGGTTTCAGGGACTTTATTAGGGCTTATACGAGATGGGCAGCTTATTCCTTGGGATGATGATCTTGATTTTGCAATTATTGAAAATGAAGAATTTGCTTGGAATGAGTTTGAAAATAATATGAAAAAAGCTGGATTTAAAAAATATAGACAGTTTGAGGAAAATGATGTAATAACAGGGCAGGGGTATAAATGGAAAAATGTTTTGTGCGATTTTTCGTTGTGGAAAATGAAACCAAATGAAGCTTCGTCATCAATATTGTACAATTGTGTTCAAGTAGAAAATAAAGAATATATTAACAATGAGTATATGGATTATAGGGCTGTTTACAAAGATGTCAGTTGTATAAAAACAATTATAGTTAAAGAATTTAATGGGATTCCTGTTAAGATACCACAGAATTATGAAGAAGTTTTATCTTCGCTATATGGAGATGGATGGAAAATACCAGATAAAAATTATAAGTCAAATTTAAAAGAAGTAATTATAAGTAGGAAGGCAATATATTATTAAATATGAAAGATAAAATATCTGTGGTTATACCAATACACAATTCAGAAAAATATTTAGCTGAATGTCTGGATAGTGTTTTATCACAAACATATAGCAATATTGAAGTGATTTTGATAGAAAATTTATCAACAGATTTATCTATGGAAATTTGTAAAGAATATACAAGAAAAGATGACAGAGTTAAACTTTTTATAGAAAATAAACCAGGGGCAGCTGCTGCAAGGAATTGTGGCATAAAAAACGCAACGGGAGAGTATATTACTTTTGTAGATAGTGATGATTTTTTAGAGAGACAAGCATATGAAATTATAATGGGAAAAATGAATATCTATAATTCAGATTTAGCTTGTTATTCCTTTAATTATGTAGACGAAAATAAGGATATAATAAAATGGTATACGCCTAGATTATCAAAGTACAACATGAAAAAAAAGGTTTACACGGGTAAAGAAACGGCGGCGATTTTTTTGCAATCCAAAGATATAGAAGGATTTGGATGGAATAAAGTGTTTAAAAGGGATGTTTTTATAAACAATAACATATTATTTGAAGAAAACAAAACTGCTTACGAGGATATGGCAATCTTATTTGATGCCATATCTTATTGCAAAAGGGTTATATTCATAAATTCGAAATTATATAATTATCGGCAAATAGAAACATCATTAACGCATTTTGACTATAATAATAAAGAGCGTGAATATAATGATTCAATAGAGCATATTGCACTAACTGCAAAAAGGATGAAGCTCATAAAAGAACTAAATGTATTTTTAGTAAGCCGTAAAATAATATCATTATATAATAAGTCTGATTGTCGTGAAATAAATAATTATAAGTGTCAAAATGGAACAAAAAAATTTATTTATGAATTATGGATGATTTTAAAAAATTATAAATCTGAAAAAATTAAAACAATCGCAAAAGCTATAAGAATTAGATTGCAAAGTAAATAAGTTTTATAGAGGAGAAAATTTGAAGGTATTACATTTATTAACAAGTGGTGAGACAGGTGGTATAGAAAGTTTATGCAGGGATATTGGGAAATATGGAAGACTTGATCACATATTTTGCTTTGTTTCAAGAGGTGGGTGCATATATGACAAGATGTCAGCAGATGGCATTAATGTTGTTAATCTGTCGGGCAATGGCAAAGGATTCAATATAAAAAAATTACGAATGCTCATAAACTACTGTGTGGATTCAGATGTAATAATAGTCCATCATGGTGACCCGATTTTGAAACTATACTATATATTTGCTAAAAAAATAACACATAAACATGGGGTTACAATGGTACATTCGTGTTATGATGATATGTCACAGATAGACTATCATGGTATTAAATTGAAAATAATGGATATGATATTTCAAAAATGTTTTGATGTATCAGATGAAGTATGGTTCGTATCAAAGGCAGGAAGAAAAAGTTGTGAAAGAAGATATAAAATTAGCAATAATAAATGTAAAGTAATTTATAATGGAATATCGCCACAACTATTAAAGAAAGCAGAAAAAAATACAATAGAATCAAAGCCTATATATAACATAGTATATATAGGAAGATTAGCACCAGAAAAGGGTATTGGATTGTTACTTGATGCATTTGCCAAAGTAAAGAAAAAGTATAATGTAAAGTTATCTATTGTTGGAGATGGAGTACAGATAGGTGAATTAAAGAATCAAGCTCAGAATCTTAATATTAATAACGATATAATATTTTATGGTCAGAAGACAGATGTATCACAGTATCTAAGTGAGGCAGATATATTTGTGTATCCATCAACATGTCAGGAAGTATTTGGAATAGCATTGGTTGAAGCTATGGCATATGGTATTCCATGTATAGCTAATAATGTTGGAGGAATACCAGAAGTTATTGATGATAAAATAAATGGCTTTTTGACAACAGAGAATTCGTCAGATGAGATTGAGAGGCTGATAGAGCTTATCATAGAGAAGTATAATGATGGAACTATTATGAGTATATATATGAATGCCAAAGAGAAGGCTCAGAAGTTTTCAATATGTGATACTTGTGAAAACATTGAGAACAACTTGGTTAAATTATAGGGATATTTACGAAGAGGGGAGATATTGATGGGAAAAACTAACGAGCATGAGCAATTACGCAGGGCTCAGTTAATGATTGCAAGAGAAATTAAGAGAATATGTGAAAAATATAATATTAATTATTTTCTGGATTCAGGTTCAATGTTGGGTGCAGTTAGGCATGGAGGATTTATACCATGGGACGATGATATGGATATAGGAATGCCTAAGGAAGATTATAAAAAGTTTTTAGAAGTTGCTCAACAGGAACTTGGCGACAAATATTTTGTTGATAATTATAATACAAATGATGAGAATCCTATTGTATTTACTAAAATTAGGTTGGTTGGTACAAAATATATAGAGAAAATTGGCAATAAGAACAATAAACATAATGAAATATTTGTAGATATATTTTCATATTACTATATCTCAGATAATAGGTGGATTAGGAAATTTGAAGGTCTTAAAATGCAAATATACAGTCACATGCTGTTAATAAAAGGTGGATATAAAGTTTGGAAAGGAAAATCAGTTTTAAAGCATATTAAATTTATGCCAATACAAGTTTGCGCCATTTTTTTTTCAAAGAAAAGAATACGGAATAAAATAGAAAAATTATACGACAAATATTCAGAAACCGCTTGGCTAGGTGAAAGATCAGGTATAACATATGGGTATTGGTGGATGCCTAATGATGTATTTGATGAATATATAGATGTATCGTTTGAAAATGAGATTTTTAAAATACCAAAAAAATATGAGGAGTTTTTAAAAATAGCTTATGGTGATTATATGAAACTTCCTCCAGAAAGCGAAAGGATAACACATGAAGTAGAAGAAATAGATTTTGGAGAATATAAATTTTATTAAAACTAAGATGTGCAATCTGTTTAATGAATGGAAGTAGGTATATATGAATATTTATGATAAAGAAAAAATATCAATAATAATTCCAGCATATAACGCATCTAAAACTATAAAACGATGCCTAGATTCTATAATAAATCAGACATACGGCAATCTTGAAATAATTGTTGTCGATGATGGCTCGAAAGATACAACATTATCAATACTCAAGAAATGTGCAGAATTAGAATCGAGAATTAAGGTCATTTCAAAGCAGAATGGTGGTGCTGCTTCTGCAAGGAATGTAGGATTAAAAGAAGTTACTGGTGAATATATTACATTTTTAGATGCAGATGATTATATAGAATGTGAAGTGTATGAAAAGTTATATGAATTAATGCAGAAAAAAAATTTAGATATTGTATCGGCGTCAATTAGAGAAATATATATAGATAATCATGTTGAAGAACGTGTAAACGATAATAATTTACCGGTTATTGACGGGGAAAAAGCTTTATGTGATATGTTTTCATATGCAGGTGGAATAAGAACTGTTGTATGGGATAAATTGTATAAAAAGCAGGTTATAGAGGGGATATATTTTGATGAAAAATGTCCATATGGTGAGGATACGTTATTTAATTGTGAGGCAATGCTTAAGTGCAATAGATACGGAAGGATTTCTTATATAGGATATACATATGATCATAGAGAAAGTCAGATGACAGGGAAAAAATACAGTAGTGAAAGCTTATGTAATGTTTCAGTAATTGATAAAATGCAGAATATAATGCTTAAATATAACAGTTATACAGGAAATTTAAAAGACAGTTTTAATTTATATAAAATTATGATTTATAGACAACTATTTAATAGTATGTTACATGAAAAATTCTATTATGCAATTAAAGATGATTATTTATATCTAAGACAAAAATCAAGAAGCGTAAAGTTGAGAGACATAAGAAAGCATTTATCATTTAAACACCAGATACAATGGTTTGTGTATCTATATCTATTTAAGTTGTATCAAATTTTTTGCTAGAGAGATAAGAGGGGGAATATCACTAAAGAAGCGTAAAATGTCGTTAAGTTTATATGTACATCATAGTAATGTTACAGCATAGATAATTACGATTAAATATTAGTATTTAGTATTATTTTAAGTATATTTTATAATAAAATAGAAAGTTATAATCTTAAATCTGGTAATCAAGTAGGTATAATGTTACATTTAAGCTGACAAAATAATAATAGAACTTATAAAATATTGTTTCAAATTATAGTAAGGAGATAAGGATGATAATGAATATTAAGAGAAATATCCTGTTAAATCCAGGACCTTCAACAACAACAGATACAGTCAAGATGGCACAGGTTGTACCAGATATCTGTCCAAGAGAGAAAGAATTTGGTTCAATGATGAAGGGGTTAAGAGAGGATTTAGTTAAGATTGTGCATGGCAGTCTTGATGAATATACATCAGTACTGTTCTGCGGTTCAGGAACAATTAATATTGATGTATGTCTTAATTCTTTATTGCCAGAAGGAAGGAAGATACTTGTTGTAAATAATGGTGCATATAGTACAAGAGCAGTTGAAATATGTGAGTATTACGGAATGCCATATATAGATTTAAAATTCCCAGTAGATGAACTTCCTGATCTTACACTTGTTGAGAAAACTCTTAAGGAAAATCCAGATATAGCACTTGTACATACAACACATAACGAAACAGGAACTGGAATTCTTAATCCTATTAGTGCAATCGGAGCATTAGCACATAAATATGGTGCAGTATTTACAGTTGATACAACATCAACATATGCTATGCGTCCTATCAATGTATATGAAGATAATATCGATTTCTGTATGGCTTCTGCACAAAAGGGCCTTATGGCTATGACAGGACTTTCGTTTATTGTTGGAAGAACAGACATAATTAAGAAATCATCAGAATATCCTAAGAGATCATATTATTGTAACTTATATATGCAGTATGATTTCTTTGAGAGAACCGGTGAAATGCATTTTACGCCACCAGTCCAGACTATATATGCAACAATGCAGGCATTAAAAGAATACTGGGCAGAGGGTGAGCAGAACAAATGGGCAAGACATACAAGAGTATTTGAAGCTATTCACAGAGGTCTTGATGAACTTGGATTTAAAGATGTTATCAAGAGAGAACTCCAGTCGGGTCTTGTTGTTTCAGTCATTTATCCAGATGATCCTAACTGGGATTTCATGAAAGTACATGATTATTGCTATGATAGAGGTTTTACAATATATCCTGGAAAAATATCAACCACTAATACATTCAGATTGTGCGCATTGGGTGCAATTGATGAGGAAGATATTGTTGAGTTCTTTAAAGTGTTTAAAGATGCACTTAATGAGTACAATATCCAGATTCCGGCAAAATACAATTAAAGCAATGAATTGATATAAGGGAGACCAGCTATGAAAAGTCAACCATAAATTAGCAAAAAATTTCTTTTTCATA
>ERZ1034763.575-NODE-575-length-15706-cov-6.634400_pt1 | contig 15706 bp, 17 predicted proteins | sample MGYA00520701_ERZ1034763 | MGnify/ENA primary metagenome ERZ1034763 (study PRJEB33766, sample SAMN09781707) | gut metagenome | biome: gut microbiome | host: Homo sapiens | place: Madagascar | study: EMG produced TPA metagenomics assembly of the PRJNA485056 data set...
CATTTATGTAACATTTGGTGAATATTATAGTAATATAATATCGAGAAAGGAATTTTCTATGAGGCATATTCGTAGCAAAGTTTTTTTGTATCTTGGTGTTATGATGGTGGCATTTTTCATGCCTCTCATGCCAGTGGTACGAAAAGCAGTTACTACCGTAAAGATGACTGAGGTTGCAGAACTTGTTACAAGGGAAGCAACATATTCTGAGAATACAGCAGATATTGTATTATCAGGATCACAGGAAGAGAAGATTACAGGTATATATACAGGACTGGCGGTAGGCATTGTTGATGATTATCTTAATGTCTATACTGAACCAGACGAAAGTTCTGAAGTTGCAGGAAAGTTATTCACAGATAATATCGCAGAGGTTGTTGAGAGCGGTTCTGAATGGACGAGACTTGTGTCAGGTGACCTTGAAGGTTATGTAAGCACACCTTACCTTTGCTTTGATGATGAGGCAGAGGCAATCGGCGGGGATATGACAGCGACAGTTATGTCAGATGTTGCGTATGTATACGCAGGCCCAGATAAGTCAGAAGTGACATACACACTTGAGAATGGTGAGGAACTTCCAGCCGTAGGTAAATGCGGTGATTATATGATAGTTTCTACAGATAATGGAGAAGGATATGTTATAGATGCTGATATGGCACTTAACTATAACCTTCCATTTGGTAAGACTGTAGAGGAGATTGCAGCAGAGGAAGCGGCAGCAGCAGAAGCCGCAAGAAAGGCAGAGGAAGCCAAGGCTGCCAAGATAGCAGCAGCTATGCAGAACATTGATGTATCTTACAATCCTACAATGAATGTATCAGAGCAGGAAGTATGGATATTAGCCTGTGTTGTGGACTGGGAATCAGCATGGGAGTCATATGAAGGCAAGCTTGCCGTAGCCAATGTAGTCCTTAACAGAATCAGGAATACAAGATATCCTAACAGCATAGCAGGTGTTGTATATGCAAGAGCACAGTTCTCAGGGGTATCCGATGGAGCTGGCGGTCCAAGCAGCGCATTTCAGGCAAGACTTAATGCAGGCCCAAGGAATCAGGAATGTCTTAAAGCAGCTATGGATGCATTGTCAGGAACTAATAATGTAGGCAGTTACACAGCGTTCCGTCCATCATACAGCGTGGCATTAGAGACATTATCAAGCTTTACAATAATTGGAAGCCATGTATTCTACTAGATTGAAAGTGATAAACTATTATAAATAGCAGACAGCAAGCCGGGGTGTTCATATATGACGCTCCGGCTTGCTGTTTTACTTGCAAAAAATAAGTGTTTGCGATAGAATTATTTTCATATAGGTAACTTTTAAGAATTAAAATGCCATACATGAGAAAGGTGGATAAGAATATGGATTTAAAGGGAAGAGATTTTTTAACTCTGAAGGATTTTACTCCAGAGGAGATATTATTTATGATAGATTTAGCTGCAGAGCTTAAAGATAAGAAGCATAAGGGAATTGTTGAGCAGCCACTTATCGGTAAGAATGTAGCACTTATATTTGAGAAGACAAGCACAAGAACAAGATGTTCATTTGAAGTTGCTGCGCATGACCTTGGAATGGGAACAACATATCTTGACCCAACAGGCTCACAGATTGGCAAGAAAGAGAGCATCGCAGATACAGCAAGAGTTCTTGCAGGAATGTATGATGGAATCGAATACAGAGGTTTTGAGCAGTCAATAGTTGAAGACCTTGCCAAATATTCTAAAGTGCCAGTATGGAACGGACTTACTAACGAGTATCACCCAACACAGATGTTAGCAGATATGCTTACTGTAAGAGAGTGTCTTGGCAGATTAAAGGGTGTTAAGTTTGTATACATGGGTGATGCAAGATATAACATGGGTAATTCACTTATGATTGTGTGTGCTAAGCTTGGACTTCATTACACAGCATGTACATCAAAAGAATATTTCCCAGCGGCAGACCTTGTAGCACAGTGTGAAGAGTGGGCTAAGGAGAGCGGCGGTTCAGTTACACTTTCTGAGAATGTTAAGGAAGCAACTAAGGACGCTGACGTTATATATACAGATGTATGGGTATCTATGGGCGAGCCAGATGAGGTGTGGGCTGAGAGAATTAAAGCTCTTTCTCCATATCAGGTTAACAGCGATGTTATGAAAAATGCTTCTAAGAATGCAATATTCATGCACTGCCTTCCAGCTTTCCATGACCTTAAGACTAAGATTGGTTCACAGATTCATGAGAAATATGGTCTCACAGAGATGGAAGTAACAGACGAAGTATTCGAGTCAGAGCAGTCAGTTGTTTTCCAGGAAGCAGAGAACAGAATGCATACAATTAAAGCGGTTATGGCAGCAACACTTGGAGCATACAAGTAGGAAGAGGTTTAGATGTATTATACAACAACTGGATCATACAGAAGAGCTAAGATGATAATAGACTATGCTAATATAGTATTATGTGTATTTGTGGCAGTTATGGCAGTTATTATACTGTTTTTAAGAAGCAGCAGTGGAATACTGTTTCCGATAACATTCTTTGCTGGTGGAACAGTTAATCTGCTGTCAGGAATCAAGAAGCTGATGAACCAGAGCAGGGCGGCGGCGATAGTTCTTATTGTGGCAGCAGTAGTGATATACATATTAGCAATTATGTGCCTTGGAGTAGTACGCTGATGGATATTAAGACAAATATATTAAAAATATTAAGAAATGCAGATGGATATATCTCTGGACAGAGCCTGTGTGAGACACTCGGTGTGTCAAGGACAGCAGTCTGGAAATATGTCAATCAGTTAAAAGAAGAAGGCTATGAATTTGATGCGGTGTCCAATAAAGGATACCGCATTGTTAAGTACCCGGATATTGTAACTAAGGAAGAGATAGAAAGCCAGTTACAGGATGGGCTGACTGTAAAAAAGGTTGTTTATTATGATGAGACTGACTCGACTAATACAAGAGCAAAGCTTGCAGCAGAGGCTGGTGAGGAGTCAGGTACATTGTTTGTAACTGAATGTCAGACAGGTGGTAAAGGAAGACGAGGCAGAAGCTGGATATCCCCAGCAGGAAGCGGAATCTGGATGACTCTTCTCCTGCGCCCTGACATCAAGCCATATGATGCATCAATGCTTACGATAGTTGTGGCTATGGCTACAGCCATGGCGATTGCAGAGGTTGTAAAGAAAGACACTGATTCTGATGCAGAGTGCATGATAAAATGGCCTAACGACATAGTGCTTGGCAACCGCAAGATATGCGGAATCCTTACAGAGATGAGTGCAGAGCTTGAGCAGATTAATTATGTTGTTGTGGGAATTGGAATTAACGTCAATACAACAGATTTTGATGAGTCCATCAAAGACACAGCATCATCTATATATGTGCAGACTGATGACCATGTTAAGAGAAGTGACATAATAGCTGCATTTGCAAGACATTTTACAGGATATTATGAGGAGTTTGTAAAGACCTGTGATTTGTCAGGACTTATGGATGACTACAACCAGTGCCTTATCAATGCTGGAAGAGAAGTAAGAATTATAGAAAGAGATAGTGAATACACGGCAGAGGCAGTCGGAATAGACGAGGAAGGAAGGCTTATCGTCAGAAAGTCTGACGGAACAATGGAGAAAATTGTTGCCGGTGAAGTTTCAGTGAGAGGATTGTACGGATATGTTTGATGATGAAGAGGTAATATTATGTGCATCAAGCGCATATGATAAGAAATTCTATCTTAATGAAGAGTTTAGCAAGCTTCCAGATGAGATTAAGGATGACCTGAAAATAATGTGTGTCCTGTTCACAGAGGAAGTTGGCGGGATATTAAAGCTTGTATTTGATGAGGATGGAACACTGATGTTCCGTACAGAGGCAGATGAGGGTGACCTTCTGTATGATGATATAGCATGTGGAATGCTTATCAAGAAGCTTCAGTATGAGAAGCGAGAGCTGCTTGAGTCTGTAGAGATGTTTTACAAAGTATTTTTTATGGGAATTGAGTAGCTGGCGATGAAGATAGGAAATGTAGAGATTAAGGGCAATGTTGCACTGGCTCCCATGGCTGGGGTTACAGACCTTCCATTCAGACTCCTGTGCAAGGAGAATGGCTGCGGTTATCTGTATACAGAGATGGTGAGTGCCAAGGCGATATTATATAATAATAAGAATACAGAAGCACTTCTTAATGTGACAGAGGGGGAGAATCCTATAGCTGTCCAGTTATTTGGCTCAGACCCGCAGATTATGGCTGATATGGCAAAAAGGCTTGAGGAGAGACCATTTGATGTGATTGATGTCAATATGGGCTGTCCAGTTCCTAAGGTTGTCAATAACGGAGAGGGTTCAGCACTTATGAAAGACCCCGTGCTGGTCGGTAGAATCGTAGAGGCTATGGCAAATGCAATTAATAAGCCAGTCACTGTTAAAATCAGGGCGGGATTTAACTCGCAGAGCATCAATGCACCGGAGATTGCAAGAATAGTCCAGGAGTCAGGCGGCGCGGCAGTAGCTGTTCATGGAAGGACAAGGGAGCAGTATTATTCAGGCAAGGCAGACTGGGATGTCATAGCGAGAGTCAAAGCGAATGTGTCAATTCCGGTTATCGGCAATGGAGATATACTTACAGGGCAGGATGCGGTTGATATGATGAAGCAGACTGGGTGTGACGGCGTAATGATAGGAAGAGGCGCAAGAGGCAACCCATGGATATTCAACCAGATTAATGAGTATCTAAGCTCTGGCAAGGAGATGGTTCCGCCAGATATCACAGAAATCCATGATATGATTTTAAGGCATGCAAGGATGCTTGTTGAGGTAAAAGGCGAGTATACAGGAATGCGTGAGATGAGAAAGCATTTTGCGTGGTATACAGCAGGAATGAAGCATGCATCGGGACTTCGCAATGAAGTTAACCACGTTGAGCATATGGAGCAGCTTGAAGCTTTATGTGAGGCATTGACAGAAAGGTGCGACTAGTATATAATATTTTGACTAGTGTTATTTATAGGATAGGTATAAATGTACAGATATGGTGCATTTATGCGGGGGTCTGTATTGGTGCACACCTGATGCAGATTGATACAGGAAGTAATATTGTGTTGCAGAAATGAGGAGTAATATGGCAGAGAAGCAGTTTCTTACTAAGAGAGGTTATGACGAAAGAGTTGCATTACTTGAGAACCTTAAGGTTGTCAGAAGAAAGGAAGTAGCTCAGAAGCTTAAAGAAGCAAGAGAGCAGGGTGACCTTTCAGAGAATGCTGAGTATGATGCAGCTAAAGATGAGCAGAGAGATATCGAGGCGCAGATTGCTGAACTTGAAGAAATCTTAAAAAATGCAGAGATTATCCAGGATGATGCTTCAGGCAAGAAGGATAACGGCAAGGTTAAGATGGAGAGTACTGTCAAGCTTCATGATATAGAGTATGATGAGGATATCGAGTATGTAATCGTTGGTTCATCAGAGGCAGACAGCCTTAACAATAAGATTTCTAACGAGTCACCACTTGGTGCTGCACTTATCGGCAAGAAGGTTGGCGATATCGTTAAGGTAGAAGCTCCAGTTGGAGAGATTGAATATAAGATTATTGAAGTTAATAACTAATTTAAGGAGTTTTTAAAGTGGCAGAGAATAATACACAGAATGCACAGGCAGCTAACGGCAAGAATGCACAGCAGCCTGATGTTAATGAGCAGATAAGAAACCGTCAGGAGAAGCTTAAGGCTTTACAGGAAGCCGGCAAGGATCCATTCCAGATAACTAAGTATGATGTAACACATCACACAGACGAAATCAGAGCTTTATATGAGGCTCATGAGAAAGAGCTTCTTGGAGACAGACCAGCAGTTAATGTAGATGGTCTGGATGAGCAGCAGGCAAGAGAAGCTGTAACAGCTGATTATAATGAGAGAAGAGCAATCATGGATGCTTCTCCTATCAATGTAAGCTTTGCTGGACGTATGATGTTCAAGAGAGTAATGGGAAAGGCATCTTTCTGTAATATTGCTGATCTTAAGGGGAGAATACAGGCATATATTTCAAGAGATGCTATTGGCGAAGAGGCATATGCAGACTTTAAGAAATCAGATATCGGTGATATCTTCGGTATCAAGGGATTCATATTCAGAACTAAGACAGGTGAGATATCAGTTCATGCGGAGCAGATTACACTTCTTTCTAAGAGCTTACAGGTTCTTCCTGAGAAGTTCCATGGAATCACAGATACTGATATGAGATACCGTCAGAGATATGTTGATTTAATCATGAATCCAGAGGTCAAGGATACATTTGTAAAGAGATCTATGATTATCAAGGAGATAAGAAAGTTCCTTGATGGCAGAGGGTTCATGGAAGTTGAGACTCCAACACTTGTATCTAATGCAGGTGGTGCTGCTGCAAGACCATTCGAGACTCATTACAATGCACTTGATGAGGATGTCAAACTTCGTATTTCGTTAGAGCTTTATCTTAAGAGACTTATTGTTGGTGGTCTTGAGAGAGTCTATGAAATAGGACGAGTATATCGTAATGAAGGTGTAGATACGAGACACAATCCAGAGTTCACACTTATGGAGCTCTATCAGGCATATACAGATTATGAAGGAATGATGGAACTTACAGAGAGTATGTTCAGACATCTTGCTGAGACTGTATGTGGTACAACTAAGATTACTTATAATGGAATTGAGATTGACCTTGGCAAGCCATTCAGAAGACTTACTATGAATGATGCAATCAAGGAATATGCGGGCATTGATTTTGACACAGTTAAGACTGATGAGGAAGCTAAGGCTCTTGCTAAGGAGAGGGGAATTGAGTTCGAGGAGCGTCATACTAAGGGCGACATCATCAACCTTTTCTTCGAGGAGTACTGTGAGGAGAAGTTAATCCAGCCTACATTTATCATGGATCATCCACTTGCTATCTCTCCACTTACTAAGAAGAAGCCATCAGACCCTGAGAAGGTTGAGCGTTTCGAGCTTTTCATCAACACATGGGAGATGTGTAACGCTTACTCAGAGCTTAATGACCCAATCGACCAGAGAGAGCGTTTCATACAGCAGGATAAGAATGCAGAGAATGGTGATGAGGAAGCACAGCATACAGATGAGGACTTCCTTAATGCACTTGCAGTCGGCATGCCTCCAACAGGTGGTATCGGATACGGTATCGACCGCCTTGTCATGCTTCTTACAGATTCAGCAGCCATCAGAGACGTTTTATTGTTCCCTACTATGAAAACTATAGGCGGAGCAAAGCCTGAGAGCAGTACAGCTCCTAAGGCTTCAGGAGAAGTTAAGGCTGCACCAGAGAAGATTGATTTCTCTAATGTTAAGATTGAGCCATTATTTGAGGAGTCAGTTGACTTCGAGACATTCAGCAAGTCAGATTTCAGAGCTGTTAAGGTTAAGGAGTGTGTTGCTGTTCCTAAGTCAAAGAAGTTATTACAGTTTACACTTGATGATGGCACAGGCAAAGACCGTACAATCTTAAGCGGAATCCATGCTTACTATGAGCCAGAAGAGCTTGTTGGAAAGACTCTTATCGCTATAACAAACCTTCCACCAAGAGTTATGATGGGAATTGAGTCATGCGGTATGTTGCTTTCAGCAGTTAATAATCTTAAGGATTCAGAGGATGAGGAGCTTCACCTTCTTATGGTTGATGACCACATTCCTGCGGGTGCAAAGCTCTACTAGGATAGAATAATATAATGATGTAGAATCATGATATGACAACAAAACCCCCATTAGATAGAGAAATCTGTCTGATGGGGTTCTTTTTGCGTGTAGCATTTCACTTTTAAGGAGTACTTGCGTATGTCAGTTCCCAGTTGATTGTGAATCAGTTGTTAGATTTTTCGGTAGATATTGCAATATGTGATTTTAAAGCAGGTGGAGACTGGGATAATATTGTTTCTGCGTATGCGGAATATACGGATTGTGATGTGTTATTAAGGCAATTTTATGATTCATTTGTAGATACTATTCACAGCAAGGGGCATGTGGTATACTGTGCCTATGTAAAAAAGAATGTGTTTTGCAAATCGGGATATAGTTAGGGACTATAAATACCATTACTTCATAATGGAGGGTGAAATATGAAGATAAAACAACAATCAGCAATCAGGCAATTTTTGGTTCATGAATTTGGAGAACAAAAAGGTCTTCTTTATTTTGAAAAACAGGAATTAGTCCTTCAGAATATAATAAATTCAACAAAAGGAAAGAGTAAGAATCAACTTAAAACTCTAAGAAATACAATTCTGCCAAGAATCGCTTTGTATCGGGTACTTTTGAGCTTTGAACCGGATAAAAATGTTGTGTTTGATACTATGCGTAAATACATGATAGATATAGTTGCTGTGAGTAAACATAAATCGACAGCAAAAATGGAAAAAGTCCCCGGATTTTTTTATATTTACAAAACCGCATTTTTGAAAATTATGCGGACTACCGATCTTCAGGACAGCATTCAAGAACACGGGAGGAAATATTATAATATTACAATCACCAGATGTTTATGGCATGATGCTTGTGTTGAACATGGTTGCCCTGAGTTATGTCCGCTGTTTTGTGATGTAGACGATGTGACATATGGGGGATTGCGTAAAATCGGCTTTAGGCGGACAAAGACACTTGGTTATGGTGGCGATTGCTGTGATTTTCATTTCTTTCAGAAATAACAGAACGGAAAACATTAAGGCTGGTACATATGTGTAAGGCACACGAAGGTTTATTGAAGAAAAAATCTCAGTTTAGAAAGCGTGTAATCTATGTCGGGCGGGATGCTGACAGGCAGTTAAATCGGAACTTGTCAATCCGGATACTTAAAAAGCTTAGTGGAGTGCGGGAATGCAGATAACAGACTTGTAAATCATATACGCAATATGGTATAGTAATAAGAGTTAGAGTCACCTAACTATAGAGTTGCCAACAGAGGATAGTTGAGAGGGTGGTATGTTATTATTGAAAGTTTTCTGCTGAATTTCGTTCTGCTAATGGTGTGCGTGATGAATATCCGCAACAGCCCGGTGGGCGGAGTGCATTGGTATGAGAAAAATGTGCAGGACCGCGTGGTGGAACTGGGATTGATCACAAAAGAACAGATTAAGAAAAACATGTTGTTGTCGTTCATTCCGTTTATGATCGTTCTGCTGATTCTGGCTCCCATGATGGTATTTTTCATCAACGGTGCCGAAAATTTTCTGGAAGGTTTTGTACAGCTGACGGTAATGTTTGAGATCTGCGGCATCTTCGACAGAGTATTTATCGACTGGTACTGGGTGGGACATACAAAGTCCTGGGTCATTCCTGGCACCGAAGATCTGATGCCCTATGTTCCAGCGAAAGCCTGGGTGAAGAAAATACTGGGTACGATCATAGAATATCCGCTGATGGCAGCGTTGCTGTCATGGATCATGTGTCTGATCTTAAATAAGTAAATTTGACAGCCACTGATTTTTACCATAAAACGAATAGTAAGAATGTTCTAAAAGGAAAAGAAAATAGAAGCGGTCAGCATGGACGAAGTGGCAAAGGAAGCCGGTGTGGGACGTGCCACACTGTTCCGTTGTTATTCCAATAAGACGGAACTGGTCATTGCGGTCTGCGCACCGAAATGGAAGGCTTATCTGGACAAGCTGGATGAGACGAGACCGATCTCTTCGGTGCATGACATTCCGGCAATCGGCAGATTTGTTTTTACCCTGGATAGCTACATCGGCATGTATCAGAATCACAAGGACTTGCTGCAGTATAATGACAACTTCAACAATTACGTAACACACCAGACTGTGCAGGAAGAGGAACTGGAGAATTTCCACGCATCCCTGAATTCCATCAACACGAGACTTCATATGATGTATGCGAAGGCAAAAGAGGACAAGACTTTCCGTACGGACATTCCAGAGGAACAGTTCATGCGAGTGACGGTGCATACCATGATGGCGGCATGTACCCATTATGCGGGCGGTTTCATCTGGGGAGCAACGGATAACAAGGATTATACGGGAGATCTGTTGCTTTTAAAGGAAATGATTCTGAACTATGCCCAGAATGACAAATCCCAGTTTGTAAGGGGTACAACAAGCCTCCCACACTGCCGATATGCCATCGGCATCGGAGAGCGAATATAAAGGAGTCATTCAAATGAAAAAGTATGAACCAAAAGCAATGGTGGCCATTAGCCGCTATCAGAATTTTTTCAGACACTGCCGTATGACATCCAGACTGATATTTATACACGGATGGATGAGCTACTTGTGGAAGAAAGAAATTACTGCGACAAGGGAAACTACAATCACATGGCACAGATTCTCACTTCCATCGCCATGTACGAGGTGCTTCAAAGACATGGCAAAAGTGAAGAAGAAGCATATAAGATTGTCTCAGAGGAAATGTGGAAGTTTCTTGATCCGTCAGGTATGCAGAAGCTTGCAAAGAAAAGCTTCTTTATGCCGCTGATGAAGAAAATTGTTCCCTTTGGTTTCAAGAAAGGTTCCGGCATCGGTTGGCGGTATACGTGGCACAAGGATGATCCCAAGGATAAATTTTACTTTGAGACAAACGAATGCATTTATGCAAAAATTCTTGGTAAGCGGAATTTAATGAAGCTTGGAACCATGTGTTGTCAGGCAGATGTCATCAATTACGGGAATCTTCCCTATACAGACTTTAAACGGACAAAAACTCTCTGCTATGGCGATGATTTATGCAATTTTGAATTTACCCGTCATGAAACCGACGCAGGAGACGGATGGGAAAGATATAAGAGCAGATAACGGAAAGTGGAGGAATGTAAAATGGACAAAAAAGAACTCGGAGTAGTTGAGGATACGCTCTTTGTACCGATGCTCGGCAGAATTTATGCCAGCGAAAACTGCCCGAATATCTTAAATGACCAAAAGGCACTTGAGTTAAAGCCCTTGCTGCCGAAAAACGTAACAGAAGGCGACACGCAGACGCAATACACATATCTGGCATCAGCTTCCAGATCTGCTAATATGGATCGCTATATTGCCAACTTTATGAAGCGCAAGCCTGAGGGAGTGATTGTTCAACTCGGTGTCGGACTGGAAACGACATACTATCGTGATGATAACGGCAAAACTGTATGGTATGGGGTAGACCTTCCTCATGTAATAGAATACAGAATAAAACTGCTGGGTGAGTCAGAGCGTGAGAAGTTTATTTCCGGTGACGCTTTCAAGGAAGACTGGCTAAATCAGATTCGCAACGACTACCCCGATGCTCCATTGCTGATAACAGCGAGTGGTCTGTTTTACTATTTTGAAGAAGATCAGGTGCTCGATTTGATTCGTATGCTTCAAGGACGCGGAGATATTGAGCTTTTATTTGATACCGTCAACAAGAGCGGAATGACTATGATGCAGAAGAAGTATATGAAGACTGTAGGGCATGAGGATGCAAAGATGTTCTTCTATGTGGATTCAGCACCACGAATGGCAGATAAGATAGGTGGTGGTATTACGGTAGTATCCGAGGAACCATTCTATCGAAATATCGATAAAAAGGGTCTGGAATTTTCTACAAAGCTGAGCATGCGCATTTCTGACATGATGAGTATGGTCAAGATGATACATCTTCGGATTTCGTGATATACCGCTGCCTCCCCCCATACTGTCGACATGCCATCGGTGGCGGGGAGCGGAGCAAAAAGCATAGGAGATAAATTCCAATTTGTAGAACTAACGAAACGCAGAAAACTATATAAGAATAATCAACAGGCAGGTAGTCTTATAACGAGACAGCTTGCCTTTCTTTATGCTTGCAAGTGTCATTTCTCAAGGAGTGTTCAAATGAACCCCCTTTTGAACACCCCAGAGAAAATATGGTTAAATTGTATCAAGTTCAGTGTTCCAACGAAGGAAATAAGTCCAGCGGAGAGCAGCGCTTCGCTGGTTCTCTGGGCTATGAAGTAGTCGTAATCCTGTTGAATTTCGATGGGTGATATCGGTACAGCCTTTAGATGAGAAGCGATATCCGTTGCCTGTAATACTGCTTTTGTTTCTTTCTGCATGAAAAGCATCTCCAGTTTCAGTTCTTCACTTTCCACTGGAGATTCGTGGTGGATTTGAGCGGATAAAAATGACAAGGTGCATCAAGGTCTATGTATAAACTTCTCTATGGAATGGATACATGGCACGGGGCAATAGCGCTATCTGATTATGACGGTAAAATTACCCGTGTAGTGCATGTGTGTGACAGCACGGAGGACAAAAGATTTATTGTTTACTATTTACAACACTTGGCATTTCAAGGTGTTTATAAGTTGATATCCAATGGCGTTAGTGGAAACACAAGTGATTTTCGGAGTTGGGATAAAGTAAGTGATATTTGGATAGCTATTCCAAAAACCAAGGAAGAGCAAAAGAATATTTGCGATTATCTTGATAGGCATTGTAAATCAATTGAAAAAGTTATTGCCGAAAAAAAGAGCAGCTAGAAGTCCTAGATGAATATAAAAAATCCCTGATCTATGAATACGTCACAGGAAAGAAGGAGGTGCCATCTATATGATCAGACAAGGCGGATGGTACTGGTATCTTTCCGGTGAAGAGGCCAAGCTCGAAAAGCACATGGCTTTGGCGTGCTGCAGTTTAATGCAGTGGTGGCGACCAATCTTCATGCGCGTCATCTATATGAACGGCTGGATTTTATACAACTGGGCACCATACCGGGAGGCTTTCGTATGAAGGACGGACATTATGAGGATATCTGCCCGTATTATCATGTACTGTAACGAAAATTGTTATAGTTATTCTTGCATAGGATGGATAGTTGCATTAAAATAACATTAGACGCAACTAACCATCCTTTTTTATTTCCGGATGGTAGAAAATAGAGGAGAAAGACATGACAATTTATGAATATGGCGACCGGAGCAAGCCACACATACTTTTGATTCACGGCATGTGGATGATACATGAAATGATGCTGCCGTATGTGGATAAGTTAAGGGATGACTATCATATCATTGCACCGGATCTGACCGGACATGGAAGTGACACAGGACGGTTTGAATCGGCACAAAAAGAGGCTTCGGAAATTGTAGACTGGCTTGTGCAAAATCAGATGACGGAGCTTGCGCTTGTTTTTGGAGCGTCGCTCGGCGGTGTGATTGCTATGGATGTGATTTCCAATGAAACTGTTTTACATACGCACTGTGCTGTTATGGAAGGAGCTTCCCTTACGCGTGTGCGTGGCGTGGAATGGCTGTTTCGTGCGATGTTCTGTGCCATGAAAAAGCATCCGGAGACAATTGCCAATATGTATGCATCCTTGCCGGAGCTTGATGATGATGCGGGAAGGATGCTTTCGGATACAATGGCGCGTACGGATAAAGAAATGCTTTCCAATCTTGTGCATAGCTGCAACAGTTATTCGTTTGAAACGCGTCTGCTTTCGCCGGAGTTGCAAAGACACCTGTTTTTTGAGTTTGGCAGTAAGGATTCGCATCTGGTCTGTCAGAAGTCAATTAAAAAATATTATCCCGGAGCAAAGATCATAACGAGAAAGGGCTATGGACATTGTGAATATATGTTTACACACAGTGATCAATATGCGGAATTGCTGAAAAGCTATATGGAGGAGAAATGATTATGAAACTACTATTATTGATGGGATTGATCGGTCACATATTACAGGGGATACGGTGTTTGTACCAGCAGGTACCTGGCATAACGTATGGAATACCGGATCAGAACCTTTAAAACTCTCCTCTATCTATGCTCCACCAAATCATCCAAGAGGAACCTACGAAGAAAATAAACAGCAGTAAATTGCCTCTTTACTTCATATTCAATTTGTGAAACACTCCTTATTGACCTAAAGTCAATAAGGAGTGTTTTGTTATGAAGCGAATGAATGATACAAATCAGAGAAAGCAACAGATATTACAGACTGCGGAAGCCAAACAAGTCCTATTGCGAACAGTCAATCACTTGAAAAACAACGCAGTGGGTAAGAAAGAAGGTGATACAGGGAAACTTTGAAAGGGAGGTGCAGGAGTATGACGAAGAATTTGGAATTAGCGAAGAAGCTTGCGGTTCTTGGCTGGATTCACCGGAATGGATTTATTTCAGATGATGAATATGCAAGAGCCAGAAGCCGAATCATGGGCGAATACAAGATTTGTTCTTTTATGGCAGTTTAGATAGATTCGTACATTCGTTCTGATAACAAACCAAGCGACTCTAATCATGGAATAACGCTAAAAGAAGCGAAATCCAATTTCTCAAAATTTGGTGCTTGTGAAAAAGAAATGTTATGTTATGTCCGACCACCAAGAGATGATGAAAAAGAAATTTTATAGCGACAACTTCCAGTTTTGTCAGACTCACAACAATTTAATATGTTAAGTATGTAAAGACTACACTTATTAGATACCAGAGAGATGAAGCCAAGAAGATTCTTGCCACATTAAAGAATGGGCTTAATTGTTCCGATATTACAGGTGAGTGTGGAGTGACCTCTTTGAATAAGTCCGTCTTATGGGTAAGAATATTGATGAAATCGTTTATAGAATTGTAGATTTTTTGCTTGAGCTACCTTATGGAACTGAAATATCCATAAGAGAAGCAATAGAGTAATTGAACTCTACAGAGGACTGCAGAAGTTTGTACATAAAGTGTTTGATGTGGAGTAGAGAATTATGGAAGGAAACTTATTGAATAGCAGTTTATATTTGAACAGAGTAGCTGTTTCAAAACCAATTCCAAGAAGCAATTATTTGGCAAAGCTTCCTGTAATTAAAAATTTGAACAAAATGGATGGAGTACAGTTTACAAAACCAGTTACATTTATAGTGGGTGAAAATGGAGTGGGAAAGTCTACTCTTATAGAAGGAATTGCAGTTGCAATGGGATTTAATCCTGAAGGTGGAACTGTCAATTTTAGTTTTTCTACAAAGGAATCACATTCCAATTTGCATGAATATTTGACTGTTAGTCGTGGATACAAGAGACATAGAGATGGATTCTTTCTGCGAGCAGAGAGCTTTTATAATGTTGCTTCTAATATTGATGATATAGATAGTGAGCCTGGACTTGGCGCAAAGGTTATTTCAAGCTATGGTGGAGTGTCATTACATAAGCAATCACATGGAGAAAGCTTTATGGCACTTGTTGAAAATCGCTTCTATGGAAATGGTTTGTATATATTAGACGAACCGGAGGCAGCGCTATCTCCGATGCGACTTATGAGGCTTATGTATTGTATAAAGGAATTGGTCGCAAAGAATTCACAGTTTATCATATCTACGCATTCTCCGATTTTGATAACATTCCCGGGAGCAGAGGTGTTAGAGATTACGCAAGAAGGGATTCAGTCCGTTAATTATAAGGATACGGAACACTTTATGATTACAAAAAGATTTATGGATGCACCAGAAAAAATAGTTGAAGAGTTATTAGGATAAGAGATGTAATGACTAATGTATTGTATAAAAGGACATAACAATACATTCCTTATTTGAGGAATTGACAAATGAAATGTTACTGCCAGTGATTATAGTAAATGGCCACTGGCAGTAATTTTTAGTTTATTCGTTTTTTCTTACGTAGTGAGTTTTTCTGCCGGACCCAAGGCGTTCTATCGTTCCATCGGAAACAAGCTTTTTAAGTGCAGCTTCAACAGAGGAACTTCCAAGGCTTGGCTAAGGATGCGAAAGCATGTTATAAGATGAATAGACTGGTGCTTGTGAACCTTG
>ERZ1034763.576-NODE-576-length-15693-cov-4.494437_pt1 | contig 15693 bp, 15 predicted proteins | sample MGYA00520701_ERZ1034763 | MGnify/ENA primary metagenome ERZ1034763 (study PRJEB33766, sample SAMN09781707) | gut metagenome | biome: gut microbiome | host: Homo sapiens | place: Madagascar | study: EMG produced TPA metagenomics assembly of the PRJNA485056 data set...
GTTTGGGGCTGATTGTGATGATTATCTTTTTGATGTTTGTCGGTATGTTTGCAGCTGGTTTTTTGGGGCGCTTTTTCATCCGCTTGGGGGACTGGTTTGTATCCAGAGTGCCGCTGGTTTCGTCAGTCTATTCGTTGCTTAAGCAGATTTTTGAAACGGTTTTTTCAAACAAAACGCAGGCTTTCAAAAAAGTTGTAATGCTTGAGTATCCGCGTAAAGGTCTTTGGATTATCGGGCTTGTCAGTGCCGATCTTAAAGGCGAGGTCAAAGATAAACTGCCTGAAGATATGCTTAATGTTTTTATTCCCACCACGCCCAACCCGACTTCCGGCTTTTTGATTTTTGTTCCCCGCAAAGATGTTATAGAACTTTCGATGAGTGTTGAAGAGGCGATAAAGTTTATTGTGTCAGGGGGACTTGTGGAACCCAAAAAAGGTGTCTAGCTGGCAACTCATACAGAACTATAAACAAAAGCCTGCACAGGGCAGGCTTTTTTTGTAAATGGCGATCTCGAGAGGATTACTCCGCGCTTTGCTTGAGTTGCACTGGCGCTCATCGGCTTTGCCGACCGCGATACTCCCGTATCGCTTTCGCTTGTAGTCGAACCTCTATCTCAGAGGTTCAAATCCTGCGAGCTCTCATCACTTACAAAAAAAGCCTACACAAGGCAGGCTTTTTTTGTAAATGGCGATCTCGAGAGGATTACTCCGCGCTTTGCTTGAGTTGCACTGGCGCTCATCGGCTTTGCCGACCGCGATACTCCCGTATCGCTTTCGCTTGTAGTCGAACCTCTATCTCAGAGGTTCAAATCCTGCGAGCTCTCATCACTTACAAAAAAAGCCTACACAAGGCAGGCTTTTTTTTGTAAATGGCGATCTCGAGAGGATTCGAACCTCTGACCCACAGCTTAGAAGGCTGTTGCTCTATCCAGCTGAGCTACGAGACCAATGTTTTAATCTCAAGACAGCCTCAGTAAAAACATATTTTTTAATCAAAGTCAAGAACTTTAATAAATATTGCTGTTGATTTTCAAAGTTGTCTGTATTTAAACGTTTTATTTTCTTGCGTTGAGCAATTTTGCTGATATGATATGTCTGAACTAATAGTTTTGAGGTTTGAAAATGAAAACGGATATTGATGTTTCTTTTGTCATGAGCGTGTATAACAAAGAATATTATTTGCCGGCGGTGCTTAAGGCGCTTTTGGGGCAGACCGGCGTTAAAAATCCAGAATATATTTTTGTTGATGACTGCTCAAAAGATTCTTCGGTTCAGATTATCCGCCAAATGACCAAGGGGCTTAAGAATGTGACGATTGTCGCAAAAGACCATAATGACGGGATTAGCGCGACATGTAATCAGGGAATTGCTTTGGCTAGAGGTGAGTGGATCAGAATGCTTGATTCTGATGATATTTTTCCATTGGATTCAACTGAAATTATGTTGAAACTGGCTCAAGAAAACAAGGCAGATATGGTTTACGGCTGTTTTGTAAAGACAGGAAAAGAGCCGGAAGACCTTTCGGGTGAGCATCTTGAGGGGCGTTTGACATATCGTTGCTATGATAATGCGCTGCATGCCGTTTTAACAGGACGTTTTACGCGTATGGGGCAGCTTGTTAAGCGCTCTCTCCTCCAAAAGTCGGGGGGGGCGGATCCTTTGGTCTTTATTCAAGATGAAAGCCTTCCGTTACGCGTGGCGCGCTTGGCGAAGGGCAAAATCATCAAATTGTTTAATAATGTTGTTTTGGTGCCCAAAGAAACGAATAACCTGAGCAAGGTAACCGTTCAGCTGGATCATGATAGATTTTTTGCAAACTATAACGTGCTTGTTGCTTATGCCAGTGAGCTTGATAAAAAATCTGTTGAGCTTTTGAACCTGAAGTCAGTGTCGGCGAATTGGAAATATGTGAAGAAAAATATGCCGCATCCTTATTTGACAGCGGATTTTTGGACGTATCTTTATACAAAGGTTTTTCTTCCCGCTCCGAATTTTGGCAGACTGAAAAAATATGCCAAACGTTTTGCTCATTTGTCTGGTGTGTTGCGGTCGGCCGAGATGAAAGAGGCTCTGAGAAATGGTGTTTATGATTAGTCTTCTATCATAAAATCTTCTTCAAAATCGACATTGTGCCGCATGCCTCGGTAATGATTAAGTGCCAAGATTCTGTCGGCATAAGCTACATTATTTTGTGAAACATAGGTGTCGATGGCTTGTCGTTTTTTCTCTGTGACTTTTGAAATATCTATGTAGTGCGTCGGGGCGGCCATGGCTCCCCAAACCTCGTAATAGACGGCTGTTGCTTTGAGGTGTTGCTCTTTTTTTAGCCGCTTGAAAAAAGCCTGCGGAACAACGTGGTCTTTGTGCGGGTCAAGCGGGTGAGGCATTACAACATAATCATAGACCGAAAAATTGAGTTTTTTGAATAAATCGTATGCTTCAACCAGCCGTGTGTCCTTTGCGCGCATAAAGGTGTAATTTTTGACGCTGAATAAATTCATCACTTTGGCAAATTCTTTTTCGCGAATTTCTCTGATATTGTTTTTGCCCTTAAAAGCCCCGTCTGTCAGCAAAACAACATCGCATTGTTTTCCGTATAAAGCCAATAGTCCGCCGCAACCGATTGATTCGTCATCGGCATGAGGCGCTAAGATGCAAATTTTGTCTGTTGGGCGGATTTCTAATTTTTTTATTTTCGGAAGATTCGGTAAGTTGTAGCCGTTAATTAGATTGAGCCAGAATCTTTTTAATTTTTTCATCTCAACCTCGCTTTATTTGAGGTTTTGAGATGCCTTTTTATTGCAGAATGTCGTTTGTTTGAGGTGGTTTTATTTCTGCTTTTGAGATGTTTTGTCTTGGTGTTTTTCCGTTTTACCCCTCCCCAGAGAATTCTTGCGGCTTTTAGTTGAGTTTCAATAAGATAGATAAACTCTTTTAAATCGAAATTCCAAGTTTTTTCAGAACATCTTTTTTTGATTAATGTCCAAAAAGACTTTTTAGAGGTTTGAATTTTGAGAACCAATTTTTCGTCTTTTGCTGGGTTTTGCCAAAGTGTTTCTCTGTTTTTCTTGTATTTTCGTATAATGTAATGAGTTCCGAAAATGGTAATTTCAAATTTGTCTTTGATATTCCAATCAGGTTTCCAATTGCCTGCATAATGATGGACAGCGTAAGATGTTTTGTCTTGTTTGGCAAAATGAAAATAATCATATAAGAATGAATTTGGATAAAATTCAATTTGGCCTTTTTTGAGGTATGTTGTCGGAATGTTGTATTTTTTTGTGAGAACGTCAGCAAAATATACTGGATTTGTTGTTCGGTTTAAGGAACCGTCCGGATTGATAAAAGGAGTTGAGTTGTATACGTCCAACAGATCTTTGATGATTTGATTGTGAGGAACGGCGCCGACAAGTGCGGGGCTTAATCCACGAGCTGAACCGCAGGATTGACAGCCCATAAAAAAATCATGAATCAAAAATTTATCCAACGGGCGCAGGACTTCCTCATCGGTATCCATGTAGATTCCGCCTTCTTCATATAGGATTTTGAGACGAGCATAGTCCGAGGCAAAGGCATATTGTTTTTGTTCAAGAGCTTGTTTAAAATAGAGATTATCAAACTTGTCGAGGCAAGTATCATCCCAACGGATGATTTGATAATCCGGTAAAATTTTCTTCCAGCTTTCAATGCAGAAACTTTCTTTTGCGCTGGGAGCTTTTGAACCAAACCAGATATAATGAATTTTTTTAGGTATCATTTTATTTGCTCTTTGTAATTTTTTTGAATAAGGCGTCCCATTGATCCAAAAGGACTTCAGGCGCATAGGCTTTCATATCTTCTCGGGCGTTTTTGCCGAATTTGATGCGCAGAGCTTTGTCAGACATCAGCTTTTTGAGTTTGTCGGCAAAGTCATCAACATCTTTGGCTAAAAATCCGTTATGTCCGTCGACAATGATTTCATTGACGGAATGAGCATAGTCAAAGCCGATATGCGGCAAGCCGATAGCCATGGCATCGGCAATAGCTAGGGAAAAACCTTCGCAATTGCTTGGAAAAGCATGAATATCGGCGCCTCGATACAGGCTTTCGACATCTGTTGAGAAACCTTTCAGAAAGACTTGATTTTCAAGGTTGTTTTTCTGAATAAGGCTGTTAATTTCGGCGTCGTATTCGGGATATTTTTTGATTCCCCAAATTTCAACTTTCCAATCAGGGAAATCTTTGGCAATTTTTGCAAAGGCTTCGACCAGAAGGTGCGGTTGTTTGATTTTCTTTTCGACACGGGCGACATAAATAATTTTTTTCTTTTCGTCGGTCAAATCGACGGTGTCTTTTTCGTCATATTGACGGACAGGGTTTGCGATGCGGACAATGTTTTTGGGCTCAAAGAATGGATCAATGTCGTTTTTGTAAGAATTCATAAGTACCTGAAAGGTATTGACCTGCAGAAAACTGCGTTTGCAAATTTGGCGCATGATAAAGTTCTTTTTTAAAACTTTGTTCAAGATAATCGGCGGGTAGTTGTGAACCATTTGAACAATCGGAATATTATGATGTTGAAAGCGCGTAATATTATACAAATCTGTTGGAAAATAACAGATAATGACATCGGGTTCTTCTTCATTAATCAGCCAATTGAAACGCGCGTAAGGAAACAAAAATTTTCCTCTGAATTTGCGCCAAATGTTGACCAGCGGGTTAGATGTTTTGGCGTTGAGGTTGGCGATGCGGACGCGTTTGTCCAATTCATATCCCTTGGTGGTTTTTCCCAGTTTTGAGTAGGTGTCGCAGGCAATGACAACATCATGTCCGCGGCCGACAAAAAGATTGGCCAAATAGACAACCCAGTTTGTGTTCAGGACATTGCGATCTCTGACCAGCATCAATTTCATAACAATATTCTCCCGTTCAAATTTTTACAATATAAAGCGGATTGTGCCATCTTTTTTTGTGAATGGCAACACAAAAAACCCCCCCTGTTGGAATTTCGAGGGTATTATAAATTCAGTTCTGTCAGAGGTCAAAGATATTGGTGTATCCGACGGAAATTCCGATGAGAAGATTGTCGCCGTCTTTGTCGGCGCCGCGGGCTTTGGCTCTGAAATATTGCACAAAAGGCGACATGCTGAAGCAGTTTTTGAGCGCTACATCCATACGGCCGGTCAGATTGAGCTCGTATTCAAAATCGGTTGCCTCGTATTGGCTGTATGCAAAATAACGTCTGTAATATCCTTCAAGTTTGAAATCTACACCGTCGCGCAGGTTGTATGCCCAGTGGCCGCCGAATTCGCCGGCTGTTTTTTGGATGTCTTCGTCATAGGTCAAGTCCCAATCCTGAACTAGGGCGATATACATATCGTCAAAATATGTTCCGTTCAGGGCTTTGAAACCGGCCTTTCCTCTGAAAACTTTTGTCAAAGGGGCATCGTCGCTTTTGGTAAATTCGGTCTGATAGCCAAGGTTTACAAAAGGACCGACATCGGCTTCGTCCCATTTCCAAAGTTTTTCGGTATAGTCGGTGGAGATGAGTATCTTATCGGCGTTTTCTGTTTTTGTCTTTTCGCCTTCGGCCGGCTTGAGCGTTGTTTTGCCGTATTCGGCATAGAGTGCATTATCCCAGCGCACGGAAGACGTTTCGTGTTCCAGAACAAAGTCAAGAACGCCTTTAATAACCTGTTCGCCGTCGGCGCTGAGTTTTGAGTTGGGCGAATCCTGATATTCTTCGGCGTTGCCGACGCTGGTGGAAGAGATATCCAAGGCAACACGGCGGAAATTGGCGCGCCAATCGTTTTGCACATCAGGTTCATCGGCCAAAGCGGCGCCCGCTGTCAGCAGGGCGCAGGTTCCGGCAAGAAATTGTTTAAAAGCCATCAGATTTAATCCTTTGTAAAAAGTGACTGTCTTGGCGGCAAGTTTATCGACGGGGAGGGCGCCTGTCCAGCATAAAAAACAGGAAATTAACATTTTAGGAAAAATATGTGTTGACAAAGCGCGTTTGGCATATTATTAAATATCTCGAATTTGATGGCGGGATAGCTCAGTCGGTAGAGCGGAGGAATCATAATCCTTGTGTCGTGGGTTCGAATCCCTCTCCCGCTACCATATAAAAGCCGCTCCTTTGGGGGCGGCTTTTTGTGTATCTTAAGTTGACTTTAGAAATAAAGCCACTATACTCTAAACCTATCAGAGGAGAAAATTGTGAAAAGATTTATTTTATTTTTATTGTTTTTTTGTGGAATTTTAGGACAAGTTCGGGCTAAAGAAACTGATATTACAAAAATGGAGCAACGGCTGGATGAATGTTTGTCAATTTTTGAAAAAAAAGAGCAAAAATGTTCTCAAACATGGCGTATGGAATGTTTTAATCCTCTTATAAATGCACAGAAAGAGCTTCAGCAGTGTTATAAAAAAACAGCACTTGATATTTTGGAAATTTTTTATGGCCTATCGGCAGAAGATGCTGAAAAGAAGCTTGATGAGTATAATGATTTTTTGTATAAACAATATGGGTTTATTTTTGGAAAAACAACTTATTGTAAGAAAAATAACTGTGGCATATCAATATATCTCTATACTGAATATGCCACGAGTCAAGCTCTTGCTGATTATGTTCATAAGATGATCAATTCTGTATCTGCACGTCTTTAATAATTATTAAATCGCTTTCGGTGTCCTTTTTCAAAGATTTGTTGTGATGGGTTGTTTTTTAAGTACTGATCTTCGGTTTTATGAACATTCTTGATAAAGTTTTCTTTGACGATATCATGGTTAGAGATTTGAAGAGCTTTTAATGTTATGGGACCTATAATTCCGTCAGCAGGTACATTTAATGCCTTTTGTAGGTTTATGATAGCTGTTGGTTGTCCTTGAACAACTCCATCATCAAAAACTATACCTGCAAGGCTGTTGGGAAGTTTATTTATTTTAGGACCTATCCAATAATCTCTGTAAAATATAGCACTGGCTCTTTCTGGAGTCATTTTTTTTATATTTTCGTTTGGGTATGCACGAGAACTAATACCATAGTTTGTTTCACCTCCGTTGTCATTTGGGTGATTTACATATTCGCCTTCGTTATATTTTGTTCGTTTTAATGCTTGTTGAAAATTGCTATCTGCGAGCATTTTATCAATATATTCTTTGCTAAAATCGTTTCCATAAAGAGAGTAATCAACTGTATTTTTTTCAGGAATTAATGTATTTATTTGATTCAAAACAGTATTGATATTATCGGCAATGTTTGATGTTCCAAAGCCATAATTGTTTGAGGAATTTCCCCAAAAATTTGTTCCGAATTGTGGGTAATTATTTGTGATACCTTGCTTGTTATATTGGTTAATTAAAGTGTTTTCTCTTTCTGTTCGGGCTGTTTGATATTCTATTTCATCTCGTAAGGAAAAATTGCTATGGTCTACACCATAGCTGTCTATTTTATTTTTACCATTTTGATAACCTAGAACAGATTTAAATTGAGGATACATGTCCATTTTTTATTCTCCAAAATTAAAATTATCGTGACATTAAATATTTTGAAGAAATAAGAAAAATAAACAAGCTCCTATAGTTAGCAAATATTACCCTTTTGCTATCTAAAGTTTTTTAAATTCTTTGTTGTTTTCCTGTGCTAATTGTATGAGTTTGTGGTATAAGTTGCTTTTTACATAAGGAATATTTATATTATCAGCTTTGTTTTTTAGATACCATGAGACAAAAGTTGGAGCTGTTAGAGTTTTTCCAAGTTCTTTGTATTCTAAAAATTTTTTGAATTGACACTCTTTAAAGTGTGCTCTGAAAGGGGCGTATTTTTTGTCTCGACTTTTTCCTCTTTTAATAGCTTCATTTTTTCGGTCACATGCAATGATGGCGTCTATTGTTGTTGCATGTATTTCGCTCCATTCTTGTCTACAATCTGTTACCAGTTCTTTAGCCCATTTCAGAATTTCATTTTGTAATAATTGATTTTCTCTGATTTCTATATTGTGCAAGAATATATAATCTAATTTTGTAGAGATTTTATAGGGATAATTTCTTCATCTGAATTCATGCTTTTTTCCTTATTTATCCGACGATTTTGACGTAAGTGCTCATAAGCTTTTTGATGCCGCCGTGGTCAAAACAGACCTGAACGGTGTTGCCGTCTTGGGCGACGATTTTTCCATAACCAAAGCTTTGATGATAGACGCGTTTTCCCAGATTGTTGGCCGGTTTTTCGCGTGTGTAGCTGTAACGACAGTCGCCGTCATAGATTGTTTCTTCATAGGTGTTGTTGAAGTTGTTCTTTTTAAATCCTGATGAATAACTTGAACTTCCGGCGCCAAAGTATGAACATTTGTTAATCAGCTCAATATGCTCTTTTGGGAGCTCGTCAATAAAGCGGGACGGCAGATTGTTTTGCCATTGGCCATAGACGCGGCGATTGTGCGCCATGGAGATAAACAGCCGGTGCTTGGCGCGGGTAATGGCCACATAGGCCAGACGGCGTTCTTCTTCAAGGGCGTTTTCGCCTTCGTCCAAAGCGCGTTGGTGCGGAAAGAGATTTTCTTCCCAGCCGGGGAGAAAGACAATATCAAATTCCAGTCCTTTGGCCGAATGTAATGTAATCAGCCTGACTTTGTTTTCGTTTGTGTCGTTATCGTTGTCCATAACCAGACTGACATGTTCCATAAAGGCCTGAATATCAGGATAGGTCTCGCGGTCGCTCATCACATTCATCAACTCTTTAAGGTTTTCCAGACGTCCGGGGGCTTCAGCGGAAGTGTCATTTTTAAGCATATCTTCATAGCCGCTTTCATCTAAAATCATCGCCATCAGGTCGTCTGGCGTGATGGCTAGGGCGGCGCGCCGCCATTCTTTGAAGTTGTTTATCAACCGCTCCAGAGATGTTTTGGATTTGCCGCTGAGGCCGCCTTTTGCGAGCAGGCTTTCCACGGCGGCAAACAGCGAGCAATGGTGCAAACGGGCTTCGTCGCGGAATTTTTCGACTGACTTGGCGCCGATTCCACGGGCGGGTTTGTTGATAATGCGTTCAAATGCCAAATCATCGTCCGATTGCAGAACAACCCTTAAATAGGCCAGAGCATCTCGGATTTCAGCGCGTTCATAAAACTTGAGCCCGCCGATAACCTGATAAGGAATGGCTTCGGAAATAAATTTTTCTTCAAAGGCGCGTGTTTGGGCGGCTGTGCGCACCAAAACAGCCATGTCTGAATAGGCATAGCCATCACGGCGGGCATTTTCGACTTCTTCAGCGACAAATCCGGCCTCGTCATCGCCGGAATAGGTGCTGACAACTTTTATTTTGCTATTGTCGGTGCGGAGGGCCGGAGAGTTTTCGGCAACTTTTAAGGTCTTGCCCAAACGGCCGTCATTGTGCGCGATTAATGCCGACGCGGCAGCCAAAATATGTTGTGTTGAGCGATAGTTGCGTTCCAGACGAATGACTTTAGCATCGGCGAAATCTTTGGTGAATTTTAAGATGTTTTCAATCTCGGCGCCGCGCCAGGAGTAAATAGATTGGTCATCATCGCCGACACAGCAGAGGTTTTTGTGCTTTTGGCTCAGCAGTCTGATGAGCAGGTATTGACTGACGTTTGTGTCTTGATACTCATCAACCATAATATATTTGAAGCGGTTTTGATATTTTTCTAAAATGTCGGTATGGGTCATCAAAATCTGGAGCGTGTCCAAAATAATGTCGCCAAAATCCACACAGTTCAGTTCTTTGAGGCGGGCTTGATAGAGCTTATAAAGCCGCACGGTTGTATTGTCTTTTGTTTCGCCGATTTTTTCAACTGTCCGGCCTTTGTCTTTCCATAGGCTTATTCTTTCGAGGACGGCTTGCGGCGGATATTTCTTATCATCAATGCCGTTTGCCTCGCAAATTTGTTTCAGCAGACGTTTTTGATCATCATCTCCCAGAATCGTGAAATTATTGTGCAGGCCGACCAGTTCGGCATGATTGCGCAAAATTTTGACGCAAATGCTGTGGAAGGTGCCCAGCCAAACCGAAGAGGCCACATCGCCAATCATCTGAAACACGCGCTCTTTCATTTCTCGGGCGGCGCGGTTTGTGAACGTGACGACCAGACATTCCCATGGGGCGGCCAAACGGCGGGACAAAATATAAGCCAGACGCGTTGTCAAAACTTTTGTTTTGCCTGTTCCGGCGCCGGATAAAACCAGCAACGGCCCTTGCGTTGTTTCGACGGCTTGGCGTTGTTCCGGATTCAAAATGTCCAGCCATGCCAGATGAGGCATCAGCTGAGAGGTGTTGCTTGTTTCTTCTGTATTGTCGCGGCTTAAATCAAAAATATCATCCATGGTCAATCTTCTTGTTTTTTTAACTTTTAAGCAATATATATGATATAAAGTGATATGAAAAGAACAAAATTGGACTTTTTAGCAGAAAAAAAGGATATAAATATGTCGGAAATACGTTCTAAAATTGTCGGGCTTCAGCAGTTTATGAATTCTAAAATTCTTGGACAGGAAGATTTGGTTGATAAATTGCTCATCACGCTTTTGGCGGACGGCCATGCGTTGGTGGAAGGAGCTCCGGGGCTTGCCAAAACAAAGGCTATTAAAACGCTAGCCTCTCTGATTAAGGCTGAGTATAACCGTATTCAATTTACACCGGATTTGCTGCCGGCTGATATTACCGGAAGCGAAATTTATGTTGCCTCGACCGGAAAATTTGAGTTCAGAAAAGGGCCTGTGTTTGCCAATTTGGTTTTGGCCGATGAGATTAACCGTGCGCCGGCTAAAGTTCAATCGGCGCTTTTGGAAGCTATGGCCGAACGGCAGGTCAGTGTCGGGGGACAGCGCTATCCTCTGCCGAAAGTGTTTATGGTTATGGCAACCCAAAACCCGATTGAACACGAGGGAACTTATAATCTGCCCGAGGCACAGCTTGATCGATTTTTGATGTATGTTAAGATTACGCACCCTGATGCAGCCACTGAAAAGAAAATTTTGAAACTTGTCCGCGGCGAAATTCTTGGAGAAGAAAGCTCCACGCCAGCCGATGTGACTGTTGAGGATATTTTGACTGCCCGCACGGAAGCTTTGAAAGTGCATATGAGCGAGGCTGTGGAAGAATATTTGGTTCAGCTCATTATGGTGACCCGCTATCCCGAAAAATATGATTCATCTTTGAAAGGCAGCGTTTTGTTCGGGGCAAGTCCCCGCGCGACTTTGGCTTTGGACAGGTGTGCTAAAGTTCATGCTTGGCTCAAGGGAAAAGACTTTGTCACGCCGGAAGATTTGCATGCGGTGGTTTATGATATTTTGCGCCATCGTTTGATTTTGAGCTTTGAGGCACAGGCGGAAGGTCTGACAACAGACCATGTTATTGCGTCATTATTGAAATCTGTTCCTCTGCCGTAATCCTAGGGCTTTGCTATGGGAAAACTTGAGCAACTGACATCAAAGTTTTTTAAACCCGTATCTGACAAAAAAAATGAAAACGGGTTATATGCTTCATTAGATGATTTGATGAATATGCGGCATTATGCAGCTTATTTGAGGTTTGGAAAGTTCAACAAAACCTTTGCCAATCAGGCTGGAGAGATTCGCTCGGCTTTTAAGGGTAGAGGGATTGAAATGGAAGAACTTCGGGAATACGGGTTTGGAGATGATGTCCGAGATATTGATTGGCGTGTGACGGCGCGTAAAGAAACGCCTTATACAAGGGTTTATCTTGAGGAAAAAGACAGAGAAATATATGTTTGGCTTGATTTATCAGCCATTATGATGTTTGGTTCCGTCAAAGAACTGAAATCTGTTACCGCGGCAAAAGCGGCAGCATTGCTCGGATGGTTTTCTTTGTTGAACAAAGATAGATTCGGTTGTGTCATTTTTGATGGGGCAAAGTCTTTTGTTTTTAAGGCTAGGGGGAATAGGGCTTGTCTGGCGGCTGTTTTGAAAAAAATTTCATCCTTATCAAAAGAGGCTTTGAAACAAAGAAACTTGAATGATGCGGAACGCCAAAAATCTTTGAAACTTCTTCAAAAAACAGCCGGTAACAGAGCTAATGTTTTTCTTATCAGTTCGTTTGAATCGTGGTTTGCTGATTTTCAGGCTGATTTGGCGCCTCTGGTGCGGACAAATTCTGTATATTTGATGGATGTGTTTGATAAGCTGGAGAGAAAAGCGCCGCCGGCCGGACAGTATATGGTTCAATGGGGCGATGAAAAACTTGTTTTTGATTCTTCGTCTAAAAATTATCGACGTGATTATGTTGCTTATTTTGATGCAAAACGTCAAAAAATACGGGATTTTTGCAGAAAATTTGATTGCCGCTTTGGAGAAATCAGTTCTGAAACGGGATTTGTCGGTAAAATGAAAATATTTTAACTCCCGTGCTTGACAGAAAAGCACTGATATGGTATTTTTAGAAACATAATTATTTTAACTTATAATTGAAAAGAGAGAACAATGGTTAAATCAAACGATAATGCCGCGTATAAGAGAGGTCAGGAACTTCTTGATCAGGGAATGTATAAAGATGCAATTGCTCAATTTGATGCAGCAATTGCCGAACAGCCTGATTCTTGGAAATCCTTAAATTCAAAGGGGTTTGCTTATCAGAAATTGAGCAAATATACCGAAGCCGTGGAGTGTTTTGATAAGGCTTTGGAAATTAATCCGACGTCCGTTGAGGTTTTGAACAACAAGGGCGTTACGTTGAGTATGCGCGGACTTTATAAAGAAGCCATTCAATGTTTTAATGAAGCGGTTGCACTGGATAAGACTTCCTTGGAAGCTCTGAACGGTAAGGCAATTGCTTTGCAACACATGTTTGCCTATAAAGAGGCTTTGGATGTTTTGGAAGAGGCTATGAAAATTGATAACAAACATCCTCAGACATTGTTGAGTGTTGCCGTAACTTTGCAGAAGTTGAAACAATATGAAAGAGCTATCTCTTTTTTCAAAAAGGTTCTTGCCGGCGATAAGAATAATATCAAGGCATGGAACGGCGTGGGGGTTACTTATCAGTTGATGGGAGATAACAGCTCCGCCATTAAATGTTTTACCAAAATTTTGAATATTGACAGCCGTGAAATTCAAGCGTGGATTTCTATCGGGTTTGTTTATCAAAAGATGATGAAATTTAATGATGCTTTGAAGTGCTATAAAAAAGCTCAGTCGATTATCGGCAACCGTTATCATCATAAATTGTATGACGGGTTGGCTTCGTGTTTGACAAAGTTGTCGCTATTTGATGAGGCGTCGGAAGTTTATCAGCAGATTTTCCAGAGAGAAGAGGGCAAAAAGAAATGGGACGCCCAGCGTTCGTTGAAGTTTGTTAATAAGCTTAAACGCAAAAAGGCCGTTGGAACGCTTCAGGCTCTAGTGCCTCAGGATGAGTCGCTTCCGAAAATTAAAATCGATTTGCCGAAACCAGAGGATTAAGCAAAACAGAGAATTCTAATAAAGGCCGTTTCTCAAAAGGAACGGCCTTTGCTATAATGTTCTTGTTTTTCTTTGTAAAGAATCTATCACTCCTTTTGTTAATTCTAATATACAGAAAGGAGACTTAAATGATTTATGCTTATATTCGGGTTTCGACAAACCATCAATTGATTGCCAATCAACGGTATGAGATTAGCGCTTATGCTGCTCAAAATAAAATTAAAATTTCAAAATGGATTGAGGAGACTATTTCCTCAAGAACGGATGTAGAAGAGCGAAAACTCAGCACTATTCTGCAACAATTGAAAAAGGGTGATATTTTGATAGCCAGCGAGCTTTCCAGATTTGGGCGCAACCTGCTTCAGGTTATGAGTATTTTGCATGAATGTATGGATAAAAATTGTCAGGTATGGACAATCAAAGAAAATTATAAGCTCGGAATGGATATTCAGTCCAAGGTTTTGGCCTTTGCGTTTGGACTTTCAGCGGAGATTGAGAGACAGTTGATTTCTCAGCGCACAAGAGAAAGCCTGCACAGAATCAGATCCGAAGGGCGCAAGCTTGGGCGTCCTTTCGGGGCGACCTCGTCGCAATTGGATTGTGAAAAAGACCGTATTGTCGATATGTTGGCTAGCGGTTTTTCCAAGGCGGAAATTGCCCGTTTTTATAATATTCATTGGTCGACGCTCAGTCGTTTTGTCAAACATAGAATACCTGAATTTTACTGATTCTAAACAAATTCATCAACATCGACGATATGTTCGTTTTTTTCGTAAAAATGTTTGAGGTAATTGCGTCCGGTGCGTTCAATTTCCTCATCTTTGATGATTGATTGATTGGAAGAGTAAACATTTACTTTATTATTCTCAACAGGAGGGGTGCTTTCGTCGAAAACACCGCTGAGAGCCAAAGCTTCAATGCTTGTGGAGATATCCGGAGTGGCCGATGTAAAATCAGGCTGAAATTGCTTGGCCTCTCCTCCTGTTGAGCCAGAATTCTTTTGTCCGCCCGAGTTGTCATCTCGGACGAGGACATTGTTTCTGGTGTCGATGTTTTCAACGAATTGAGAATGGTTATTTGCTGAATAAACACTTTTATCTGTTTTTGCAACAGACGAGGCAGAGCTTACTTTTCTTGTTGATCCTATACTCATGCGGATTCTCCCATAAGATTGTCAGCCTATAAATTCTTTCAGGCCTTATAGAATGCATTATAACATATAACTCTTTAAAAAGCCATAGTTTTTTTATTTGCTTGTGTTCTTTTTGTTTTCAGTGGCTTTTTTGACGGCTTCAAATTTTGTTTTTGACCAATTATAAATAATCGAAGAGATATTTTTGATAACGACAATAGTCTTTTGCGCCCATTCTTTTATTGTTTCGACTTTGATAATGCCGAAAATAAAGGCGATAATTAAGGCTATTAAAATCCAGCTTAACATGTAGTTTGCTCCTTTTTCTTGAGTATGTTTAAAACTTCTGTCGCATCATACGTTTCATCGTAATGGTGCATTTGTCCAAAGAGAGAAGCATATTGTTTGTGCAGGGTCTCTTTGTCAGAAATTTTATGATGATTATGCAAAATTGCGCAGGCTTTGTCCAGACGTTCCTGTCCGATGTCGGAGAGATGTGGACAATTTAGGGATAGTTCCTCCATATCGGTCATATCTCCGAGGCAATAACAGACGCAATCGCAACCGGCGGCTATGGATAAAGCAGCCTTTTCGGAAACAGATCCTTTAAGGGCCTTCATTTCAATGGCATCAGACAAAAGAAGCCCTTTGAATCCGATAGCTTCGCGTATGAGTGTTTGAATGGCGACAGCGCTTTGAGTTACAGGATGGTCTGCATCAATTTCTGTTAACAAGATATGAGCCGTCATTCCACATAGGGCGAAAGAACAGTCTTTAAAGGGGACTAATTCGTTTAGAATATCTGAGAGCGCGCTGTTGATGACAGGGAGCCCTAAATGCGGGTCTGAAACAGCGGCGCCGTGTCCGGGCATATGTTTGATACACGGGATAATTCCGGATTCCAGATAGGTTGTAACCATTGTTTTTCCGAGGGCAGAAACCGTTTTGATGTCTGATGAAAAACAGCGGCTGCGCAAAGCTTCGGTGGTTGTAGGGCGGGCGATATCTAAAACAGGGGCAAAATTGACGTTGATTCCTATTTCTTTTAAGTCTGAGCTGATTAATTGAGCATGGCGTTTGGTCTCTTCTAAGGCTTCGGGCAGCGGTAAGGAGCCGATTTCCGATTGCGAGGCATAAAATTTGAAATCG
>ERZ1034763.579-NODE-579-length-15680-cov-10.298304_pt1 | contig 15680 bp, 19 predicted proteins | sample MGYA00520701_ERZ1034763 | MGnify/ENA primary metagenome ERZ1034763 (study PRJEB33766, sample SAMN09781707) | gut metagenome | biome: gut microbiome | host: Homo sapiens | place: Madagascar | study: EMG produced TPA metagenomics assembly of the PRJNA485056 data...
ACTGGCCGGATACTCCGGATGAATTACAGAAAGTAACCCTGAAAGAAATGCATTGACTTTGTGATGGTCTTTCACTTACTCCGAAGCTGTGCAGACCAGTATCTGGGACTGCTTTATGGGCAGATGAAGGAAGAATTCTTAAAGAGCAGATACATCCATTGTGATGAGACCAGGATGCAGGTAATTGATGAACCGGATCAGAAAGGATCATCCCAAAACTGGATGTGGGTATATCTGACAGACCGTAATAGTGAAGCCCCACAGATGGTTCTTTTTGATTATGAGAGAACACGTGGCGGATATCACCCGGTAAACTTTCCTTGGAGACACATTTCATGGATATCTGACCTGCGATGGATATCAGGCATATCATGGACTGAACGATTCCATTATCGTAACAGGGTTCTTTACCCATGCCAGACGTCGCTTCGATGCCGCACTTACGGCATTAAAAAAGGATTTCACAAAAGAGCAGCTGAAAGAAACCGTTGCATATCAGGCAATGACGAGGATCGGAATCCTGTATAAAGTAGAGGAACTGATCAAAGATAAGACACCGGAAGAACGGTATCAGGAACGCCAGAAGCAGTCGCGTCCAGTAGTGGAAGCCCTGTTTGAATGGCTGCATTCGATGGAAGATTCTGTAGACAGATCTTCCCTTATTGGTGATGCCATTTTATATACGCTGAATCAGGAAAACTATCTTCGCAGGTACTTGGATGATGGGCATCTGAGCATTGATAATAATAGTGCGGAGCGTGCAATCAAAAATTTTGCAGTAGGCCGCCGAAATTGGCTGTTTGCCAAGAGTATCCGTGGCGCAGATGCCAGCGCAGTTGTTTACAGTATCGCTGAAACTGCCCTGCTGAATGGACTGAAGCCATATGTATATCTTTCCTATGTATTAGACGAGCTTCGTAAAATGGGACCTTTTCCAAAGCCGGATGATCTAAATCGGCTTTTACCATGGTCAGATGAATTACTGGAAGAATTTCGAACCAAAAAGAAGAAATAAAATGTGCCGCCCGATGGGCGGCTTGTTTTGAAAATCAAGGTACGGATGATTACGTACTTACCTTTGAATAAATTTGGCGCATCGTTGCGTCTGTATTCATTATAAAGGTCACATCAGAAAGTGGCTCAATTTTCGCCGGAATGGTGGCTCAGTTTAAAACAGAACATTGGCTCAAGTCGTCCGGACAGGCGGCTCAATCGGGTGCGGATTACTCATTCTTTTACTAAACTCACCAATTCTTTGCACTAACTTAATTAATTGAAACTCTTAGTTGTATATACCGCTCAGTATGAGCACACTGACCGGTATATACATTAGTCTCTTATTTATGTCAAATTCACTTGCCGTACGATATCTTCTTTTAGTATAGAATGTGTTGGAATAAGAACTGCAAATATACCTATGCAAATATTTACAGCTACAGTTGCTATTATCAACCACACATTCACTTGAATATTACTAACCAGGAATCCATAAACATGCCCCATCAAATATTCCATAGTTTTATTCCCTATGATATATAATAAAATCATAACTATGCTTGAAAAAATACCATACAAAGCGCCTTGACCTAACATTAGCTTTCTAAAATTTTTGTTTGTTATTCCCATCGCTCTTAGAATTCCGTATTCATGCCTGCGAGATGATATCAGATGATTCATTGTATTAACTATATGAAATAGACTTATAATCAAAAAAACAAAAGCAATTCCATAAAAAAACAATGTTTTTTGAAACAAAAATTCATTTTGTCGTTCAATTGCACCTGTATAATCTTGAAACAAGCAATCATCAAGTGTCTGAGTCCGTCTCTTTATTTCGGCTGCTACTAATTCTGTATCAGCACTTTTTTCCTTTTCTACAGTTAAAACTCTATATGCTTCAATATTATAGTTTTTTTGCATCTGTTCGTTAGTCATAATAACACTATAGGTTATATCTGGTTGATCTTCTAAAGTATATAATCGACTATCTCTTACCATTGTTCTACTCACAATAGCTGAAATAGTATACTCTTTTTCACTAAAATCCGACTCACTTCCAAGTTGCTTCAAATCTTCTGAAGTACCACCTATATTGTTTGGAATTCTTACTTTAATTGTGTCTCCTATCTTTTTATCAACGCTGTTATGGTTACCTTGGGCGTCTTCCAATGTTACGAGAACAATTTCATTATTCCTACGCATTTGATCTGGATCAATACTTCCTTCTAAAATATATGGCTCCATTTTTCCCAATAACTCATCATTATAACCTAGAATATTGCATTTTATAGCGTAATCTCCGTTTATCGTGTTTCTCATATAGCCATTGTAAGTATCCTTATATGCCTCATTCAGATATTCATAATATTCTTTCCAGAAAAAGTTATTTTTTTCAATTAATACTTCTCCTATATAACTTTTTACCGGATATACATTTTTTACGCCATCTATTTTCTCTAGCTCATTCTCAATATCTTCTCCTATAGTCTTGTTTAAGTCTATATTATTCTCATATATTTTATAATCTGAACCTAGCCCATCATCAGATGCCAGTTGCATTTTATTGCTAGTCTGTGCATTTGTTAAAACAAAATTGGAACATAAGAAAATCACACCTCCAAGTGATAATGAAATCAAAATTCCTAAAAATGTTCTTTTTCTCTCAAGCATAAATTTCTCTATTAAAACATTAAATAGAGATATTTTCCCTTTACTGTAAATTGTACGATTTTTTCTCTTTTTATCATTTTCACCTTTCAATAATTGAATAGATACTCCTTTTTGAGTTTGGCATTTAATTTTCCATGCTATAAAGCACATAGCTACTGCTAAAAAAATAGCTTCAAACATTATTGCGGTATAACTAATATGAAAATTCTCAGCTTTCAATTCCGTAGCAGCCAAAAAACTTTGTGTCCCGTTTATATGCGTTTCAGAATTAACAACGTCTTTGTTTATAAAAACTGTATTAAAGTTACTATACATGAGTTTAGCTACTAAGTTTCCAAGAATAACTCCAGTAGGAAACGCAACCAATAGTAAACTCCATAGTTCAAATAAAACTAAGGAAAATTGTTTTAGTCTTCCTATTCCTAATACTTTTAGTATGCCATATTGTGAAAGTCTTTTTGATATATTTACACTAAATATAGAATATATAATAAAAATGCTAAACAATCCAAGCCCTAATATTACGCCATTTACAGTAAGACCAAATTCATCGCGTAACACTAACATTAGGTAAGTAAAATTTCCTTCTGGATTAGTAAAAGCAAATTTAAGATGATCAATTAAACTTTGTGGACTTTCACCTCCTAAATAATAATTTACATTATCATTTTCTTGTATTGCTTCTGAATCTAGTTCAAGTTCTTCTTTCAAAGCTTGACTTTGTTTATACATCTTTTTTGATTCATCAAGTTTCAAATATACAAAGGAAGATATTCCTCCTTTCTTGTTAACTTCTTCTTTGCTTATAAATGCATTCAAGATGTTTGAGTCTGCGGCCCATTCACTTTTCAAAACTCCAGAAAGTACATATTCCTTACCGTCTAAAGATATCCTCGTCCCAAGAACATCATCATATCCAATATTATCTAGAACAAATTTACTCATAGCAATTTCATTTTCTTTGTTAGGATATTCCCCTTCTAAGATAAATTGATTTGTCATTTTTAAATATGTTTCATCGCCATACAATAAAGCAATATTTTTATCACTGACTGCTTCATCAACAGTTTGACAGATACCATATTTTTCTACTTTATATCCCTTATCCTGCTTATTTGTAATTTTCTCAATTGTATTATCCTTTAGAGGAACTGCATAATTCCAATCACCATTTATCTCTTTACTGTTTTGTAAATCGCTTAATTGTCCGCTATATACTAAGGAACTAATCCCGGTCATAAGAGCAATTGATAATATCATACTTACTAAAATCGCTAAAGATTGGCTTTTGTAAAACACAATATATTTTCGAGCTAATTTAAACATCTTGCTCACCAACCTTTCTCAAAATACCATCTTCAATTCTCAGAATACGATCGCATGCCTGAGCAAGAACCTCATTATGAGTTACCATTATTATTGTTTGATTGTATTTATGAGAACTACTTTTTAAAACACCAATTACTTCTGAGGTTGTTTTTGAATCCAAATTACCAGTTGGTTCATCAGCTAAGATTATAGCCGGTTTATTTGCTAATGCCCTTGCAATTGCAACACGCTGTTGCTGTCCTCCAGACAATTCATATGGATATTTCTTTCGTTTATCCCATAGTCCCAATTCGGTTAATAAGCTTTTGATATATTCATGATTAATCCCTTGACCTTTGTCAAAGCTAATAGGAAGCACAACATTATCATATACATTTAGTACTGGCATTAAACTATAATTTTGAAATACAAATCCAATATATCTTCTTCTAAATATAGTTTGTTCTTCCTTTTTTAGTTTTGAAATATCTTTCCCTTTTATAAAAATTTCTCCTTTTGTGGGTGTATCTAATCCTCCTACTAAATTTAAAAAAGTACTTTTTCCAGAACCAGATGTTCCTAAAATAGCTACAAATTCTCCTTGCTTCACCTCTATATTCGCTTTATTCAATGCCAAAACTTCATTTTCGCCATAGCCATAAATTTTTGTTAAATTAACAGTTTTTAAAACTTCCATTTTTGTAACCTCCTTTTATACTTATATCCTACTACATATATCTTACAGTAAGGCTACAAAATTTCATTTAATTCTTACAATTTTGTAAGAACACATGGAAACACGTACCTCTTTCAATATGAGAATCCACAGTAATATATCCATTTTCTTTTTCAATTATTAATTTGGATAAATACAATCCTATTCCAGAACCCTCAAAATTTTTCACATTTTTTCCTCTATAAAATCTAGCAAATATTTGCGGTTGATCCGACTCAGGAATGCCAATACCAAAATCTTTTATGCCTATTTCACTATACATTTCATATGTTTTCATTGAAATACTAATCTTTTTATGTACATCCGAGTATTTAATTGCATTTTCCAAAATATTTACAAAAACTTCGGCTGTCCATTGTGGATTATGCCAACATTGTTGATCTCTAATACCTGTTACTTTTATACTAATGTCCTTCTTTTCTGCTTTTTCATATACGGTTGTTAATGCCATAGCTAACGTATCTTTTACTGAATTATTTTCTATATTAAAGTCTAATGCATTCTGCTCTAATTTTACCATCTTAAATAATGAATTTAATATCCAATCTATTTTTTTAGTTTGATCCTTCATTTTATACAAAAATTTTTGAACTTGAGGATCTTCTAGTTTTTCTAATAATATATCTTCATACATGATAACATTGGCTAATGGTGTTTTCAATTGATGAGACATATTAGATATAAGACATTTTATTTGTTCTTTTTCATTCTCAGCTCTCCCAGTTTCAATCAACAGTTTTTCTTGAACTTTGCTTATTTTGCTGGCTAAAGCTGAAGTTTTACCTTCATTAACCTCTATTTGATCTATATGAGAATTTTCTAATATCTTGTCAAGTAACTTATCAGATTCTGTGTAAATCTTGTTTGCTTTATTTCTATAATAAACCAGCAGATAAAATAGAATAACAACTACAATACATAATAACATTAAAATTTTGTTTTCCATATATATCCCATCCCATGAACAGTTTTAATATATTTAGGTTGTGAAGGTTCTTCCTCAATTTTAATTCTTAACCGTCTAATATTTACAGAAACAATATTATCATCCACATATTTTTCTTCAGCATCCCATATATAAGATAATATTTGCTCTTTCGACAATACTTGATCCTTATTTTCCATCAAATATCTAAGTAGTTTGTACTCAACCGCAGTCACATCAATTTCTATTTCATTCATGTGAATTGTATTATTAGTAGTATTTATCCTTACTCCATTACTTTCAATAAAATTGTCTGCATCCTTTCTTCGTAATAGATTTCTAATTCTCGCTTTTAATACCGCTAAAGAAAATGGCTTTTTCATGTAATCATCTACACCCAAATTTAAAGCTTTTACCTCATCTAATTCTCCATCTCTAGCGGTTAGCATCAAAATAGCAACATTTGAATTTTGACGTATATCAGTGCAAAGCTCAAAACCTGATCCATCTGGCAAATTGCAATCCATTAAAACCAAATCAAAATTGTGGGATTTATAACATATAATGGCATCTTTTTTTGTTTCCGCCACTAAGACTTCATACCCGTCTTCTTTTAATGCAAATTCCAGACCTTCTTTCAAATCTATATCATCTTCTACAATCAATATCTTATACATTTTTTCTCTCCATTTGAACTTGCCTCTTTATTTTTCTATTGGTTAGTATATCTCTTCCACATCACTTTGGCAATATAGTCCATTATTTTCATAAAAACAATCCATGAATATAAAAAATGGTATATATTTAGAATTATATAAAAATTCATTCTGCAATTACTTTAATTAGAGCAAGATTCGCCCAAGTAACTCAAAACCCACTTCGTGGATTTTGGTTACGGGCAATCTTGATGGGGATTCCGGTTCCCCATTCCCTCGGTTTCTTACACAGCAAGCTGTATTTTTCGGCTTCTATATAGAATATAGTCGCAGCGTGATGGTTCTATCACGAGAAAGGATAAAACATGGCAAGACCCAAAAAGCAAAAGGAACTGAAACGAAACCATCACATCATGCTCTGTCTCAACGATATGGAATATGATATTGTCACAGAAAATGCCCAAACAGCAAATCTGCCTGTGGCAGAATATGCACGTAAGCAAATAATGAACCAGCGTATTACACTGAAATATGAAGTAGTGGCTGATGTGCTGGAACTAAAGAACTAATTCTCTCATATGCTTTTGCCTCTACGATATAGACTTTCACATCCCTGAAACAATTCCATATCCCATAATAGATGCTGAATGAACCGTATAACTATTCTCCTTAACCGCATCTCCGGAGTTTCCTTCTACCGTATAGACTGTCGTTCCATCACAGCTTTCCACGATTCCCACATGGTCACTAACACCATCATGATCCCAGTCAAAAAAGATAATACTTCCTGCTGTTGGGATGCTCCCGGATACAGTCTGCATAATACTGAATTCCCACATTGATGGAATAGTCTGCATCCTGAATTGCTCCCGGACTATTGGGATACTCGGTATTATAAGGGCATTCACTGGACTGCATGGGATCTGTTCCCCTTCCTCCGCTTTCCTGCATCATGATTGCCTGTATCACCGCAACATACTCTGGGATTCCATATTCGCTGGCATACCTCTGGATCGTCGGGGTATGTGCCAGTACTTCTGCACTTAGAGGCTCTGCACTCTGGAAATTCCCCATAAAAGCAGCTCCGACGATAATACTACAATTAAAATCAGTATGATAAAAACCGCACTGCCTCATCCGTTGGTACGGGCAGGATATCAATGGATAACATCAGATCCCGGCTCAGATCACAGAGCTCGGAAATCATGTCATCTTTTACATAACTGGCATAGTCCTGCATATACAAAACTCTTCCATAGCGGTCATCGATACAGAAGCAGTCTTTTTGAAATTCCACCTATGCATTTGTAGTACATGGTTCCCGGCATGACCCTGACTGGATAATCTATATAACTCTGATTTCGAGGATCATTCACCCCCAGAAAATTTGGCAAACAACTCTGGATAATATTTCTTTTGAATCTTATTACATTCAGCAATTGGATTCTTTTCCATAAAAAATTCCTACCTATTTGAGTAATCTCCTAAATAATATTCAAAATTAAAAGATACCCCATAGATAGGAATTTTTAAATATTTAATTTAATTTATTCTCATAATCTTGCAATTCATGAAAAATATTATCCACATAAACTGTATCGTTTTCAATACGATACAACATAAAATATCGATGCGATAGGAAATTGATTCTGTAGTATCCTAACTCTCTTAGTTTGGGATTATCACAGAGTTTCAGACTTCCGGCAACATTTGACAAACTTGTCTTTGTTGCCTCAAAATCGTTTAATAAATTTCTTGCAGCCTGTTCACTTTTCTTTTCAAACAAAAGATATGCAACGAATCCGTCAAGATCCTCCTCCGCACCCCTTGATAAAACAATCTTATAGTCCATACTTTGACCTCATATCAGAAATCACATCATCTGCATCTCTGAACTTCCCCTGCTCTCTGGACTTTTTCAATTTTGCAAGCATCTCTTTCTCAGTCATCGGTGCATATGGATTTGTTTCTGCCTGTCTTTTGATTTCAAAAGGAAATCCATTTGTAGCAACAGCCTGTGTTAAAAACATTCTGATTGCTGTTGTTGTGTCTGTACCCAGATCTTTAAATAATGCATCTGATTTATTCTTTAACTCATCTTCTACCCTGACTTGAATTGTACTAGCCATATTCAGCACCTCCACTTCCATTCATTTTCTTTATTATAATGCTAAATCATTTCTATTTCAATACATTTGTATTGTTTTTGCAAATTTTAACAATCCAAAAAATGCTAAAAAAGGAACCGGACCATCCGTCCGGTTCCCATCTAAGGAGGAGAATAACAATTTATTTGTATTCCTATATTCAATTAAGATAATTTCCAGATTTCTTTGTTGTACTGATCGATGGTTCTGTCAGAGGAGAAGAATCCAGCCTTGCTGATGTTGATCAATGCTTTCTTTGCCCAATCTTTACGATCGGTATATGCTGCATACGCTTTCTCTCTGGTTGCAATGTAATCCTCGAAATCCGGGAATGTCATAAACCAGTCTTTGTTTAACAGCTCATTGTACAGACGCTCTAAGTTCTCGCTGCATCCAACGGCCTTTACGGTATCGCTTACGATGAAATCTACGGCCTTCTTTAACTCAGAATCCTTCTCATAGTAGCTTCTGGAGTTGTAATCGCCTCTGTCATAACGGTCGATAACGGTCTGGGAATCCTCACCAAAGGTAAAGATGTTCTCGTTTCCAACAAGCTCTGCGATCTCTACGTTTGCACCATCCATGGTTCCAAGTGTCAGTGCACCGTTTAACATAAACTTCATGTTACCGGTTCCGGATGCTTCCTTGGATGCAAGGGAAATCTGCTCGGAGATATCACATGCAGGAATCATCTTCTCAGCCATGGTTACGTTGTAGTTTTCTACCATAAATACCTTTAAGTATGGACTTACTTCCGGATCATTGTTGATGATCTGCTGTAAGCAGAGAATCAGATGAATAATATCCTTTGCGATAATGTAAGCCGGTGCTGCCTTTGCTCCGAAGAATACGGTGATCGGAGTTGCAGGCTTCTTGCCTTCCTTAATCTCGAAATACTTGTGGATGACATAGAGAGCATTCATCTGCTGTCTCTTGTACTCATGCAGTCTCTTTACCTGAATATCATAGATGGAATTCTCATCAATCTCAAATCCCTGTTTCATCTTCAGATAATTCTTCAGATCTGCTTTCTTGCCAGCCTTTACTGCAAGGAGACGATCCAGTACCGCATCATCATTGACGAAATTGCCAAGTTTCTCTAACTCGTTGGCATCCTTCTTCCAGCCCTCACCGATTAAGTCTGTGATCATTGCGGAAAGCTCCGGATTGCAGGACATGAGCCAGCGACGGAAGGTAATACCGTTGGTCTTATTGTTGAACTTCTCCGGATAAAGCTTGTAGAAGTTATTTAACTCACTGTTCTTTAAGATTTCTGTGTGCAGGTATGCAACACCATTGACACTGTATCCATAATGGATATCCATGTGTGCCATGTGTACCAGTCCGTCCTTGATGATGTAGGTGCTCTCATCAGAAACTTTTGCACGTACACGGTTGTCCAGCTCGCGGATAATTGGCATAAGCTGTGGAACTGCTTTATCCAGAAAACCGATTGGCCATTTCTCAAGTGCCTCTGCAAGAATCGTATGGTTAGTGTATGCACATACCTTAGATACGATGGAAACTGCCTCATCCATCAGGATGCCTCTCTCCTGTAACAGACGAATCAGCTCCGGAATTACCATGGATGGATGGGTATCATTGATCTGAACGGTTGCATAATCTGCCAGGTCATGTAAGTTTGATCCCTTCTCTACTGCCTCGTCAAGAATCAGTCTTGCAGCGTTGCTTACCATGAAATACTGCTGGTAAACACGAAGGAGACGTCCCTTGTCATCAGAATCATCCGGATATAAGAACAGCGTCAGGTTCTTTGCAATATCATCTTTGTTGAAATCGATCGTATCTCCGACAATGCTCTCATCAACAGTCTCGATATCGAACAGACGCAGCTTTGTAGTACGGTTGTTATAACCAACGACATCAATGTTATATAATCTGGACTGTACGGTAAATCCACCGAACTGTACCGGATAAGTGACATCTGTCTTTGTCAGCCAGCTATCTGGTGTAATCCATGGGTTTGGAGTCTCTTTCTGTAAGTTGTGGTCAAATACCTGTTTGAACAATCCGTAGTGATAATTTAATCCAACGCCATCACCGTTTAATCCAAGTGTTGCGATAGAATCTACGAAGCAGGCTGCCAGACGTCCAAGTCCACCATTTCCGAGTGAAGGCTCAAGCTCGATTTCCTCGATCTCTCCGATGTTCTTTCCAGATGCCTCAAGCTCGGACTTTACGCTGTCATAAATACCAAGGTTGATCAGGTTGTTGGATAAAAGCTTTCCGATTAAGAACTCTGCGGAAATGTAATACAGCTTCTTCTTTCCTTCGTTGCTGACCTTGTCCTCTGCCATCTGCTTGGTCATATCAAGGAGTGCATAGTAAATTTCCTCGTTTGAGCACTTCTCGATGGTCTTGTTATATTTCATAGATACTGCTTTTGCTAAAGTCATGTGTTTTCCCTCCCACAAGATTTCGTGTTGTTTTGATGTACTTAGTATATGATTTTTTCCTGCTGATTTCTTGTCGTATTCAAGCAAAAACCGATACTATTCTATCATTTTTCATATTCAAATAGCCCATGACTGTTAAATTTTACCAATTTCCTGCTACCTGTCTTGGTACATTTCCACAGTGCCTGCATATCCTGTGTTTTCGCCTGTTTCATGCGTTTTCTGTGTTTTTGTTCTTTACAGGCAGAGGACAATTCTGCTAAAATAAAGATATGAATATACTTGAATATGAAAATTATCACGAAACCATCACACATGGGGATATTATCTTTCCTTATAATACATATCTATGCTCGATCCCACTGGATTTTCCGCGTGTACCGCTGCACTGGCACGATGAACTGGAACTGATCTACATCAAAAAGGGGATGGGACGCATTACAGTAGATTTCCGGGAATACAAAGTAAAAGGTCCGACCCTGGCTCTTATTCTTCCGGGACAGCTCCACTCCATTGACCAGCTGGAAGATGCCTTCATGGAATATGAAAATATCATCTTTAATCCGAGTATGCTGATTCCACGACAGAACGATGTGACTGCCACCGATTTTCTTCTTCCTCTTATGAGTGGAAAAGTCACGGTTCCAACCATCTTCACCCCTGTCTATCCTTATTACACGGATGTCATCATGCCAATTGATGCCTGTGACGAAATCAGCAAGACCAAACCACAGGGCTATGAACTGTACATCAAAAGTCAGTTGTACCAGTTTTTCTTTATTTTAGACAACCGCTGCCGGAACTTAACGACAGGCAGTAACCGCAAAACGCTTGATAAAATGAAAATTGTTTTAAAATACATTGAAAATAATTACATGCAAAAAATAACGATTGCCGACATCGCGGCAACCGTTGATTTTTCCGAATCTCATTTTATGCGGTATTTCAAAGAAACTATGGGAACGTCTTTCGTGGACTATCTGCGGGACTACCGCCTGACAATCGCCTCGCGTCTGCTGACAACTTCCGACTCCTCCATTCTGGATATTGCGGCAGAATCCGGTTTTGAAAATCTTTCCTATTTTAACCGGGTGTTCAAACAAAAATACAGCATGACACCGCGCCAGTTCCGGAAAGAAAGCCAGTAATTTTTCCGGCATAGCCGGTGAAAACCACACTAAAAAAACAAAGAAAAAAACGCAGCAAAAAGAAATCCTGCCACTACATCACTGATAAAGTGCACTCCGGAAACTACCCGGATCCATGCAATGGCAACTGTCATAAGCAAAAATACAATCCCCGCAGCCGGGCACACAAACCAGAACGTAAACGCAATCACTGCCGCGGAAAACACATGCCGGCTCGGCCAGGAATGTCCTTTCGTATCTTTTGGAATCACAGATGGCAGTTCAAATATTTCATACGGCCGTTTCCGGTTGATCCAGGCCCGCACAACTGTCACAATAATAAATCCGTCCAGCGGCACACAGATGGCTTTATATAGCCGCATATCCTTCTGCCACAGCAACCACAGAAGCAGGCATGGATATGCCACAAAAATCACAACCGTCAATATTTTATTTGCTCTATGTAACGCCCGCGCACGTTTCGGGTCATCCCGAAACGGCTGGGTCATTTTAACGTAAGTTTCTTTTTTCATAGGTAATCCTGTCTAACGTCCGGTATTGGTCTTACCGCCATTGTTTGTGTCTGCATCCGGATCTACCGCGTCAATTGCATCATCCACGCCATCTGCCACAGCATCACCGGCATCTTTCACACCATCCACGACATCTTTTCCCATATCCCCGATATCTTTTCCGACATTGCCATCGTTTTTGGAATTTCCAGCATCCGTATTATTGTCTGTTGTACCATTTCCAGTCGTATTGTCCGTTCCCGGAATGTTTTCCTGTGTAGCAACCTGTGTATTGGAAGTATCGTTTACACCATTGTTCGTTCCGTCATCATTTGCTGTACCACAGGCCGCAAACAGACAGATCCCTGCTGCAAGCATTCCGCCCATCATCAGAACTTTTAATTTTTTCATCACACATATCTCCTTTTATTTGATCTACAGAGCTAGTGTGTGCAAAATTCCCACTCATTATACAACAGATTCTTCCAAATTTACTAGTGTTTTTTCATTTTAGGCTGACAGAGTAAAGACGCAATATAGGAAAAAACAAGTGCTGCGCAAAGTCCTGCTGCACAGTTTTTAAATCCCCCCAGAAAAATCCCTATAAATCCTTTCTTGTCCACCATCTCCTTGACGCCTTTCCAGAGATTGTTTCCAAATCCCAGAAGCGGTACATTGGCGCCCGCCTGTGCCCACTTCGAAAACGGCTCATAGACTCCTGCAAAACCAAGTACTGCGCCAAGACATACCAGAAGAACCATGATACGTCCCGGAAGCATTTTGGTTTTTTCCATCAGGATCTGTGCCAGAGCACAGATCACACCCCCTACTACAAATGCAATCACATACTGCATACCCTTTTTCCCTCCTTTTTGCCAGACAGATCACAGCTTTCCAGCACAACACCGTGCGCAATTCCCGGTATAGTCTGTCCCTCGTTAAAACTGACCGTAGAAAGCAGTGCACCAGTCGGCACAAATAAAATTCTGTGCAATTCTCCTGCCTCCAGTTTCGGAAGAAAGTGAGCGCTGAGCATGGAAGCAGCACATCCACACCCGGAACCGCCGGAACCTGTGCCCTGTTTTTTTGCATCATAGATTAACATTCCACAGTCCTCATGCTGCTCATGGATATCAAACCCTTTCTTTTCCAACAGATCAAACAAGATCTGCTGCCCGACTTCTCCCAGATCTCCGGTAATAATCCGATCATAGTCTTCCGGCTTGCGCTTAAAATCAGAAAAATTCTGTGCAATCAGTTCTGCGGCTGCAGGCGCCATCACAGCTCCCATATTCATGGAATCTTTGATTCCGTAATCTACGATTTTTCCAGTCGTGATCCCGGTAATTTTTGCCAGCGGCTGTTTCGCATTCTTTGCCAGAATAAATGCACCACCTCCGGTCACGGTCCAGGTGGCACAGACCGGACGCTGATTGGCATACTCCAGCGGAAAACGGAATTGTTTTTCCGCACTGGCGAAATGGCTGGATGTCACCACTGCCACATGATCCCCATATCCCGCTGCCACGGTCATTGCGGAAAGAGAAAGTGCTTCCCCACATGTGGAACAGGCTCCATACAGTCCAAACAGCGGAATCTCAAAAGTTTTGAGTCCGAATGAGGAGGCAATGAGCTGCCCCAGCAGATCCCCGGCAAACAGATAGCGCATCTCCTCCGGTTTTTTCTTTGCTTTTCCAAGTGCAAGCGTGAGTGCCTCTTTCTGCAGACTGCTCTCTGCCGCCTCCCAGGTCTCCTGCCCGAATTTATCGTCCGCCCCGATACAATCAAACTCCTGTGCATGAGGTCCTTCGCCCTCTTTGGTTCCCACCACGGAGGCGGTTCCAATAATAAAAGGAGCCTCTGCAAAACAGAGACTCCCTGATCCAACCTGCTGATTCATACCATCTCTCCTTACGTTTGTTTTTGATAGTATGTGCAGGCCATACAATTTTATTCAATTTTTACCAGCGTAAAACAGTATTGTTATATTTTTATTTTACAGTCCTGATAATGTTCTCATTACCAGATCTACATCCTTATTTTCCAGTTCCTGAATAATGTGTAAATACGTTTTTTGTGTTGTTGTCATACTTGCATGTCCCAGTCTTCTTGCAACACTGGCTATTGATACGCCAGCAAATAACAGCAACGATGCATGAGTATGCCTGAGTCCATGAATCGAAATTACTGAAATTCCGCACGCCCTGCAATGCCTTGCAAGTACATCATTCACTGTAGAATTATAGATTTTTTCCTCTCAATATAATTTCCTGCTTCCACATAATTTCTTCCAAGTCTGCTAAGATCACGGGTAATAACAGTATTGATTTTGCCGGCTCGAATATCCTGAATCATTCGGTCAAATTCTGGTCTTTCAAAAGTTGTTCCAGTAACAGATATATCTACCTGGGCTTCTACCATGTCATCCTGCTCTTTAACAAACTCTCTAATATATGCAATCTGTGTGTCAACTGTATCTCTTACTTAACTGTGCTGCCATACTTGATGTTGATTTAAGTCCGACTAATTTGCACAGTTCCCTGACAGTAGATGAAAAACCATTTTCTTTTTTGAATTTGATAATCTCTGCCAATATCTCCTTCTGTCTTTCCGATAAACTCTTTTCCTGCATTATTCCTACCTCCAATGCAAATTGCGAATATGGAAATGTTTCATATGTATTCAGTCTTGCAAATAATATTTCTTTCTTTGTTGCCGGTATAATTTCTCCATTTTTAAATATTCCCTGTATATATCCCATGGCTTTTAATATTTTATCCACTTTTCCAAGGTCTCTTTCTCCTACGAGAATAGCCCAACTGACCAAATGCTTCTTCTCTTCCAATGAAATACTGAGGAATCACAAACGAAAATGGGCTTTTAAAGCATATCAAATGGGTACAATGCATATCATCAAGGCTGGATTTGCAATTGAAAACTCTTTGCAATACGGCTAAAAAAGGCAGAACCACTTACAACTATGAACACATAAATTTATGTATATTTCCAGGTACCTAACGTGATTCAGAAGAGTGGAATAGCACCTACAAAATAAGAGCAATTGTAGAACTTACCAGCAAACGATACCGTATATCCGAGTTCATGGAAAAGGTGATAAAGAAAGAATTATCCGAAACAGCTGAATGGCTGGATAATGAAGAAGAATTAGCCAGACTTTGTGG
>ERZ1034763.580-NODE-580-length-15631-cov-7.167501_pt1 | contig 15631 bp, 14 predicted proteins | sample MGYA00520701_ERZ1034763 | MGnify/ENA primary metagenome ERZ1034763 (study PRJEB33766, sample SAMN09781707) | gut metagenome | biome: gut microbiome | host: Homo sapiens | place: Madagascar | study: EMG produced TPA metagenomics assembly of the PRJNA485056 data set...
AACTGTTTATGGCTTTATATTTATAATAAGCTATTCTATATTTAACCTAAAAAGGTGTAGTAGAAAATTCTACTACACCTTTCCTTTTGTGTCATAATAACATATAAATTATTTAACTATTACTCTACATTTTGCAAACTTTTTACTGCCATCTTTTGCAGTTGCTATAATATAACACTGACCCTTTCTCTTAGCAGTTACTTTACCCTTATTATTAACAATTGCAATTTTTTTGTCACTTGTTTTGAAAGTAACACCCTTTACAATTGAAACTTTAGGATAAATTATAGCCTTTAAAGTAGCACTTCTGCCCTTTTTCAAAACTAATTTTGATTTATTAAGTTTCACCTTTGTTGCTTTGGGAAGTACTGTAATATTGCACTTTGCAGTAATTTTATCATTATACTTTGACTTAACTGTTATAGAGCATTTACCTGACTTTTTAGGTGTTATTTTACCCTTTTTATTGACAGTAGCCACTTTACTGTTGCTTGTTGAATATACACAACTTTGCTTTGCAGTTGCCGGAAATACTACCTTCTCAACATATGCAGGATTTCCAACAGTCAGTGTCATATTGTACTTTGCTAAACTAACACTTTTAGGTGTATCTAGTTTTGTATAAGAAAAGGCATTATATGAAGAAAGTAACTTTTTCTTTGCTACACTGTCACTATCACTAGCCTTGATTGTAACAACTTTATACTTCATATTAAGTGACTTTAGTGTTTTGAAATATTCATAATAATCATCATAATATTTAGTTTCATCAACTTGTTCATATTCTTTGGTTTCTTCGTTGTATTCATGATAGTAGTAATGCAAACCATTAAATACAATTGATTCATAATAGAATTTTCTAAAACTATTCAATTTACCATTATTATTTTCAATTATTTCCTCTCCATAAAGCACACATGGAGAACCTGGTGAATTCGAACTATAATAAGAGTATATATATTTATTACTTACAGTATCATAATAACAATTGAATTTATGTTCTTTATAATATAAAGAACCTCCATTAAAAGAATACATTTTTGATAAATACCATTTACCGTTTTTATTTCTTATTTTATAAATACTACAATCATATGAAGTGGAAAATTTCTTTTTATCCACAATCAATTCCAAATTACCGTCAAAATCAAAATCAGCGAACATATAATCATTTTGTTTATCAAAATCATATAACTTATGCCTATTGTTCAAAACTGTATTTATAATTGTATTCTTGCTAACTACCTTACTACTTGCACTTACAATAGTAGTTGAAGAAATTATCAACAACATTACAAGTATAAAAGGTATAATTTTCTTACATAAATTTTTCATACTACCACCTCATTGTTAATTCTTATACATTAATTATATCATTGTTACTTTCTTATGACTATTATCTAATTGTAAAATATTAACACAAAGATTTGTATATAATAACGGAATTTAATTCCTTATAAAACAACAACAGCACAACTTTCGTTGTGCTGCTGCTGTGTATTTTTGATAGTGAGGTATAGAAAAAATACTACATTCATCAAAAAAACATTAACATTTAACATTTTCACTTGAGGGGGAGTCAGGAATCCCACAAGTAGTTATATTATAATCCTATTTTTTTAATAAGTCAACTACCACAGACTATTATACAGGAAATTCACTATATTAAATTGCTATAACAAAAAGGCTTTCACTACAATGTAATGAAAGCCATAATTATATATTTAGAAATTAATCTTTCTTGCCAAACTTACGGAAACGAGCATATCTCGTATCAATAAGTTTATCTGTGTCAACAGCCATATTCTTCTCAAATGTTCTGGCAATAAGCATTTTTAAGCCCTCAAACATTTTTCTATCATCACTATCAACAGGTTCACGAATAATTCTTTCAATAACACCAAGGTCAAACAAATCGTGGGAAGTTAACTTTAAGCAGTTAGAAGCCTCAGGTGCTTTTGAACTATCTTTCCATAGAATTGATGCACAACCCTCAGGTGAAATTACTGAATAAATACTATCTTCAAGCATCCAAACTTCATCAGCAACTGCCAGTGCCAAAGCACCACCTGAACCACCTTCACCGATAATAATGGAAAGTACAGGTGTCTTTAGTGTCATCATTTCCATAAGGTTTTCAGCAATAGCAAGACCTTGACCTCTCTCCTCAGCACCGATACCCGGATAAGCACCACTGGTATCAACTAAGCAAAATACAGGTCTGTGGAATTTTTCAGCCTGTTTCATAAGTCTTAATGCTTTTCTGTAACCCTCAGGGTTAGCAGAACCAAAGTTACGGTTCATTCTTTCCTTAGTATTTCTACCTTTTTCAATGCCGATAACTGTGATAGGCTGGTCATAAAGCATTGCTAAACCACCGACAATAGCCTTATCATCGCCAAATCTTCTGTCACCATGCATTTCAATAAATGATGAACCGAACATTTTGTTAATATAATCAACGGCAGTTAATCTCTTAGAGTCTCTGGCTGCCATTACCTTATCATAAGCATTCATTATTCTTGAACCTCCTTGCTAGGATTGTGAATAGAAAGAAGATAAGCAAGAGTTTTCTTCATATCTTTTCTCTGTACAACAGAATCTACAAAACCTTTTTCAAGTAAGAATTCTGATCTTTGGAAACCCTTAGGAAGTTTAGTGTGGGTTGTTTGTTCAACAACTCTCTGTCCTGCAAATCCAACAAGAGCCTTTGGCTCAGCAAGGATAATGTCACCCTCCATAGCAAATGAAGCAGTAACACCACCTGTTGTTGGGTCAGTTAGAACAGTAATATATAGAAGACCTGCATCACTGTGACGCTTTACTGCACCGGAAGTCTTTGCCATCTGCATTAGCGACAGCACACCTTCCTGCATTCTTGCACCACCTGAAACTGTGAAAATAACAATAGGTAGTCTATTGTCTGTAGCATACTCAATAGCTCTTGTAATCTTTTCACCGGTAACAGTACCCATAGAACCCATCATAAAGTCTGATGACATAACACAAATTGCAGTATCATTGCCACCGATTTTACAAGTACCTGTGATTACATTTTCTTTTTCATTACTTTTTTCTTTAGCAATTCTTAGTTTTTCTTTGTAGTTAGGGAAATTAAGAATATCAGTACTTTCCATATCCTTATCCATTTCAACGAAAGTACCCTTGTCGGCAACAATCTTAATTCTTTCCCTAGCAGTCATTCTAAAGTGATGATTACATTTACTGCAAACACTAAGGTTTTCTTTCAAATCACTTGCCAAAAGCATATTGTTACAAGCAGGACACTTTACCCACATTGAATCAGGAACAAATGGCATTGAGTTATTTGATTGGTTAGAATCCTCAAGTTCATTCTTTGGTTTTAAAAAAGTAAATAAATCCAACATAATCACCCATTTCGTAAATTATTCGTAAAAACTATATAAGTACATTATAACACGATTTTCACTTTGATACAATTACTTTTTTCTTCTCTTCTCAAATTCTTCAATAAAATCAGTTGTATAAGAACCATCAATAAATTCTTTAGCAGAAAGAATTTCAATCTGTAGGTTTCTGTTGTGGTCAATACCACTGATTGAAAGTTCAGAAAGTGCCATCTTCATCTTTCTGATAGCAAGGTCACGAGTTCTGCCTTGAACAATAACCTTACCTACCATACTGTCATAGAATGGTGGAATAACATAATCCTGATAAATGGCAGTATCAAAACGAACAAATGAACCACCCGGAATATGTAGCTTTGTAATCTTGCCACAAGATGGACGGAAATCCTTGTCAGGATTTTCTGCATTAATTCTACATTCAATAGCGTGACCATGGAAGAAAATCTGATTCTGAGTTTTATCAAGCTTACAACCGGCAGCAACTCTAATCTGCCACTGTACCAGGTCAAGACCTGTTACCATTTCTGTAACACCGTGTTCAACCTGTAAACGAGTATTCATTTCCATAAAGTAGAAGTTCTTGTCCTTATCAAGTAGAAATTCTACTGTACCGACTGAATTGTAGTTTACTGCCTTAGCAGCCTTAGTTGCAGCATCCATCATTTTTGCTCTGATTTCAGGAGTAATTGATGGGCTAGGACTTTCTTCAATTAACTTTTGGTTCTTTCTCTGAACAGAACATTCTCTTTCACCAAGGCATAGAACATTGCCATGCTTATCACAAAGCAACTGCATTTCAATATGCTTAACCGGTTTTAGGAATTTTTCTATGTAGCAACCACTGTCACCAAATGCACTTTTAGCTTCACTTGATGCACTTCTGAAAGCATTTAGGAAATCCTCTTCTTTTTCAACAAGACGGATACCTCTACCACCACCACCGGAACGAGCTTTAATAAGAATTGGGTAGCCAATCTTACCGGCAGCTGCTTTAGCTTCATTTTCATCTTCAATAACTTCTGTACCCGGAGTAACAGGTACACCGGCTTTTTGCATTGTTTTTCTTGCTTTATCCTTGTCACCAAGGTCCTCAATCATCTGAGAAGATGGACCAATGAAAGTAATGTTACACTTTTCGCAAAGAGAAACAAACTTTGCATTTTCAGAAAGAAGTCCGTATCCCGGGTGAATAGCCTGAGCACCGGAAGAAACAGCTATTGTTAAAATATTAAGCATATTTAAGTAGCTATCCCCTACTTGAGCAGGACCAACACAATAAGCCTCATCAGCTAATGATACATGAAGGGCATCCTTATCAGCTTCACTATAAATAGCAACTGTGCTGATACCCATTTCTCTACAAGCTCTGATAATTCTTACTGCAATTTCACCACGGTTTGCAATTAAAATTTTTGAAAACATTTTTAAATCTCCAATCCTCTAGGAGTTTTACTTTACAGCAAATGACATTTCTGCCTGAACATGAAGTTTGCCGTTTACATAACCCTTTGTACTAATAAAATAGAATGGTGCTCTTACTCTTGTAACTGTAGCAACAGTTTCCAATGTGTCACCGGGTAGAACAGGTTTCTTAAACTTAACACCATCTAACTTTGTAAAGTAAGGTGTGCCACCTTTTACCTTATCGGCAAGAAGTACACAACTAGCCTGTCCCATCATTTCACAAAGAATAACACCGGGAACAACAGGGTTACCCGGGAAGTGACCTTTTAAGAAAAATTCGTCACCTTTAATTGTATAATAACCTTTTGCCTCATTTTCACCTGTTAATTCTGCTCTTTCAACAAGTAGCATATTATCTCTATGAGGTAAAATCTGCTTAATTTCTTCTTGATTCATTTTAAATTACCTTTCTTTAGTTGTAATTTATTTTTACACATTAATGCATAATGGGGCGAACAATGTTCGCCCATACAAATTATTTATGTAAAATTATTCAATAACGAAAAGTGGCTGACCGTATTCGATAATGTCACCATTCTTAACAAGGATTTCCTTGATAGTGCCATCTTCTTCTGCCTGAATTTCGTTCATTAGCTTCATAGCTTCAATGATACAAACTGTATCACCCTTTTTAACTGTCTTACCAACAGTTACATATGGGTCTGCTTCAGGAGATGCTGCCTGATAGAAAACACCAACCATAGGTGCTTTAATTGTCTTACCTGTAGGCTGAGGAGCAGATGCCTGAGTTGGAGCAGACTGCTGTACAGGTGCAGTTTCTACTACAGGAGCTTGTACAGGAGCAGGTGCAACAGTAGGTGCCGGTGCAGTAGCATTAAAAGCTACTGCAGGAGCAACAGGCTTATTCTTTTCAATACGAATTCTTCTGCCCTTTTTCGTTTCTATTTCAAGAACACTTAAATCGTTCTTATTAGCAAGTTCAATTAATCTTTTAACATCATCAAGGTCATACTTCTTTAGTTTAAAAACTTCCATCTTAGTCCTCCATAAACTTCTTGAAGATTAGACAAGCATTGTGACCACCAAAGCCAAGGTTAGTAGATGCTGCAACATTTACATCTCTCTTAACTGCCTTGTTAGGTGTGTAGTTAAGGTCACATTCTTCATCTTTTTCTGTGTAGCCGATTGTTGGTGGGATAATACCATTCTTTAGAGCAAGTGTACAAACAATAGCTTCTAATGCACCGGTAGCACCAAATAGGTGACCTGTCATTGACTTTGTTGAAGAAACATTTACTCTGTAAGCATTTTCACCAAGAGCCTTCTTAATTGCCTTTGTTTCTGTTACATCATTTAGGTGAGTTGATGTACCGTGAGCATTCCAGTACCATTCTTCATCACCTGTAACATTAGCTTCTTTCATAGCTACCTTAATTGCCTTTGCAGGAGTTTCGGCAGTTGCATCAGGAGCAGTAATATGATGAGCATCACAAGTGTTACCATAACCGGCAATTTCAGCATAAATCTTAGCACCACGAGCCTTAGCGTGTTCATATTCTTCAAGAATCATACAAGCACCACCTTCTCCCATAACAAAACCGTCACGGTTCTTGTCAAATGGGATAGATGCAGTCTTAGGGTCATTTCTTGTTGTAAGTGCCTTACAGTTCTGGAAACCGGCAATTGATAGTGGAGAAACTGCTGCTTCTGCACCACCTGTAATAATTGCATCACAGTAACCGTCTCTGATTGCATGGAAAGCTTCACCGATTGAGTTTGCACCTGTTGCACAAGCAGTTACGATTGGCACACAAGGACCTTTTGCCTTAAACTTAATAGCGATTGTACCTGAGGCCATATTACCAATCATCATTGGAATAAAGAATGGGCTAACCTTTCTTGCACCAAACTTTTCCATATTGATAGAGTTCTTATAGAAACTATCAAGGCCACCGATACCTGCACCTACATAAACACCAAAGTTATCTTCTTCAATCTTACCTAGGATGTCACTGTCTTCTACAGCTTCAGTTGCTGCTGCAACTGCATACTGTGTATATAAATCGTTCTTTCTTAAATCTTTCTTTTCAAAATACTTTGTTGGTTCAAAATCTTTAACCAAACCGGCAATCTTAACCTTTAGACCTTCTGTGCTAAAGCGTTCTTCAGGAATAAAGTCAATACCTGAAACACCATTTACAAGGTTGTCCCAAGTTGTTTTCATATCATTACCTACCGGAGTCACTGCTCCAATACCAGTTACTACTACTCTTCTCATATTAGCTACCTTTCTTCGTAAATTTAAGGCAAATTACATTGCCATACCACCGTCAACTCTTAGAACTTCACCTGTAATATATGAAGCATCATCAGAAGCTAGGAAACAAATTGCATTTGCAACATCTTCAGGAGAACCGGCTCTCTTCATTGGGATACCACTTGAAATCATATCCTTTGCCTTATCAGAAAGCTGATCTGTCATATCAGTGGCAATATAACCAGGAGCGATAGCATTAACTGTAACATTTCTGCCACCTAGTTCCTTTGCAACTGACTTTGTTAGACCGATGATACCGGCCTTTGATGCTGAATAGTTAGCCTGACCGGCATTACCCATAATACCAACAACTGATGCTAGAGAAATAATTCTACCACTTCTCTGCTTCATAAAGTGCTTATAAGTTGCCTTCATCATATTGTAAGTACCCTTTAGGTTAACATTGATAACTGCATCAAAATCAGCTTCTGTCATCTTAACCATAAGCATATCACGAACAATACCTGCATTATTAACCAAAATATCAAGACCACCAAAGTCCTTAATAACTGCATTTACAGTTTCTTGTGCTGATTCAAAGTTTGAAACATCACTCTTATAGAACTTTGCCTTTGCTCCCATTTCTTCTAATTCTTTAATAGCAGGAGCTGCCTTTTCTTCGTCACAAATATCAGTAATAATAATTGTTGCACCTTCACTTGCTAACTTCTTACAAGTAGCAAAACCGATACCTCTTGAACCACCTGTTACAAGAGCAATCTTACTTTCTAACTTCATATACTTCTCCTTTTTCTTACACATTTAGTGCATCTAAATCTTCTTTATTTTCAACCTTAATTGCAGTAACATTTCTGTCAATTTTCTTAATTAGACCTGTTAGAGTCTTGCCAACACCAACTTCAATAAATGTGTCAACACCATTTGCAATTAAATTCTCTACTGTTTTCTGCCACTTTACAGGGTTCTTACACTGATTAGTAATAAGTGACTTATAATCCCCACTATATTCTTCTGCTGTATAGTTTGCATAAAGTGGAATAGTTGGTTCATTTAGTGTCATATCTGCCAGATATTCACCAAGACCAACCGCTGCCTTAGCCATATAAGGTGAGTGGAATGCACCACTTACTGCCAGAGGTACTGCTCTACCCTTTTCACTTTTGATCTTTTCACAAAAAGCTTCAAGGTTATCTTTGTTCATAGCAACAACTGTCTGTGCCGGTGAGTTGTAGTTAACAGGCCAACATTCATCAAATTCAGAAGCAATTTCTTCAATTCTTTCAGGTGTTAGCTTCATAACTGCAACCATAGCACCGGGAGTTTCATTTGCTGCTTTATCCATTAATTCTGCTCTCTTACAAACAAGTTTGAAAGCATCTTCGTAACTCATAATTCCACTAAAGCCAAGTGCTGCAATTTCACCTAATGAGAAACCTGCAACATAATCAATCTTAATGCCTTTTTCTTTAACTGCCTCAGCAGCAGCAAGGTCAGCAGTAAAAACTGTAGGCTGAGTGTTTACTGTAACAGAAAGTTCTTCCTTTGTACCGTTAAAGCACTGATTGCTTGTACCCTCTCTGATAGAGTCAGCCATATCATAAACTGCCTTAGCAGCAGGAGAACAATCATATAATTCTTTACCCATACCAGGATACTGTGCACCCTGACCTGAGAATACTAATGCTATTTTACCCATTGTGTAGCTCCCTTTAGTGTTTCCTCAGCTTGAGTAAACATTTCTTCAATAATTTCCTTAGCAGGTTGTTCTTTCTTAACCATAGCAGCAACCTGACCGGCTAGTACAGTACCGTTCTTTACATCACCTTCACGAGCTGCAAGTCTTAGCTTACCTGTACCCATACTTTCAAGCTTTTCATCATCACAATTTGTACGGTCATATTCACAAGCCTGATATTCCTTAGTAAAGCTATTTCTAATTGAACGAACAGGATGACCCAGACGCTTACCTGTAACAACAGTGTCAATATCCTTAGCCTTTAGAACCTTTTCTTTATATTCATGAGCGATAGTACATTCATCACATACTAAGAATCTTGTACCAACCTGTACACCCTTAGCACCTAACATAAATGCAGCAGCAATCTGTCTGCCGTCAGCAATACCACCGGCTGCAATAACAGGAATATTAACTGCATCTACAACCTGAGGTACAAGAGCCATTGTAGTTAAGTCACCAACATGACCACCACTTTCGCCACCTTCGGCAATGACTGCAAAAGCACCACGCTTTTCAACCATTCTTGCAAGTGCAACAGAAGCAACTACAGGGATAACCTTAATACCTGCTTCAGTCCACATTGGCATATATTTTGTAGGAGTACCGGCACCTGTAGTAACAACCTTTACCCCTTCTTCAACAACAACCTTTGCTACTTCATCAACGAATGGTGACATCATCATAATGTTTACACCGAAAGGTTTGTCAGTCATTTCTTTACATTTCTTAATTTCTGCACGAAGTTGTTCTCCGTTAGAATTCATAGCAGCGATAATACCAAGGCCACCGGCATTAGATACACCGGAAGCTAGAGAAGCATCAGCAACCCAAGCCATACCGCCTTGAAAAATAGGGTATTGAATACCTAATTCTTTATTAATAACAGTATCAATCATTATGTACCTCCAATTTACGCAACCTAGAAAATAGGTAGTTTTAGTAGATAAACCTTTTTGCAAAATTGCAAAAGGGCACAATTCTCCAATCTTTGTTATTGTACTATAAAAAAGCCTTATTGTCAATGAAATGCACCCTTGTTTTTCCTCTTATAGTTCATAATTAAAAGGTTTTCATAACTTAAATTTTTGTGTATTATTAATCATAATTATATATTTTTGTCTATTAATTAACCGTTCTTACATATACTTTATTTTAAAAAAACTGTTTTCACACTCAACTAAAGCTAACTGCAAAAATCTTCCAAACATTTTCTCAGAGAAGTATCTCCCTTAACCTCTATTCCCTCTTTTAATTTATCTTGGTCATCATAAGGCAAAGAACTAACAAGAGTATCTGTTTTTATCATTGGAGATTTTTCATTTTTCTTAAAAACCGAAACATAACCTTTGTAATTTTTCACATAATAAATTTCTGATGCAGTAGCCTTTTGCTGACTTAAAGTTTGAGCAAATTCTTCCTCCTTAAGTTCAAAATTTGCTGACACAAAAACCGATGCAAAGAGAATACATCCGGTTAGGATAATAGCTACATATTCCTTCATATGTTCAACTTCCTTTCACATAATTAGAAAAATATTCCTTCAAGGAATTATTTTTTCATAAAAATATACGAATATTCATATATTAAAAGATTTTTTTTGCACATATAAAGAAAAAGTAAAAAATAGGTTTATTTTTGTATGATAATATGGTACAATGTTATTTGTTATGTTTTACATATATATTGAAAAATTATAATGTAGATAAAGTACATAATAGAATTACAAATAAAACAGAATATTGCCTTAAAAAGGAGGTGGTCGGTTTGAGAGAAACTGATATCAGTAAGATGAGTACTAAGAAACCTTCTGGTAGAAGTGAAATCGAACACGACAAAAAAGGAACTAGTAAAGTAGTATTTTCAGGAATTGGAAAAGCTATATTCACCATTTTTATGGTTTTCGTATGTGCTATTGTTGCTGTAGGTATCAGCCTAGGGGTATATATCTTTGGCATTGCCTCTGAACCAACAGGCATTGACCTGGTTGCTGCAAGTCTAAACCTAACCAGCCACATTTATGTACAAAACGATGATGGTGAGTTTAAAGAATATCAATCCATTTACGACACAGAAAACAGAGTATGGGTTGACTTTAAGGACATTCCTCAGCATATGAAAGATGCTATGGTTGCAATCGAGGACAAGCGTTTCTATGATCACCATGGTGTTGACTGGCAGAGAACTGCCGGTGCTATGCTTTCCCTATCTTCAGGTTCAAGTAGCTATGGTGGTTCAACAATCACTCAGCAGTTAATCAAGAACCTTACTGATGACAATCAGGTTTCCCTAAATCGTAAGATTAGAGAAATCTTCAGAGCTTTGAATGTTGAAAAGGAATACACTAAGGACCAGATTCTTGAGGCCTACCTAAATGTTGTAAACTTCGGTAACAACTGTCAAGGCGTTCAGGCTGCATCTCAGCTTTATTTTGGTCAAGATATTCAGAAGTGTTCTATTGCTCAGTGTGCTGCTATTGCCGGTATCACACAGAACCCTAGCCAATGGAACCCACTTATCTACCCTGAAAACAACAAGAAGCGTAGAGAAATTGTTATCAAGGAAATGTACAAACAAGGTAAGATAACAAAAAAAGAATATGAAGACGCAATGAAAGAATCCAAGAATATGAAGTTCGTCGGATATAACCAGAAGAAAGAAAAAGAAGAAATCTATGTTCAGAACTGGTATATTGAAGAACTTATGAATGACCTTAAGAGGGATTTAGCGAAGCAGAATGATATTTCTGAAGAAGCTGCACAAAGAATGATCTCAACACAAGGCCTAAAGATTTATTGTGCTATGGATACTAAGATGCAGAACTATATTGAAAAGGTTGGTAGAAGTGTTAACACAGAAAATGATGTTACAGGACTGCAGACTGCTATGACTCTTATGGAATATGACGGTAGAGTTGTTGCTACTACCGGTTCTTCCCTAAAGAAAACAAGTAACAATCTTTTTGACAGAGCTACATCTGCTGCACTACAGCCTGGTTCTTCTATTAAGCCGGTAGTTGTTTACCCTTATGCTATTGAACACAATGTTCTAACTTATGGTTCACTGGTAGAAGACGAACCACTAGATGACTATAAGGTTGGTACAGACGGATATGCCGAGGCAGGTCCTACCAACTGGTATAACGGTTACAAAGGTACAATGTCACTTCCGGATGCTATCGAAATTTCTTCAAACGCAACAGCTGCTCAGGTTATGGACAAAATCACACCTGCTGCTGCATATAAGCAGGTTACTCAGCTAATGGGCTTTACTCACCTTGATGAACAAGACGGTAAAGAAGTTGGTGCATTGTCTATCGGTGGTATGACAGGTGGTGTTACTGCCAGAGAAATGGCAGCTGCCTATCAGTACCTTGGCAATGGTGGTCAGTATTATGAACCATACACTTACTACTATGTAACTGATAATGACGGCAAGATTGTTATTGACAAGAGAGACCAAATGCCAAAACAAGCATACTCTGATGAAACTGCTGCCATTATGAACAGAGAACTTCACTTCAATGTTACTACTTCCCACAACACTCAGGCATATAATGCCAGAATTGACGGTTGGGATATTATCGGTAAAACAGGTACAACTAATGATGATAAGGATAGCTGGTTCTGTGGTTGTTCTCCATATGCAACACTTGCAGTATGGACAGGTTTTGATACACCGGCAACTAACCCGGATACATCTATTGCAGCAAAGAACTTCCAGACAGTTATGTCAAAGTATCTAAAGGGTAAAAAGAAAAAGTCTTACAACTTCCCTGCTGATATGGAAGAAATTTCTTATTGTGTAGATTCCGGTCTACTGGCTTCATCATATTGTTCAAACACAAGAACAGGTTATTACTTTAAGGATAAGAAGCCTGACTATTGTTACGGTGACCACAGTGGTACAGTTTACTACAACAATGATGACACTTATAGCAATGATAGTTACAACAACAATAACTACACTGACTATAACAACTACACAACAGCTTATAGCGATAATAACAATTATAATAACTATGACGCAACAACTCAGGGTGCAACCGAAAGTGGTGGAGAAAATGAACCTGCTTCACAGGAAAATCAACAAACTCAAGCACCTGAAACTAAAGCTCCTGAAACAAAGCCTGCCGAGAATAACAACAATGAACCGGTAGCAACTACAGGAGCTGCAAACTAACTAAGATTTTACAAAACAAGATAAATATACAAGAGAGGTACAGATATGATTTCAGTAGCAATTATGGGTCACGGTACGGTTGGCTCAGGTGTAGCAGAAATTCTGACAACACACAAACAGAAACTTTTCAAAGCAGTTGGTGAGGAACTTTATGTTAAGCATATTCTTGACTTAAGAGAATTTCCTGACAGCCCACTGGCAGACAGATTTACAAAGAACTTTGAGGACATTGTAAATGACATTGAAGTAAGAGTTGTTGTTGAAGTTATGGGTGGTACAAACCCTGCATATAACTTTGTTAAGAGATGCTTACAGGCAGGTAAAAGCGTTGTAACATCTAACAAAGAACTTGTTGCTAAGCATGGAGCAGAACTTCTTGCAGTAGCAAAAGAAAACAATGCTAACTTCTTATTTGAAGCATCAGTTGGTGGTGGTATTCCAATTATCAGACCACTTTCACAGTGCTTAGTAGCAAATGAAGTTGACGAAATTGCCGGTATCTTAAACGGTACAACAAACTTCATCTTTGGTAAGATGATTAACGATAATATGGATTTTTCAGATGCTCTTAAGTTAGCTCAAGACTTAGGTTATGCCGAAAGAAATCCTGAAGCTGATATTGAAGGTCATGATGCTTGTAGAAAGATTTGTATTCTTGCTTCTCTTGCATTTGGTAAACACATTTATCCTGATAATGTTTACACAAAAGGTATTTCAGAAATCACACTTGATGATGTTAAGTATGCCGATAGCCTAAACCATGTTATCAAATTAATCGGCGATGTTAAGAAAACAGAAGATGGCAAACTGGATATTATGGTTGCTCCAATGCTACTTTCAAAGGAATGTATCCTTTCTGACATTAACGATGTATTTAACGGTATCCTAGTTAAGGGTGACTGTACAGGAGATGTAATGTTCTACGGTAAGGGTGCCGGTAAGTTACCTACTGCATCAGCAGTTGTAGCCGATGTTGTTGACTGTGCAAAGCACCTAAAGGCTAGAAAGAGAATTTTCTGGACAGATAGTGACGGAAGTCAGGTTGCTTCATATAAAGATAGTAAGACAGCAATGTACATAAGAGTTGCCGGTAAGGGTGAAATGGCACAAAGCCTATTCCCTGATTCAGAAATTATGAAGGCTGATGGCAACACAGTTCTTATGACACAGGAATATAAGTTTGGTGAAATCGAAGACAAGATTGCTAAACTTAATGAAAATGGTGAAAAGGTTCTTTCTGCTATTAGAATTGGCAACCTATAATTAATTAGTTTATCATTTTAAATCTATATAAAAATTCACTTAGGTGGAAAATAAGGAGATAGGAAATGGCACTTATAGTACAAAAGTTCGGTGGCTCATCAGTAGCCGATGCCGAAAGAGTGTTTAATGTTGCAAAGATTGTAACAGACACTTACAAAAAGGGTAATGATGTTGTAGTTGTAGTATCTGCTCAAGGTGATACAACAGATGACCTCATTGCAAAGCAAATGGAAATCAACCCAGAGGCTAACAAGAGAGAAAGAGATATGCTACTTGCTTCAGGTGAGCAGATTTCAATTTCACTACTTGCTATGGCTTGTGAAAAGCTTGGTGTACCGGCAATTTCACTACTAGGATGGCAGGCAGGTTTCCAGACAACATCAGCACACACATCAGCTAGAATTAAGAATGTTGATGGTCAGAGAATTCGTCAGGAACTTGACCAACACAAGGTTGTTGTTGTTGCCGGTTTCCAGGGTATTAACCGTCACGAAGACCTAACAACTCTAGGTAGAGGTGGTAGTGACACATCTGCAGTTGCTATTGCAGCTTCTCTACACGCTGACCTATGTCAGATTTTCACAGATGTTGAAGGTGTATTCACAGCTGACCCTAGAAAAGTTAAAAACGCAATTAAGCTAAAGGAAATTTCTTATGACGAAATGCTAGAACTTGCAACTCTTGGTGCACAGGTTCTAAACAACCGTTCTGTAGAAATGGCTAAAAAATATGGAATTGAACTTGAAGTACTTTCAAGTCTTACTAATAAACCAGGTACAATAGTAAAGGAGAAACCAAAGATGGAAAAAATGATTATTTCAGGTGTTGCTAAGGACTGCGACATTGCAAGAATTTCAATAAAGGGTATTCCAAACGAACCAGGCTTTGCTTTCAAAGTATTCTCAAAGCTTTCAGCAAAGGATATTAATGTTGACATTATTCTTCAGTCTGTTGGTACTGAAGGCACAAAGGATATTGCATTTACTGTTGCTGCTGATAAGGGTCAGGAAGCTGTTGACACTCTAAACGACAACAAAGATGCTCTAGGCTTTGAAGAAGTAACACTTGACAAGGATGTTGCTAAGATTTCTATTGTTGGTGCAGGTATGGAAAGCCATGCCGGTGTTGCTACAAAGATGTTTGAAGCACTTTACAACAACAACGTTAACATTCAGATGATTGCTACTTCTGAAATTAAGACATCTGTTCTTATTGCTAAGAAAGATGCTGACAGAGCTGTTTCTGCAATTCACGATAAGTTCTTTGACTAATATTTATTAGTATTAACTTACATTTAAATTATTCAGGGGCGAACTTAGTTCGTCCCTTTTTATATATAATCCTCTTCCCTAAAACTTT
>ERZ1034763.582-NODE-582-length-15591-cov-5.104918_pt1 | contig 15591 bp, 22 predicted proteins | sample MGYA00520701_ERZ1034763 | MGnify/ENA primary metagenome ERZ1034763 (study PRJEB33766, sample SAMN09781707) | gut metagenome | biome: gut microbiome | host: Homo sapiens | place: Madagascar | study: EMG produced TPA metagenomics assembly of the PRJNA485056 data set...
GAAGAAGCACCCAAACTGAAACCTGTAAGAATGCTAACAGCTTCTTCTGTTAATCCTGTTGTGTTCATAATAATAATGAGAATATCTTTTATAGAAAACTAGATGAAAATTATAAGTTTTCTCAGAGTGGAATTGATGTTCTTAAAGTTAATGAATTTAAAGAAACCTTTAAGGATTGGGATGTATTGTCTCCTGATGGTATTTTGTCTTTGACAAATGCTGTTGTTACAGAAACAGAAAATGGATCTCCTATTAGAGATATCATCATGATGTTTTTCATTAGAGATAATACTACTCATACCTTTAATCCTCAGAAGCCTTGCGTAATTGCGCGTCAGGCTATCAATAATATTTATAAGATGGCATTTGATGACCATGCTGATGATGTAGGAGTTTCTGTTACTGAAGATTGTATGCCTCCTGAATACACTTTTGCAGATTTTACAGCTGCTGAAAAATGTATTAATTCTTATCTTACTTGTGTTTATAAAACTGACACTCCTAAGACTTTAGCAGCAATTCTTAATAATGAAACTACTACTGATATTCTTCATACTCTTTATCAGAGTGCTATTGATTATGATAAGAATACTATCATTAATTTCAATAAGGCAATTGAAGACGATTGCTATAAAGGATATTGTAATACTCTATCTGCATTCATCGGTAATTCTGGATTGATTATTGATATCTATTCTAAGCTTGGAATCGTAAAGGTAGATTTTGAATTGAAATCTAATGAGCCTATCAACGATGAGAATAAAGTATTTCTTTCTATGCTTTATGGTGGAATTACTATTGTAAAAGCAATTCCTCTTAAGTTTGGATTCGATATTAATTTGTCTTGCATTAAAATGAAATATATGTTGGTAATGGATTCTACCAGCACTCTTTGGATTGTTCCTTTTACTTCTACAAAGGATGAGTTTAGCCCTGTAGAATTTTACAAAATTACTGCAGAGCAAACTAATAAAATACAGGAAAGATTGAAGAAGTGTATTGAGTCGTATGATGCCGTTCAAAATAATACCTAAAAATGGGATGTTAAAATTAAGAATGGCAAGATATTATAATAGTGATAGAAAGGTATGAAAATACCTTTTTATTGATAGCACCAAAGTACACGGTGTATCTAACAATCTATTTTATTTTAGGAGGCATTTTCCATGGAAAACAACATCAACAAAATCACTGGCGCTCACATCAATGACAAGCTTACTCTTGGTGAAAGTGGTGTCAAGAACATTGACAACGATTGCAATGTCAAGCGTGTCATGACCACTACGTATGAGCTTGGCCCTATCATCACCGATATCTTTAAGAAGACTTTCGCTGATTATTGTGGCACCGTGATCGAGGTCGCAACTGTTAACAATGTTCAGACTGTTGTTAACGTCCGTATGGTCTTTAACATCTTTAAGCCCAACGAGTATCGCAATGATGTATATTATGCATTCAAGCCTGAAGGTGCTAACATCTCTAGCACTGGCACCCTTGATAGCAAGACTATTGTTGAGAACATTGTTCGCAAGAGTTCTTCTGTTCAGCGTAGCACTCGTAGCATGTACAATGTAGACATCACTCAGGATGGCAAGGATGTTCTGTCCGACTTCCTGTACACCACTAATCAGGCTGTTGAATGGGGTAAGCTGTTCAAGGCTTTTGACATTGCTGATTACTATCAGCAGTATCGTGGTACCAAGGTTATCCTCAGCGGCATGGATATTACTAAGATTCTGAACCAGATCTATAATACCCGTGATGATGAAGGCAATCAGATCGGTAAGCATAGCTATGCTGTTACTCCTCTGCGTCCTCTGGTTGATATCAATTCTCAGTTCAGCTATCAGCAGGCTATGTATCAGCAGCAGTTCCCGATGATCCAGACTAACAATAGTCCTAAGGATAACTGGCTGATCGCTATCGATGAGTATGATGAGAAGAACATTGCTAAGGTCTTCAGAAATGTTTATCACATCCAGCCGCAGACCGATAACGATATTTGGTATCTGTAATTCTCAATTCTCTTAAGCAATAAAATAGGTAAAGGGTCTGGGGAACTTAAGGTCTCCCCAGACCTTTTATTTTTTAAAGGATAAAAGAAAGAAGGAAATAATTATGGCTTTCCGTAATAATGCAGAATTTAAATACTCTATTCGTGGTATCAATCGTATCGTTGATGAAAAGAATAATCAGTTTATTCGTCTTGCAGAGATTGCATGGGCTGGAGCAGATGAAGAGGTTGATCCTAGTAAGATTAAGCTTGATATCCGTAAGTATACTACAGATGCAGATGGAAATGAGAGAATGCTTAAGGGTTGTAGTTTCTTGACAGAAGATGGTCCTCATGAGCTTACTCATGCTCTTGTAGAAGAAGGATTTGGTAATACTGAAAAGATTCTCACTGCTATTAAGCAGCGTAGCGATTTTCCTGATGCTGTAAAGTCTTGTTATGGTGAGAAAGCAGCTGATGCTGCAGACGATACATTTGATCTGCGTAATATCATTGATTAAATAAATATGGAGTAGAGAATAATATCTCTACTCCTTTTAATTTGGAGGATTATAAAATGGGATGTATAAAAACTACTACGTATGAATCTGTAGAACAGGCTTTACTGACTACTGAAGTTAAATGGAATCTTATTGAGAAGATTAAAGAAGTTAGACAAGAGAAAGATATTTCTCAAGATGAGTTAGCAAAGAGAGTAGGAGTATCTCATGCTACTATTAGTAAAATTGAATCTAGACATCAAGTAGGATTGGATACATTGATTCTAATCTATGAAGCTCTTGATCTCGATTTTGATTTACTAAAAGAGGTTAAGAAAGCTAAAGAGAAACTCGGACTTAAACTTCCATCAGATACGGAACATCGTCATATAGGAAAGTACAATCCAAATAGAAAGGAAGATACTAATGGTTGATGAAAAGTATACACTTGAGCAATTGCTAACTGGACACTTTATAAAATATAATAGACTATCTGATTTAATTGGTGCATCATATGCAGGATCTAATTGCACTAAGATTAATTTGTTTATTGATTTAAATTCTCTTGTAAAAGGCTTATATAGCATTGATGCTTGGGGATATAAATCTGTAAGTAGATATGAAATGACAGCCATTATTTTGAATATGTGTGGGCATTATAGACAGTTCTTCAGAAACCTTGGAGTGTCTACTAATATCTATCTTATATATGGATTAAATTGCCCGAAGAGTAATGAGACTTATGTATTCGGATATAATAATTCTTTTGTAAGATCATTTCAGAAAAAGCCTTCTGTTACTAATCTTATTGATGATAATATGGCAGCATTAAGTATTATCACTCAGTATCTTCCGAATATATTTTTCTTTAATGTAGGATTATGTGAAATATCTTCTATGATTGCTCATATTCTCAGAAAATCTAATGCTGTGCAAAATGGATTTGAGAATATTGTAATTAGTAAAGATATTTTGATGCTTCAATTAGTACCGGAATATAATGTCAGAGTTCTTAGACCTATTAAGACTAAGAATGGTGATGAATCTATCATTGTAGACAACAATAATCTTTGGCAGCAATTCTATGCTACCTATAGAAAATTGAAGTCTCCTCCTGATAGTATTCCTAATACTTTTATCTCTAATATTCTAGCAATGACAAATGTAAGAGAAAGAAGTATTAGTACAATCTTTACTATTCCTAAAGCTATGAAATATATTAATATTGCTATAGCTAGTGGATTCCTAGAACCTAATAAGTTTTATACTCAAGCATCTATAAATACTGCATTGGAAATTATGGATGTAGCAGCATATAATCCAGTAGAATTTGATATGCGGTATAAAGCAATATCTACTCAATTTCAATCTATGTATATACTTCCTATTGAAAGACCTGATCTTGTAGATTATCAGTTAGTAAATTTGGAAGATGTACAAGGACTCCAAATGGTTATTTCTAAATATTTGTATAAGACTCCGATTGATTTAGACAGGTTGTGATATATTATGAATTTTGAAGATTATAAAAAGAAAGCTTTGCAAGATCCTGAAGTAAAAGAAGCATATTATAACTATGAAATTGGCAATTTAATTACCTTAGCAAGAATTGAGAAAAATATTCCTCAAAAGAAACTTGCTGAGGATTTAGGAGTTGCATCATCTACAATTTCTAAGATTGAAAATGGTCATAGAGATTGTAGAATTAGAGAGCTTAGAAGAATTGCTCATGCTCTTGGAAAAGAATTGAAAATTTCCTTTGTAGATCCTGAAGAGGAGAATAATAAATGAAATTAATTACAACTGATATTGCAATTAATGCAGTAGTAAAATTCATAAAAAGAAATTATCCTAAATCTACTAGATTAGAGATTCTATCTGTAGATATCTATAATGAGCATGTGGTAATTGTAGCTTCTGTAAAGCATAGCATAGAGAATAATCCTAAATACTATGTATTTGAGTATGTAATGTGTCAATGCACTGAGCTTCCTGTAAATCTTCTACAGTTTGCAATTGCTAATAATAATACATTGCAATACCATACAATTGGATTCTCTACTGAAGAAGATGCAAGAGAAACTGCTGAACAGATTATTCAAAAGCTAAAAGAATAATAAATAAAAGGCCAATATGATTGTTTATATTAGCTTTATTTTCATTTGTATATTATAAAATTGAAATAGAAGGAATAAAGAATACTTCTATTTATAAAAAAAATAAATGAATATAATGTACTTTAAGGAAGTACAATATTATGTCTATTATAAGGTATAATGCTACGTCTACGAAGATGAAAGAAAAGTTTGCATTACCACCAAAAGCGGACCATTATGATCCGCCGTATTCTGCAGAGGATATTATTCGAATTTATGGTAGACAAACATATTTGAAATTATCGAAAGATCCGGCTCATAAATTTAGAATGGATACTGGAATTGAACTAATCCATAAAGAACCTAGTAAAACTGAATTAGTCCGTATTTGTTCAAATTGGCAAGCAATGTCTCTAAAAATGAAACAGCAATCAGATGTCGAAAGCATGCATTTATTTGGTGTCAAAAATTTAGAGCACTACATGCTATTGATACAGGAATATTAATATTAAAAATAATAAAAGGCCAATAGGAGCAATCCTATTGGCTTTATTTTTTTTAATTATTCAAAATTTCACTTGCATAGTATAAAATTGAAATAGAAGGAAGAATAGTACTTCTATTGGTCGTATAAAAATAAACAAATTTAAAGACATATGGAGGTAATATTATGTCTAAATCTATTAGCTTTGAAAACGTCATCTTTGCCAACAATGGTGCTTCTGGTCGTGTTGACATTGGTTTGATTGGCATGGAGGTCGCAACTGGCCATGCCGATTTCAATATCATGGAAATGAAAACAGGTATTACTGTTAGCACGGCAACACTGGATATCCATTGCAAAGGCATGGATATAATTGGATTCGACGGCCAGGTTGATTTCAAGGTCTTTGACCTTGATGGCACTCAGATTTTCCATACTATGTTCAATAGCGATAATGGCATGGAAGGAGCAGATGAATTTATCAATCGTATTTGCAAATTCACCTGCAAGAGTGAGGCCAATGTCCGTGAGCTAATGTACAATGCTTGCATGGCTATCAGTGATGCTTCTGAGGTTTACAAAGAGCACATCACTTTTGGCAGCAAGCATAGTGCATAAGTGCTAAAATAAAAGGGAGTAGATTTCTCCGCTCCCTTTTATTTTTTTTTTGATTTATTATGATCTCCGAAACTCACTATTAAAATTAGTCTAGGAGGTTATTTACTTATGGATGATAAATCTAAATTTGATTGTATCTATTCTTCTATTAATGACGATGGAAATAGATTTTGTTTACTAACCTTCTCTGAGTGTATTCATTCTTGTGAGTTTAATAACGACTGTAAATATTGTAACGCAAAATTTAAGAAATGCAATGAGTGCGATCTTAAACTTTAATATAATGATCTCTACAGTGAAAGGAGCTTATATATGCCAGGTGATATTAATTCAAGAGAGCAGATTAGCGAGGATGAAATCATTGATCTTATAAATATTGATAGATTTAGACCTTCTCTAAAATGTGATCTATTTATTCCCTCTTATGTGCACTCCTTATCTGTAGCGACTGAGTTTGTGTATAACTACGTTTTGAGTAGATTTCCTCAAAATTATTTTAAGACTATTCATATTGCAGGTAAGCATCCATACGAGGATTTTCGTAGACTCCAGAAGGGTAATATACAAGTCAGAGAAAACCCTGCTGTTGCAATTTCTTACACTATTCAATATGATTATAATGATAATAATATTGATCTAAATCTACTAAGTACCAATAAGTATTTAAAAAGATCTCAGTGGCAGAGAAGCTTTTTTAAATGTCCTCATAAGGGACTATACTTAGGTATGGATCTTGAAGCTATGATGATTAATTATAACTTCAGATTTAGAGTTAATACAAAAGCTCAACAACTAGATTTATTTAACAGAATGCGTAAAGTATTTCGTTTAGGATGCACGGAAACTATTGACATTGATTGCGACTTTCATCTTGATAAATATCTTATTGCAGAAATGGCTAAAGAAGCTGGATTTGCGATAGATAAAGAAAATGATGAAGTTGTAGATCCTTGGAATTTTACAAGATTTTTGAATCAATATTCTCAGATGCCGATCCTCTATAAGCTAAGAGAAATTAATCAAAAATATGAGTATTTTCTAAGGATGAGAAATCTTCCTGTTCATTTGGATTTCCAAGATGGTCTAGATGTAGATGAAGGAAATCAAATCGGAATGGTATCCAAAGATTATATTGTAGAATTCCAAATAGCTATGCGTTTTCCTGCACCACGTATATTTGCTCTCTATAATGAGGGACACAATCGTCAGTGGATTAAGATTGAAAACGATGATGCTGTTAAGGTATTCTCTATGAAGGTCTTTGATATACCTGAAGAGAATTATAAGCATTGGCCAATTTATGGTCATAGTAATTATCTTGCAGATGAATCTGAAAATATAGTAGAAAAAATTGATATTACAGAACTTTTTAAAGCTCCTGTAGATATTAAGGTTGGAACTTGCTTAGATGATTTAATTCAAGATGCTATTGATCAATTTATTGATCCTAGTACATTTATTGAAATTGCTGTGTATACCAATGAACTAGCCATAGATGGAACTGGAAGATTACCTATCCAAATGGATTGGAAAAATAGAACTATTCTTTTACCAGACAATACTCCTAATACATATTTTTATATTGCTATCTATATCGATCGTGGTTATGTAAATAGTAAAGTAATAGAGAAAACACATGCACAGAGCAATAGAGTTGTAGAAAGTAGGATTGATTCCGATGATGAGATGGAACAGAAAGTCAGAGAGGCATATGCTCAAGATCATATAATCGAAGAAGTAAATCCTCAAACAACTACGATTCTGAAAAAAGGAAGCAAAGCTAGATTCATTGTAAACAGGTAAGTGCTTCTCATTTATTAGCTCTGGAAGAAAGCACCAAATATTTTAAATATAAGGAGATTGTTCCAGATGTCTATATATGAGATTTATCAACTAATTGTTGCGAATCCAGGGCGACTTGGCATTTGTATAGCTTGCATTATTGCTGTAACTAAGCTTATTAAAATAAATCCTTTTAGTGTTCAGAATCCTTTTGCTTTGCTGGGCCATGCTATTGGTACAGCTATTACTAAGGATATATCTGATCAAATAAAGGAAATGAATAAGAAAATAGATGACAATAATAATGCAATGAAAGATCACCTTAATGCCGTGGAAAAGAAAGTTGATAAAATCGATTATCAGTTTCATGAGAATAATGCTGTTGAAGCAAGAACCAGGATTTTAAGATTTGGTGATGAAGTTAGTCATGGGAAAAATCATTCACGTGACCATTTTCAACAAGTATTACTCGATATAACGAATTATAATCAGTATTGTGCTGATCATAAAGAGTTTAAAAACGATATGACAAAAATTACTGCTGAAAGAATTAAAGAAGACTATATGATCAAAGATAGGGATAATAGTTTTCTTTGAGTCTTTTATAAGGAGAGATTTATTATGGCTATCTTTACAAAAAAATTCATTCTTCATGAAAAGTATGTATCTAAATATGCTAAATATTTGGATGATGACGATGATAAAATGGAAGACGAAGAAGATGACGATAATGAAGAGGAGGAAGATGATGACGAAAAATCTGATTCTGACAAATCTAAAGATACTAAATCTTCTAGTAATGTAAAGAATCAGTCTAATAATAATTCATCTTCTGAAGAAAAGAAAACTCCTCAGCATTTATCCAAAGAAGAGATTCGTAGAATTATGACTATTGCTACGTCTACTCTGATGGATTTTCCTAAACTAAAAAAGTGTTGTGATTATGTTGATCTTAACGATAAAGATCATATCAATGATGATGGTGTACGAGAATCTTCTTTTGGTAAATATTATAATAGCTCTGCTAAAGCATTTATCGAATTAATGAATGGAGATATTTATAGTGGATATCCTGACTTTAAGGATAAAGGTAGCGAAGCATATGAGAAAGATGCTCATGCTTTTGTAAAAGCTGTAAATGAAACACTTGAAAGTAGACATATTCAAGCTAGATTTTCTATTGGTTCTGATAAAGAAGACGATGCTATTAGTTTTGGAGTTAAAAGTACTAAAGAAAAATAAGAAAATATCGGAGTAGGATTTTTAAAATCCTACTCCGTTTTTTATAGTCTGACGCTTCTATTAAAATGGCAAAAGAAAATACTGGTGATGGATGGGTTATAGAATTTAAACTAGGAATTCCAATTAGCATTTCTACTGAATATATAAATGGTGATCAATTAAATGGTATTGAAATGTATACTATATATAAATTTACAAATTCTCAATATTATAATATTACTTGTGGAATTGCAATTGATGATGACTTTACAAAATTTCAAAGACTAATAAATCAAATTATCATTATCTTATATATTCCATTCTAAATGAGTCTGACGCTTCTATAAAAAAGCTTAATAATATTCATATTACTAAAGATGGATATGCATTAAATGGTACAATGATAGGATTTGATATATTAGATGATACATTAAATGATATAGACTTGGTTTATCAAACTCATGGAAAAATATATTGCAAATCCGTAAATCACTGGAAAGATTATCCAACAGATGTTGGTTTCAATGAATTTAATGTAAACATTATCTATGTTTAATGAGTCTGACGCTTCTATTAAGATTAAAAAGCTTGATAATGTATATATTGATAAAAAAGGATATGAATTAGCAGGTACAATGATAGGATGTAATATATTAACTATACCAGAAGCAATCGCAGGAGAAAATGCTTATATGGCGTATCAACATAAAGGCATAGTATATACAATATATGAGCCTATAAAGTCTAATACTACTAACTATATAAGATATAGTAGTAATGCAAATATATTTTATATATAATAGATTGACGCTTCTACTAATATTAAAAAGCTCGATAATGTATATATTACTAAATCTGGATATGCATTAGAAGGTACAATGATAGGATGTAATTTGTTAGATAGACCAAGTATAGCCAAGAGTGATTTTGTTTACATGTCATATCAAATTCAAGGTATAGTATATGCCGTATATGGACCATTGAAGTCTTCTTCGATTAACTTTACAGTGTATGGTACTAGTGCAAATATGTTATACATTTAAACAGACTGACGCTTCTATTAAGGTAAAAAGTGATAGTGCCAGCATATCAAATGACGATATTTTTCAATGTTATTTCTTTGATGGAACACCACTATCACTTCATTTTACAAAAGCGAGCAGTGGTATAAGTTTTAAAACTGGTGTAATTATAGTAAAGCAAAGTTGGTACATTATGGTTGCTGGTTTAGAGAGAAAAGCTAGTGGTACTGTTTCATTTGATGTTGTCTATTTTTAAACATATCAGTAAGGTATCCAATTTTGGTGCTGATTGGATATCTGTCCAATATCATCTAAAACGATATTGGTAGGCATAATATTTTCTCCAAAAAGATCGGTAGGAAGTTTTAAACTTCCTACCGATCTTTATTTTTTAGTTATCTCGTTCTATTCTCTTAGCATGCTTTTCCAACGTATAAGGATTATAGTAATTTTCATCAATTAGATTACTATGAATATTAGCACCAATTAGATATACGTTCATAGCATTCTTAGGAATACTATCTGTCTTTTCAGAATCAATGTCATCAAAGCTAACTTCACCTTTGACATTGATAGTATTATAAGCTTCAGCTTTAGCTTTCATAGCAGCAGCCTTAACACGAGCATATTCAGCAGTAGTATTCTCTAGATTCAACGCCATCGCGCCCTCGAATTCTTTATTTGACTCTAGGCCACCTTTATCGGTACTCTGAAGACGTCCTGTTAGTTTCATATCACGTTTAGCAATTTCAATAGCAGTATTATTCTTCTTAGTAAGCATCTGCTTTAGACGCTTAATATTTAGATACCCTACTAGACATTCTTTACTCTCGATAGGTTTACCAGTTACAGGATCTGTAGCTAGATAAGGAAGTTTAACCTTTTCCATTAGAGGCTTATTAAGAACTTTAAAGGCCTTAAATATATCAGGCATCTTAGGCTCGTTATCAAAAGGAGCTACATGATATCTAAAAGGAAGTCTACCAGAAATTAGCTTAGTAAATTCTGCATCAGACATATCTGCAAAGAGTTTCTGGTAATACTCAGTATTAGCTCCAGTAGGATCAATTGCAGAAAATGTCTTATAAATAAGCTCTTCACACTTTTGACGAGTTTCAGGAGTTATAGTCTTAGGCATAATTCATTACTCCTTAAGATTGTTTATTGGCTACATTAACAGTGATTGCAATATAGCCAAGAATGGATTTATAATAATTATTTTTTGTAGCTTGCGTTTTAATATTTTGGTATCTTTCACTAGTATTAAGCCAGTTAAGAATAATATTTTTCATTTCAATAATATTCTTATCTTTAGTATTAGGCTTCATAGCAATACTATTAGCAATAAATTTAGGTCCAGTCATATCCTTTTCATCAGGATATTTGGTATGGAAATCTGTTAGTAGAGTATTGATAACAGTTCTAAGATCATTTAGCCGTGCATTGCTATTAAGAATATTTTCCATAATAGCTTTGATTTCATAAGGATCTACTCCTGTACTAGATACACTATAACAGACATTAATACTAATTTGAGTACTAGTAAAATATGTCATTGCTTTTTCTGTAATAGCAGATATTACAGTAGAATCGTTATTAGCAATTCTATAATCTTCTTTATCGTAATTATCAGATTCTTTATTTAGATAAAGCTTATTATCATATGCTTTATAATAAGGAACCGAAATATTCTTTAGAAATGCTAGAATTCTATTATGCAGCTGATGAATAATATAGCAAACTCTTTCATCTGTAATATCAGACATTAGTTCATCTTTATATGCTTCTAACCAAGTCATAGTCAGACTTCTAATAGCACCAAATACACTCTTCTGTTTGATAAGATCATATTTTTGAGACAGCATATAATTGATAACATAATCCATAACTTCTCGCTTAGGCAAGCTATGAGGCCATAGTTTATAATGGCACGATGCATAGAATTTACCAGAGAAAGAAATATATACAGCACATAGTTCAATAAGTTTTTGATCTTTCTTATTATTCAATAGCCATCTTAGAACCATAAAAGCTGTAAGAGAAAATTCATCTTTACATGCTTGGAGTTCATCATCTTTCCAATAATATAGCTGAGGTAGAATATTAGTAACAGTTTTTTGATTTACATTAATACTCTTAAAGAAATCATTAACGTCACTCTTCTTAAAGAAAATTCTATCTACAGGAGCATAATCATATAGACTAGCTTGTCTACTATGAATAAATCTTTCAATACAAGATTTTAATGCACTACATTTACTACTCATAGTAGCGTCTACAAGAGGATAAATTTGATCTATAATAACAGTATCTTCTATGAGATATTGCTTTTTGGAAACTTTAGCCATCTTCTATCTCCTCCTTATAATTTTATAAGGATGTTTTGGTAAGTCAAAACATATAGATAAAATGGTAGATAAGATTTTTCATCATTGTGATTATACTCTCCTTAAAGATATTGGTTGCATTTTATAACAGCTTACGGTATCTTATCTACCATTTTTATTTATTGAGGTAATCTTATGAATAATATGAATATTAGAATCTATTATAATCATCTTTATGATGATTATAAGAAATATTGTTTTCTACTTTATATTGAATAACTAGGAATATTTGTTTCAACTACCAATGACTTATTTACTTCTATTGAAAAACCTGATGTAGTCATTGATAATGAAATAATTGATGCTTATGCTATGTCCAGAGGATTTACTAAGCTACTAGAAACATATTTTAGAGAAGATAATATTTCTTGGATTAATGATGCATATGATAGGAAAAATGATTTGATAAGTACTCTTAATAATGCTAAGGATAGTATTAAGGACCATTATAAATACACTGTTAATGGTAGAGTACCTAAACTTTCTTATACTCTATATGCAGTCATTAATAGTCTGCTAAATAAAATTAAATAATAAAACGGGAGTAGGATTTAATCCTACTCCCAATATTTTAATTCTTTTTAACTCCAAATTCACGAGAAGAAAATACTTCAACAATATTCAACTTACCACTCTTAATACCAGAGATAGTAATTGTATGAGCATTTGTTCCACTTTCCAATTTAGTTTTAATATTAATATTTCCGAATGTATAAGTCTTTTCAGTTTGATCTTTCCAATTCATCATGACCATAGTACTCAGAGGAGTATTATTGCCATTAATATCAATAAGATTACTGAATACTAGATTATATACATTCAGAGTAGCATTATCATGCCAGTTATCGACATAGATCTTAACAATAGCAGTATTATTACTTACACTCAGTGTATAATTAGAGATATCTTTATTATTAGAATCTTTAACTACAGAGTTGGGGAATTGATAATTAAGTGCATCTACACCAGAAATAGTAATATTACTATTCATGTAGAATCCACCACATTTAATGGTCTGTGCTTCTTTTGCGGGGGCTACAGTTTGTCCATCCATATCTGGAACATTTTGAATGATATATCCATTTCCTGTATGATATCCCTTAGGAATATAATACTTACTGTTCATTGCGAAGTTAATGACTTCGGGTTCTACTTTCTTAACACTACCTACAACCTGTTCACCATTAACCCAAGCAGTATAACCTTCAACAATGACTTCAGAATATGCTGTACCATTAGTTTGTCCTGCTAGATTTGCAGCGTTGACTACACCTCTGCCATCATGATATCCTTCAGGTATTGTATAGCTACCACCTGCAACCAATGTATTAGTAGTAGGTTTATTTATAGTCATTGTGCCATCTACTCTTTTACCATTAGCCCAGCAATAACTACCTTTCTTAATATCTGCAGCAACGATAGATGCCTTTGTTTGGCTCATTAGATCTTTTGCTACAATAATTCCATTGCCATCATGATATCCCTTAGAGATTCTATGAGAAGCGCCACATAGTAGAGTATCATTTTCAGATCCTCTATCAGGCATTGCACCTGTAACTTTTACACCATTAACCCAAGCAGTTCTATTAATTAGAATATCATCAGCAGTAGCATTAGAAGGCGTAAGATTAGATAGATCTTGAGCCTTTACTGTATATGCTTTAGGGTTAATGCCGTAAGGAACATTTAGCGTAGATCCTGCAGTTAGAGTAATTGTACCAGTTCTAGTGCTATTAACAGGAATAGTACCAGATTCCATATGCTGAGTAGAGCCAATAAATTGCTTACCTTGAGCAACATCAGCAGGAGTAGCATTTAGCAAATTTCTATCTGCAACTACAACATCTACGATATTAATAGAATCAGTAAATGGCATAACCAAAACCTCCTATTTTGTTACTATAAATTACTATGAAGTTGAACTTTCGAGCTTTCGCACATTATATTAATATTAGTAAAGGAGAGGAGTTGGATCAATATATGGCTGATAAAGAAATGTATTTCGATACATCTAGTGCCAATAATCTTGGGACATTGACACTAGAGCCTGACGAATCTATGGCTACTCCATCGTCAGTAAAAGATAAATATGCCTTTAAAGATGCAGTAACAAGAGATGTATTGATAGGTACGATGCCTCTTATTCCTGCTGCTAATACTAAGATTGACCCTAAATATGATGGCCATGTAAATAATACATATAATATTCCAGAAGGCTATCATAATGGTAAAGGTACTGTTTATGTAGGAGATCTTAGCGAATATACTCCTGGTACAGCTAAGCCAGAAGATGTTTCTGCATCTAAGACTTTCTGGGTAAATGGTAAAAAATATTCTGGTACCCTAGATGTAAAGCAAGCAACCCAAGAAGCAGATGCTACACCTTGGGATATCGTTTCTCCTAAGACTGCATGGGTTAATGGTAAGCTAGTTACTGGTGTGATTCCTTCTCTCCCTAGAAAAGATCAAAATTTACTTGCTGGAGAATCTTATACTTTTCCATATGGATTATCTGCTGGTACTACTGTAATTTCTGCTGCTGATCTAGCATCACAAACTGTAGCTAATGCAAAAGCTAATCAGATTATAAAAGGGCAAACAGCTTGGGTTAATGGTATCAAAGTAACTGGTACATTTGATCTTGTAGAAAATACAAAAGAATATCTGAAAGAAACAAATGCTACTCAGAATCAAGTTCTGAGTAGTAAAAAATTCTATTCTTCTGTATATGGTCAAGTAATGTCTGGTACAATGCCTGACCATAGTAATGATCCTGTTAGAACTCTTTTAAATGGAGTTACGTTTACCATTCCTGAAGGATATTACTCTGGTAGAACATCTATCAAGGTTCAAACTCTTAGAGATGCTACTATATCTAATGCTACAGAAGATACAATTCTAGTTAATAGAACCGCTTGGGTTAATGGTGTTAAAGTCACTGGCACTATGCCTATGATAGATTCTAAGATTATAGAACTTGGAGCTGGGGAATCTTTTGACATTAAAAAGGGCTTCCATACTGGTACTGGTAAAGTAAGAGCAAAAGATCTATCTGGAGAAACTATAGGTACTGCTGAAGCTAGAGATCTACTAGTTGGAAAATCTATGTGGGTCAATGGTAAGAAGATAGTTGGTACAATGCCAGATATCGAAGCTTCTACTACTGATCTTAAGCCTGGTGGAACATATCAAATTCCTGAAGGCCATCATAGTGGTAATGGATCTGTAACAGTAAAATCTCTTGCATATTATACTCCTGCAAATGCTACTGCTAGTGATATTCTTACTGCTAAGAATGCTTGGGTAAATGGAGTTAAAGTAGAAGGCACTATGGCAAATAATGGTGCTGTCTCTTCTACTCTTGCTGCTGGAGCATCTTATACAGTTCCTAAAGGATATCATAATGGATCTGGTGTTATTAAGGCACAAGATCTTGCATCTCAAACCTCTGCAACTGCTGCTGCAGATGATATTCTATCTCCAAAGAC
>ERZ1034763.583-NODE-583-length-15588-cov-4.330586_pt1 | contig 15588 bp, 19 predicted proteins | sample MGYA00520701_ERZ1034763 | MGnify/ENA primary metagenome ERZ1034763 (study PRJEB33766, sample SAMN09781707) | gut metagenome | biome: gut microbiome | host: Homo sapiens | place: Madagascar | study: EMG produced TPA metagenomics assembly of the PRJNA485056 data set...
TAAAACAGACCGACCTGATTCCAAGTCAGTCTGTCTCTTTACGTGCTTCTCTTATGCTTCTGCGTTAGCTGCTGCTTCTGCTTCTTTTTCTTTCTTAGTCTTAGCTTTTGCTCTTTCTTTTACATTGTCCATGATGAACTGAACTGCTTTTTCAATTGCAATATCACGTTTCATGGATTCTTTCTCAGCATCGCCAACATACTCTTTGAGCTTATCAGCTTCCATTCCGTATGCTTTTGCCATCTTCTCGATTTCAGCATTTACATCATCTTCAGTAATCTCGAAGTTTTCTTCTTTTGCAATCTGTTCTAATACTAAGCTGCTCTGGATTCTTGTTAATGCTTCCGGACGAACCTGCTCTTTCATCTTGTCCATAGTCATTCCGGAGAACTGCATATACTGGTCAAAGCTTAATCCCTGCTGGGCAAGTCTCTGAGCGAATTCCTGAATCATATTCTGTACCTGGGATTCAATCATTGCATCCGGGATTTCCATCTCAGATTTCTCAATAATCTTCTTGATTGCTTCGTCCTCTTTGGTACGTTTTGCATTGTTCTCTTTGGTCTCTTCTAAGTTCTTCTTCACGCTCTCTTTGTATTCTTCTAAGGTTTCGAATTCAGAAACATCAGATGCAAACTCATCGTTTAACTCTGGAAGTTCTTTTGTCTTAATCTCGTTAATCTTAACTTTGAATACTGCTGGTTTTCCAGCTAAGTCTTCTGCATGATATTCCTTCGGGAATGTAACGTTTACTTCTACCTCATCGCCAGTGTTCTTTCCTACTAACTGATCTTCGAATGTATCGATGAAGGAATGGGAACCAATCTCTAATGGATGATTCTCTCCTTTTCCACCTTCAAATGCAACACCGTCTACGAATCCTTCGTAGTCGATAACTGCTGTATCACCTTCTGCAACAGGTCTGTCTGTTACAGTAACAGTTCTTGCATTGTTATTTCTTTCTCTCTCTAATGCTTCTGCAACTTCTTCATCAGATACGGATGTATCAATCTTTGTTACAGTTACACCATTGTATTTACCAAGTTTAACTTCTGGTCTCTTTGCCACTTCTGCTGTAAAGATAAATGGTTTGCCTTTTTCTAACTGAACCACATCAACAGTTGGCTGGGAAACGATATCTACACCGCTCTCATCGATTGCTGCCGGATAAGCTTCCTGCATCATGATATTTGCAGCATCTTCATAGAAGATTTCCGGGCCATACATTTTCTCTACCATAGCCATTGGAACTTTTCCTTTACGGAATCCAGGGATGCTGATTTTGTTTTTCTGCTTATTGTATGCAGCTTTCAAAGCCTCTGCCACTTTATCTTCTGCCACTTCAATTGTAAGCTTTACCATATTTTTCTCTAAATTTTCAACCTGTACACTCATTCTTGTTTCTTCCTCCTTATAACTATATATAAAATATACATGTACAAATATTTTCTTATCTTACGACTGCTCCCTAAAAATAGGCATACTTAGAGCTACTAACAGTCATTTAGAGATTATAACACACCGTTTATAAAATTACTAGCTTTTTTTTCTGTACAAGATTTTAACCCAATTTCAATTGGTGACAGTCATGTAAAAAGCCCCCGGGAAATGCACTTTCGCGCTTTTCCCGAAGGCTTTTTGTCTTTCTTCTTATTTAGACATCTGCTCTTCCTGTCTCATGATCATTTTCTTAACCATTTCTCCACCGATAGAGCCAGCCTGTCTGGATGTCAGGTCACCGTTGTAGCCCTCTTTTAAAGGTACTCCGATTTCAGATGCAACCTCCTGTTTAAAACGGTGCATTGCCTCTTTTGCCTGTGGCACTGCCATCTGGTTACTTGAATTAGAACTGTTTGTTCCACTCATTTGTTTCTACCTCCATAGTTTCTTCTCTTTGTTATCTATTTTCAGATAAGCTTTTGTTGGTTGCTTATCCTGTTTTTAGTATGGCTTCCAGAGAATAAATTATGTTGGTAAGTTCTGGTTATTTTTATTTAAAATACATGATATTTGCTTCCATCGCATCAATATCTGCCTGTGAATCCAGCCACTTTACAATAGCCATGGCAAATTCAATGGCTGTTCCCATGCCCCGGCTGGTAACGATGTTGCCATCTACTGCAACTTTTTCTGCTCCGACCCTGGCTCCAAGAAGCTTTTCTTCAAAGCCCGGATAGCTGACTGCATGTTTGCCCTCTAATATTCCATTCTCACCCAATACGCTTGGTGCAGCACAGATTGCTGCAGTAAGTTTGCCGCCTGCTGCATAAGATGTAATCACTTTCTTTACAATTTCATGCTTTCCGAGATTTAAGGTTCCAGGCATTCCGCCCGGCAGTACAATTCCATCATAGCTGTCAAAATCAGCTTCCTCTGCTAGTACATCTGCTACAAACGTAATTCCGTGGGCTCCTGCCACTTCTTTCTTTCCGGTAATGGAAATCATATCAATCGCAATTCCTGCTCTGCGTACCACATCCACTACGGTAAGTCCTTCAATCTCTTCACAGCCATCCGCCATAAAAATTCCGATTTTCTTCATATTATCTTCCTCCTGTTTTCTATTCTCTTCTGATATTACTTTTTCTGATATTAAATTTTCTAACACGAAATTTTTCTATGCTGTCTCTTATGTTAGCATGGTTACTGCGCTTTTTCAATTCCATGGTTGCAGTGGATTTTAAAATATTTTACAATAAATGTATCATTATTTTCCTGACTATATGGAGGCTATTATGGAAATTGAACGCAAATATTTAATTGATGAGATTCCTTTTGATTTAAAAGACTATCCCTGCAAAGTCATTGAGCAGGGGTATCTCAATACGGACCCTGTAGTGCGGGTGCGCCGCTCCAATGACAAATATATTCTTACTTACAAAGGCTCCGGTCTTATGGTGCGGGAAGAATATAATCTTCCTCTGAATGAAGACGCTTACCGGCATCTGATTCAAAAAGCCGATGGCATTATCATTTCCAAGAAGCGCTATCTGATTCCATTGACTGACAAGCTGACCATTGAGCTTGATATTTTCGAAGGAGACCTAGCTCCGTTGAAATTAGCCGAAGTGGAATTTGAAACAAAAGAAGAAGCTGAATCCTTCCTTCCACCGAAGTGGTTTGGGAAAGATGTCACCTTCTCCTCTGATTATCACAACAGCACTTTGAGTCGTGTGGGACTGCCTACCTAAGACGGGTAGTCTCATAACGGCACATGGTTGCCACGCACTGCTTTAACTGTATATAACGGTCGATTAAGTCTCCTTCCGGAATCACCACATCCAATACTACGGAGAAATCATTAATCAGACGATCTGTAATATCATTTTCCATCTCATTTAAAATCTTATATTTCTCCTCATAGGTATCTGCATCAAGGAATCGAAGCAGGAATGGATTCGCCTGCTCTTCGGATTCTGAAGTTTCCTGCGGCCGGGCTGATGCCTGCGGCTGTGTTGTCTCCTGACTAACCTTTACCGCTTCCTGTGGAGTTGCTTCTTCCTGCAGTTTTACTTTTTCAAATCTGTATTTCTGCTCTACTGCCGGATATTTCTCATGGTCTACTTCGCTTACAAACATGGCAAGCGGTCTTGCATATACTTTATAAGCTCCGTAAAGTGCCTGATAAATCACCAGTTCTTCTCTTGTTTCGCTGTGTGTTGCTATGGCTACAATCTGATATAATTTTCCTTTAAAATGTCTGTAAATCTCCCCGGTTGCCGGTCTTCTGTCTTCCATTGCTGTCATCCTCCACTCATCTATGCTCTTTACTGTAATTCAAAACGGTTTAACATTTCAATTCCTTCTGCCACAAAATCTCTTTCAAAATTCAGATTGCCACTGAAGCCAGTTACCATCAGCTCCTGCACTTTCTTCATATTATCACTTTGTGGAATATCATAAGTAAATTCCATCGGTTCTATTACTTCCATGGCAGACATTTCCTCTGCCGCTGCAGACTGATATTTTTCCGCCAGCCGGTTCTTTAACTGCTGCTGTGCCTGCTGTCTGTTCATCTGCGGATCAGGTGCCTGCTGATACATAGGATGCGGCTGGGCTGGTGCCTGCTGGTATGCCCGCTGCGGCTGGACTGGTGCCTGCTGATATGCCCGCTGCGGCTGGTTCATGGTCTGCTGATATGTATGCTGCTGGTTTGGCACCTGCTGATATGTACGCTGCGGCTGGTTCATCTGCGGACGATACATCTGCTGTGGCGGCCGCCCCATAGCCGGATTATTTCCACGCCTGTTTTGATTATTGCTTTGCTTTACGCTCTGGGACAAAGCAACATATATGATAATAATGATAAATACAACAAAAAGTCCCATACCAAACCCTTCCTTTTTCTTTCCTTTTCACGCTTTTTCTTCTCAAGTTTACCCTATTATTTTATTATACTCAAACTGTCCCGCCAAGACAACAACTCATTCTATAATTTTTTCTTGCTGTCAGACTGTCTGTCCGTTGCTTTGACACAATCACCTTTCTCCATTTGGCAATGGACAAAACGGAGTAAAATTACTATAATAGATAAATAAGATTTATCGAAAATTATTTAAATCAGGAATAGGAATTTTATTATGTTTGGGAAATTTGAAAAACGTATGTCCGGTACACAGATGATAGCGCTTGGTTTTCTATTGCTCATCTTTATCGGAACCATACTTCTGATGCTTCCGGTTTCCAGCCGGAATGGTGAATGGACTCCATTTATAACTGCCCTTTTCACCTCAACCAGTGCTACCTGTGTAACCGGTCTGGTTCTGGTTGACACCTTTACCCACTGGAGCATTTTCGGACAGCTTGTTTTATTAGTTCTGATTCAGATTGGTGGTCTTGGTTTTATCAGCATTGGTATTACTGTTTCTTTGATGTTACGCAAGAAAATCGGGCTGAAACAGCGTGGTCTTATTAAAGAAAGTTTAAACACCCTTGAAATCGGCGGTGTCGTGCGGCTTGTCCGCCGTGTCATCGGAGGCACGTTTCTTTTTGAAATGTCGGGTGCATTCATTCTTACACTGCGTTTTCTGAAAGACATGGATGTTTTACATGCCATCTATTATGGTATCTTCCATTCTATTTCAGCCTTTTGTAATGCAGGATTCGATTTAATGGGGCGTTACAGTCCCTTTTCATCCATTACCAGATTCTACAATGATCCTGTAGTAATTCTTACCATCAGTGCCCTGATCCTGATTGGTGGTATTGGTTTCTTTGTATGGAATGACCTTAGGGAACACGGGCTGCATTGCCGCCACTATGCCCTGCAGACCAAAATGGTTTTAAGTGCTACTGCAGTCTGCCTCTTTGGCGGCACGCTGCTCTTTTATCTTTTTGAGCATAACCGCTTATTTGCCGGTATGAATTTCGGAGAACAGCTTTTGAATTCTTTCTTCTGTACTGTTACCCCACGAACTGCCGGTTTTAACGCTGTTGATAATGGTGCGTTAAGCGAAAGCAGTAAATTTCTTTCTATTGTATTTATGTTTATCGGTGGTGCCCCGGGTTCTACCGCCGGCGGTGTAAAGGTTACAACCATATTTGTTCTATTGTTATCCGTACGTTCCACCTTAACCCGTACTACCGGAACAAATATTTTCGGACGCAGACTGGAAGAATCTGTTATCACCAAATCAGTCGTCGTCCTTATGTTCCAGTTGACGCTGGCACTCAGTGCCACACTGGCAATTACTTCTATTTCCGGTTATCCAGTCATTGATGTGGCTTTTGAAGCATTTTCAGCTCTTGACACTGTCGGAATGTCAACCGGTATTACAAGCAGCCTTAGTACCAGCTGTCATATCATTCTAATTCTGTTAATGTATTTAGGACGACTGGGAAGCCTTTCCTTTGCCTTAGCATTTACGGATAAGAAAAGGATTGCGCATGTGATGCAGCCGGTAGAAAAAATCAATGTCGGTTAATATCAAATATCTTGATTATACTAGGAGGATTCTATGAAATCATTTTTAATTATTGGACTGGGCCGATTTGGCACTCACCTTTGCAAAGACTTATCCAAACTGGATAATGAGATTATGGTTGTGGACGAGAATGAAGCCGTAATGGAAGATGTTCTCTCTTTTGTCACCAGTGCAAAAATTGGTGACTGCACCAATGAAAAAGTACTTGCAACTTTAGGTGTTGGCAACTTTGACGTCTGCTTTGTCTGTATCGGAAGTAATTTCCAGAGCAGCTTAGAGATTACAAGCCTGCTTAAGGAAATGGGTGCCAGATATGTCGTAAGCAAAGCAAACCGTGATATTCATGCCAAATTTCTGCTGCGGAACGGTGCTGACGAAGTTATCTACCCTGACCGGGATATCGCAGAAAAAATTGCTGTCCGTTTCTCTGCCGACCAGGTCTTTGACTACTTTGAATTAGGCGGTGGCTTCTCCATTTATGAGATTCCGCCATTACCGGAATGGATTGGAAAGAGTATTAAGGATCTAAATTTCCGTGCCTGCTATCATGCCAATATCATCGGTATTAAAACAGATGGTGTCATGAGCCTGCTGCCGGATGCCAATTATATTTTTAAAGACACGGACCATCTGATGATATTAGGCCACAGAAATGACATCGATAAAATTTTAAAGAAACTGTAAAACTACAGAAAACATGCTTTGCAAGTCCAGCGTTTTCCCACTGCCCGCATAAGCATTGAAAGAAGAGGTATCCGATGCCCGAATCATCAGATACCTCTTCTTTCTCATATTCTGCTACAATATTGTTCCTAAGGCTCCTCTGCCTCACTGATTTCTAAATATGCTTTTACAACCTGTACCAGCTTCTCATAACTTAAGGATGTAGTATCCAGACAGAAATCGTAATTTCTGGCATCGTTCCACTCCCTGCCGGTATAGTATTTGTAATAATCTGCGCGATATTTATCAATGGTGTCTATCTTCTTTTCAATATCCTTCTTAGTTCCACCATTCTGCTGCATGACACGTTCAATGCAGTCCTTACGCGGTGCGTAGAAAAACAGACTCTTTACATAATCACAATCTTTTAAAACATAATCCGCACAACGTCCGATAATAATACAGGACTCTTCTTTGGCTACCTCACGGATAATTTTCGCCTGATAGTTAAAGAGATTGTCGTTGGATACAAACTCATCACTATCCGGTGGAAGCACTTCCCCATGATATGCTTTCTTCGCAATACGAAACAGTGGCATCTTACGCAGTTTCTCATCTGCCTCTCCAAACAATGCCTCATTGATTCCGCTTTCATCAGAAGCCATTCTTATTAACTCACGGTCATAGCAATGAATTCCAAGTTCTTCTGCCAGCTTCTTACCCAGCGTTCTTCCGCCGCTTCCATAACTTCTTGCAATGGTTATTACCGTATGTTTCATATTTAACACCTACTCTCCTAAATATGCCTTTTTAATAGACTCATTATTCATAAGCTCTTTGGCATCACCGCTCAATACAATTTTACCTGTTTCCAGTACATATGCACGGTCTGCAATCGATAATGCTTTCTTTGCATTCTGTTCTACCAGTAGAACCGTTGTACCGGATGCAGATATTTCTTTGATAATGTTAAAAATCTCTTCTACAAAGATTGGAGACAATCCCATGGACGGCTCATCCATAAGGATGATCCTCGGCTTACTCATCAACGCCCGGCCCATGGCAAGCATCTGCTGTTCACCACCACTTAAGGTTCCAGCCAGCTGATTCTTACGTTCCTTTAATCTTGGAAAACTCTTGTATACACGCTCTAAAGACTCTGCAATTTCCTGCTTATCTTTTCTGGTATATGCACCCAGCTTTAAGTTCTCATATACAGAAAGCTCTGCAAATACACGTCTTCCTTCCGGAACATGTGCCATTCCCATGGATACAATCTTGTGTCCCGGAACCTTGGTGATATCTGTTCCTTCAAAAAGAATGCTTCCCTTTTTGGCACTGAGCATTCCGGTGATTGTCTGCAGTGTAGTTGTCTTACCTGCACCATTGGCTCCGATTAATGCAATGACTTCTCCTTCATTGACATCAAAGGAAATCCCTTTAATTGCCTGAATCACGCCGTAATATACTTCCAAATCTTTTATTTCAAGCATTGCCATTTTATCATCCCTCCTATTCGCCCAGATATGCCTTGATAACCTGTGGATTATTCAATACGTCACTGGTATTTCCGCTTGCCAGTACCTGGCCGAAGTTCAATACAGTCAGTTTCTCACAGATACCGGATACCAGTTTCATATCATGTTCAATCAGAAGAATGGTCATATCAAATTCATCCCTTACAAAGCGGATGGTATCCATTAATTCTTTGGTTTCATTTGGGTTCATGCCGGCTGCCGGCTCATCTAAAAGCAGAAGCTTTGGTTCAGTTGCCAGTGCTCTTGCAATCTCCAGTTTACGCTGTTTACCATACGGAAGATTGGATGCCAGATAATCTGCTTCATCCTCAAGACCAAATACCTTTAACAGCTCCATTGCCTTTTCATTCATCTCTGCTTCTACTTTAAAATACTTCGGAAGTCTTAGGATTCCGGTTAAAGTAGAATAAGTATGATGATTATGTAGTCCGACTTTTACATTATCCAGCACGGACTGGTCTTTAAAAAGGCGGATATTCTGGAAGGTTCTTGCAATTCCGGCTTTATTAATATCTATGGTTTTCTTTCCGGTAATATCTTTTCCATCCAGTACAATGCTTCCATCATCCGGTTTGTATACACCGGTAAGCATATTAAATACGGTTGTTTTACCTGCACCGTTCGGTCCAATCAGTCCGTATAACTGACCTTTTTCAATCTGCATTTCAAATCCATCTACCGCCCGGAGTCCACCGAAGGAAATTCCAAGATTCTTTACTTCTAACATTGCCATCTTATTGTACCTCCTTCGTTTTCTTTGCAAATAAATTCTTCAAAGAATGTGTCTGTCTCCAGGTAATTGCTGCCGGTGCCCAGTTAAAGAGCATCATTGCAATCAGAACTACCGCATAAATCAGCATACGGTAATCACGCAGTCCACGCAATACTTCCGGAAGCATGGTCAGTACTACGGCTGCAATAATGGAACCACGGAAGCTTCCCATTCCACCGAGTACGACAAATACCAGAATCATGATGGACATATTGTATCCAAAGTTTGCCGGCTGGGCAATCAGACTGGAAAGGTTATGTGCATAAAGCACTCCGCCTGCTCCCGCGATTGCTGCAGAAATGGTAAATGCCATCAGTTTAAACTTTGTAATATTAATGCCAACGGATTCTGCTGCAATACGGTTATCACGGATTGCCATGATAGCACGGCCGCTTCTGGAATTAACCAGATTAAATACTACAAACAATGCAACCAGAATCAAAATAACACCGATTAAGAAAGTAGACTGTCTTGGTGTTCCGGTGATTCCCTTTGCACCATCGATAATCATTTCTCCGGTTCCCGACATATTAAGAGCCTTGTTGTCATTGATTGCAAAATGCAGACCGTTTTCATCTTTGCCTACATAAAGAACATTGATGACATTCTTGATAATCTCTCCAAATGCCAGTGTTACGATTGCAAGGTAATCACCTCTTAAACGAAGTACCGGAATTCCGATTAAGAATCCAAAGAATGCTGCAACAGCAGTTCCGATTAATAAAGCGATGATAAAACGCAGGGTTGGATTCATAGATGAATTTTCCATACATCTGGTAAAGAAAGCACTGGAAAATGCGCCGACACACATAAAGCCTGCATGACCAAGACTTAATTCACCCAGATAGCCTACACAGAGGTTCAATCCGATTGCAACGATAGAATAAGTACAAAGGGGTACCAAAAGTCCCTGCATCAGACTGGACATGCTTCCGGTTGCTACCAGAATCTGTACTACGGCAAAAATGACGATTACCATAGCATATGTAATCAGATTACTCTTTGTTGTCTTCTTCATTGTTTTTAAATTCATTTTACTCATTCCTGCCACCTACACTTTCTCATGAATTGGCTTACCAAGAATACCGGTAGGCTTAACCAATAACACAATAATCAACACGGCAAAAACGATAGCATCGGAAAGCTGTGAAGAAATATAAGCTTTTCCTAAGATTTCGATAATACCAAGAAGGATTCCTCCGATAAATGCTCCCGGAATGGAACCGATTCCACCAAATACAGCTGCAGTAAATGCTTTGATACCAGGCATAGCGCCGGTATATGGAGTCAGTGTCGGATATGCTGAACACAGTAACACACCTGCAATTGCCGCAAGTCCGGAACCAATTGCGAAAGTAAGTGAAATTGTCCCGTTTACATTTACCCCCATAAGCTGTGCTGCATCCTTATCCTCAGATACTGCCAGCATTGCCTGTCCTGCTTTTGTCTTTTTAATAAAAATCATCAGACCAATCATGATAACAATACATGCCAGAACTGCCACTACCGTAACACCGGTTATGGTAATTCCGCCAATCTTGATATTCTGCAGTGGAACTACAGAACTAAAGGATTTGGTATCTGCACCAAATATCAGTAATGCAATATTCTGCAGCAAATAGCTGACACCAATTGCGGTAATCAATACTGCCAGTGGAGATGCCTTACGCAAAGGCTTATATGCCACTTTTTCAATTATCACGCCAAGCACAGTGCAGACTACAACTGCAAGGATTACGCTCAAAAGCGGGTTCATGTTCATGCCGCTCATTGTCATAAATACGACATAGCAGCCAATCATGATAACATCACCATGGGCAAAATTCAGCATCTTAGCAATTCCATACACCATGGTGTAACCCAGTGCAATGATTGCATAGATGCTGCCAAGGCTGATACCGTTGATTAAATACGTTATGAATCTCATAACAACACCTCTTGCTTTCTCTTAGAATATATACCTCTATAATACATAAAAGGGGCTGCCATTGGCAACCCCTCTTTGGCTTATCTGATAAAATACATTACATTCCTACGTATTCACCATTCTGAATTACAACCGCTTTAGGATCTTTGTTTACTTCACCAGTTGCTGACCATGTCATTCCGCTACCTGTTGCACCATCAATGTTGACTTTTGTAATTGCGTCTTTCAATAAATCACAAATATCAGAAGCACTCATATCCGGTGTTGCATTTGCTTCTTCCAATGCTGCTTTGATTGCATAAATTGCATCATAAGCATCCGCTGCAAACTGATTTGGTGTATCTTTATATTTCTCTTCATATTTAGAAACGAAGTTTGCAGTTTTTTCGTCTTTCGAATCTGCTGCAAACGGTGTTAATAACATAAGTCCTTCTGCTAAAGAAGTATCGAAGTTCTTAACACCTAAGATTCCGTCCATACCGTCACATCCGAAGAATGTCGGTGCATATCCCATAGAATCTGCCTGGGTTAAAATAATAGATGCTTCTGTGTAGTAGATTGGAAGGAATACCAGATCTGCTTCTGCATCTTTTGCTTTCTGTAACTGTGTAGAAAAATCTGTCTTGGAATCTGCAGTAAATGCTTCTTCTGCAACTACCTCAAAGTTCTGGTTTGCTGCTTCTTCTACGAATTTTGCTTCGATACCTGATGAATAGATATCTGAACTATTGTAAATAATTGCCACTTTCTTGGCAAGGTTATTCTCACCAATATACTGTGCGGATTTTGTTCCCTGTGCAGGGTCTGTAAAGCATACCTGGAATACATTGTCGTTCTTGATTACATCTGTAGATGATGCAGATGGTGTAATCTGGAACATATTATCTGCTGCAGTTAAATCTGCCACAGATACACAAGGACCTGTTGTAACAGTTCCCATTAATACCTGCATACCCCAGTCTTTTAAGGTGTTGTATGCGTTTGCTGCTTTTTCAGGGTCTCCCTGATCATCCTGGAAATTATATTCAATCTGATGACCGTTAATTCCACCGGCTTCATTAATCTCATCGACAGCAATCTGTGCACCGTTCTGAACGGCTGTTCCATAAATTGCTGCATCACCGGTAACCGGTCCAATTCCTCCGATATAGAATGCATCTTCATTTTTTGCTTCTTTAGAGCCACAACCTGCAAGGCATCCAACTGCCATCGCTGCGACCAGTATTACACTGACTATTTTTTTCTTCATAATAGTTCCTCCTTTAACTCCTAGGTTTCATGTGCCTTATCTTACTACATGAAAATTTGAAAAGCAATACTCATTTTCCCTGCTACTCCTTGATTTTTCTAGGTTTTTCATATGCTTTGCTGCGTTAAAGTGTTAAAGACGCATTGATTTTACTAGGTTGATTTATTTTAATGCATAACCACAAGTTATATATCACATTCCAAACCGGTATAGTTTAAAACTGCTCATAAATAAACGCCGGTGCTGCAGAATCCTTTGCCAGCATAAAATGCATCCATAGAATCATCAGCAGCAGGTAAAAGAAAATCACTTTACCAAGAAATACTGCCTTCTCATTCTGTCTTATCTTTCCGATAAAATTCATAAATCGCTTCATTTAAATCTACCAGTCCTTTCAATGCTGGATGGGAATTATCCTCAAAGTAATACTCCGTATATTCATTTCCACTTAAATCGGCACACTGCACACCATAATCTTCTGCTATGCATCTTACCTTTTCATAAAATGCACTCCGCTCTTCTGCCGTCAGTTCCGTATAATCATACCAGTATCCATTAAAGGGAAGGATTACTACCAAAGGCTCTATTCCCTCCTCCCTGCAAATTGACAGAAAACATTCCAAATCCGAAAATTCCATGGAATCTAAGGTGTACTTCGGATTCTTATGTTTTCCATTGGCAATCAGCGTCTGGTACGTTCCTTTATATACGCTGTCAAACATGCCATAGCCGTTGCCATCCGAAAGCTTATGTCCTTCTGTCTCAGCTTCCTTTCGAAGCTGCTCCCAGGTAGCCTGTGACAGCTTTGCACCACTTTCCCTGCTCCTATGATTGCTGATTCCATCCATCAGTGCCTCTGCCATCACTTTATAATTATTCTTTTCTTCCAACAGTACCTTATGAAAATCTGCTTTTTTCTGCTCCAGCCAGCCTGGTTGTTCTGCTGTATTATCATCCTTCGGCTGATACCATTCCCGGGCCTTTTTTACTCTTTCTGACATGTTTTCATTATCTGCCATGATATTTTGCAGTCTGCCATTGATATAATCTTTGGTTTCCTGACTGATATCCGGGTTTTCCAGCAATGCAATATATTCTTCTTCTGAAAAAGCAGCTTCAAACGCCGTGGATTTTACTCCATTTTCTTTAAACCACTGGGGCGAAACGATTAATACTGCCTTCTTATTGGCTGCCTGACTGCCCACCGCGCCCAGCGTAATGGCATGGGTCAGGCTCTGATACCCTGCTTTTCCTACATAAATGGGATCCATATCCGCGCCATCAAAAATCGTATCTCCATGGAATCCACTGCCCTGTCCATGCCGCAGCTCCGAAGAGCCGAATATCAGCAATGCATTTTCATCGGCTGCCATCTTCTTTAATGTACTGCCGCTTTGGGATTTTGCATCACTGACCCAGGTGCCTGCTTTTCCCTCTGCCGAAAAACCTCTGCCGCTGTATAAATGCAGTCCCACTATCGTAAGTGCGCATAACAGCAGCGAAACTGCAAATGCTTTTATCGTTTTCATGCTTACTTCTCCTGTGCTTTCGCTTCTACCAGCGCGATAATTTTCTCCGGTGTATCCATATCCTCTCTTGTTACTTCTGATGGTGAAATTACAACACCAAGGTTATCCTCAAGTTCCACCAGAAGTTCTACAAAGCTTAACGAATCCAGTAAATCCTCTTCAAAAAGATTTATCGCAAGATCTTCCCGGATGCCGTCGTCCTCACATACTTTTTCAATAATATCCAAAATCTTTTCTTTCATCTTATAATCTCCTTTTTTTCTTTCTATTTTTCTTTGCAAACGATTCTGCATCTAGAATTTTTCTTCTATATATAAGTTGGGATAACCTAAATTGTAATAAAATGTCCTGAGAAAATCAGGAAACCAAACATCACCAGATTTAATGTGATTCCCCATGATGCCAGTGCATACCAGGTTTTCTTCTTATATTTCTTATAGAACTTCGACTTCTTCTGATAGATTTCCGTAACTGCCAGCAATATGCCATGATAGAGTCCGTATAAAATATAATGCACCGTCAGACCATGCCACACACCCATCACCAGCATATTGATAAGAAAGCCTGCTGCCGCACCGTTTAATCTGCTTTTAAACCATTTTTTGTGCATGGATAACATCATAAATCTGGAAAAGACGAAATCCCGAAACCACTCAGACAGGGAAATATGCCACCTTGCCCAGAATTCTTTCATATCCCGGCTGATAAACGGTTTCTTAAAGTTATCCGGTACGCAGATGCCAAGCATATAGCCGGTTCCCACTGCCATCAGACTGTATCCCGCAAAATCAAAAAACATATAAAAACCATAGCTGTATGCATAACAAACCATATTCCCTGCTGTCCGGTTCATGAACTGATTCATAATCTGATAGAAGAAATCCGCAAATACGAATTTATATGCTGCTCCTAAAACAAGCTTCTGTAAACCAATTCCAAACCGCTCAAGATATTCTCTTCTTCCCGGCACATTATGATAATCCTCCAAGAATCTTCTGCTCCGGTCAATGGGTCCGCAGCTAAAGGTTGGAAAGAAGATTAAAAATGCTGAAAAATCAAGGATTTTCACCTCTTCTATGGTGCCATCATAAAGTTCAATGATAATCTGCACCACCCGGAACGTAAGGTAAGAAATTCCGGTAAACTGAAAAAGATTCATCTCCTTTAACCATGGAAGGTCACATAGTTTACATAATGCAAGTGGCAGGATGGAAAGCAGCACAAAACTGCGATAAAATGCTGCCTTTCTTCCATATTTCTTTCTTATGTATTCATATCCTCTGACCAGCATCCATTCAATCAGAAAGTATCCTGCGAAATACGCAAGCGCCGTCAGATTTCCGCCTAACACGCAGACAACCATTGCACCGGATACGATAAGGTTATACCAGCGCAGGCTCCTTTCCATACATCCAAAAATCAATGCAAAAAGCAATAACAGAATCAATGTGCCAAAGAATGGTGCTCCGCTGTAAAAACTCATTCTGCCAGACCTCCAAGATATTTTCGGTCTGCCTTTCCATGGTTATTCATTGGCATGGTTTCGATATATTTTATTTTCTTTGGGATCATATAAACCGGAAGGAATTCCTTCAGACCGTTTTTTACCTGTCTTGAAATCTCAGATGCTTTCTTTCCTGCCATCTGTGCTCCTGTCACAAATGCCGTCAGGCTCTTTACCTTTCCTTCTTCCAGATTCGGCACTACGACTGCATGGTCAATCTGAGGAAGTCTTACCATGTTATTCTCAATATCTTCAATTTCAATGCGGTATCCATGCAGCTTCACCTGCAAATCGATTCTTCCATTATAATAAAGCTGCCCGCCTTTTAAATATCCGGCATCTCCGGTCTTATAACCCCGGTAAGCTTTTCCATCACGGATACAATGGAAAAATGCCTTCTTTGTCAAATCTGCTCTCATATAATAACCACAGCTTACCGTATCTCCGATAATAACAATCTCGCCCTGTTCTCCTTCCGGCAA
>ERZ1034763.586-NODE-586-length-15524-cov-12.465253_pt1 | contig 15524 bp, 12 predicted proteins | sample MGYA00520701_ERZ1034763 | MGnify/ENA primary metagenome ERZ1034763 (study PRJEB33766, sample SAMN09781707) | gut metagenome | biome: gut microbiome | host: Homo sapiens | place: Madagascar | study: EMG produced TPA metagenomics assembly of the PRJNA485056 data...
GCATCAGGCACTGAATGCCGGATGCGGCGTGAACGCCTTATCCGGCCTACGGTTCTGTGCTCGGGTCTTGTAGGCCTGATAAGACGCGCCAGCGTCGCATCAGGCAAAAAACGGCAACGAACACAACAAACACAGCCTCACCTGGCATCAAATTTATGAGGAAAAAATGAAATTACTTATTCTGGGCAACCACACTTGCGGCAATCGCGGCGACAGCGCCATCTTGCGCGGCTTACTTGATGCCATCAACATCCTCAATCCACATGCCGAAGTGGACGTCATGAGCCGCTATCCGGTCAGTTCTTCCTGGCTGCTCAACCGCCCGGTAATGGGCGATCCGCTGTTCCTTCAAATGAAACAACACAACAGCGCGGCGGGCGTTGTCGGGCGCGTTAAAAAAGTCCTCCGTCGCCGCTATCAGCACCAGGTACTGCTCTCGCGCGTCACCGACACTGGCAAGCTGCGTAATATCGCCATCGCCCAGGGATTCACCGACTTCGTGCGCCTGCTGTCAGGTTACGATGCCATTATCCAGGTCGGCGGATCGTTTTTTGTCGATCTCTACGGCGTGCCGCAGTTTGAACATGCACTTTGCACATTTATGGCGAAAAAGCCGCTGTTTATGATTGGTCACAGCGTCGGTCCCTTCCAGGATGAGCAATTTAACCAACTGGCGAACTATGTCTTTGGTCATTGCGACGCGCTGATCCTGCGCGAATCGGTCAGCCTTGATTTGATGAAACGCAGCAATATCACTACCGCAAAAGTGGAACATGGCGTCGATACCGCGTGGCTGGTCGATCACCACACCGAAGACTTCACTGCCAGCTATGCCGTTCAACACTGGCTGGACGTTGCCGCACAACAGAAAACGGTGGCAATTACCCTGCGCGAACTGGCACCGTTCGACAAACGTCTCGGCACCACTCAGCAAGCGTATGAAAAAGCCTTTGCCGGGGTGGTCAATCGCATTCTCGACGAAGGCTATCAGGTCATTGCGCTCTCCACCTGTACGGGCATCGACAGCTATAACAAAGACGACCGCATGGTGGCGCTCAACCTGCGCCAGCATATCAGCTATCCTGCCCGTTACCACGTAGTGATGGATGAACTCAACGATCTGGAAATGGGCAAAATTCTCGGTGCCTGTGAACTCACCGTCGGTACGCGCCTGCACTCCGCCATTATCTCAATGAACTTTGCTACTCCGGCGATTGCCATCAACTATGAACATAAATCCGCCGGGATTATGCAACAACTGGGGCTACCAGAGATGGCAATTGATATCCGTCATTTACTGGACGGCAGCTTGCAAGCGATGGTTGCGGATACCTTAGGCCAGCTTCCGGCGCTGAACACACGACTTAACGAAGCCGTCAGTCGCGAACGCCAGGCAGGAATGCAGATGGTGCAATCTGTGCTTGAGCTCATCGGGGAGGCGAAATGAAGGTCGGCTTCTTTTTACTGAAATTTCCGCTGTCGTCGGAAACCTTCGTTCTCAACCAAATCACTGCGTTTATTGATATGGGCTTTGAGGTGGAGATTGTCGCGTTGCAAAAAGGCGATACAGAGAACACCCACGCGGCATGGACGAAATACAACCTTGCAGCCAGAACCCGCTGGTTACAGGACGAACCTACGGGCAAAGTGGCGAAGCTGCGCCACCGCGCCAGCCAGACGTTACGCGGCATTCATCGTAAAAATACCTGGCAGGCGCTCAACCTCAAACGCTATGGCGCAGAGTCGCGGAACCTGATTTTGTCTGCCATTTGCGGCCAGGTTGCAACACCGTTTCATGCTGATGTGTTCATCGCTCATTTTGGCCCTGCGGGGGTAACCGCAGCAAAACTACGCGAACTGGGTGTCATTCGCGGCAAAATTGCCACCATCTTCCACGGTATTGATATCTCCAGTCGGGAAGTGCTCAACCATTACACTCCCGAATATCAGCAACTGTTTCGACGTGGCGACCTGATGTTACCGATAAGTAATCTGTGGGCCGGAAGGCTGCAAAAAATGGGCTGCCCGAGGGAAAAAATCGCCGTATCGCGCATGGGCGTGGACATGACGCGCTTTAGCCCGCGTCCGGTGAAAGCGCCCGCAACGCCGCTGGAAATCATATCTGTCGCACGCTTAACCGAGAAAAAAGGCCTGCATGTGGCGATCGAAGCCTGCCGTCAGTTGAAAGAGCTGGGCGTGGCATTTCGCTATCGCATCCTCGGCATTGGCCCGTGGGAACGACGCCTGCGCACGCTCATCGAACAATATCAACTGGAAGATGTGGTAGAGATGCCTGGCTTTAAACCGAGCCACGAAGTGAAAGCGATGCTCGACAACGCGGATGTCTTCCTGTTGCCATCGGTTACAGGTGCGGATGGCGATATGGAAGGCATTCCAGTGGCGCTAATGGAAGCGATGGCGGTCGGCATTCCGGTGGTTTCTACTCTGCATAGCGGAATACCGGAACTGGTGGAGGCTGACAAATCCGGCTGGCTGGTGCCTGAGAACGATGCTCGCGCACTGGCGCAACGACTGGCGGCGTTTAGCCAACTGGACACCGACGAATTGGCTCCGGTCGTCAAACGCGCGCGCGAAAAAGTTGAACACGATTTTAACCAGCAGGTGATTAATCGAGAACTCGCCAGCTTGCTGCAGGCTTTATAGAGGAGAACGTATGCCATTTAAAAAACTCTCCCGACGCACCTTCCTGACGGCAAGCTCGGCCCTTGCCTTCCTCCATACCCCTTTCGCTCGCGCACTTCCCGCCCGACAAAGCGTTAACATTAACGACTACAACCCTCACGACTGGATCGCCTCATTTAAACAAGCCTTCAGCGAAGGGCAAACGGTCGTCGTGCCTGCCGGATTGGTTTGCGACAATATCAACACCGGCATCTTCATTCCTGCAGGTAAAACGTTACACATCCTTGGAAGCCTGCGCGGCAACGGCAAAGGGCGATTTGTTTTACAGGACGGCAGCCAGGTGACAGGGGAGGAGGGCGGCAGTATGCATAACATCACCCTGGATGTGCGCGGCTCTGACTGCACCATCAAAGGGCTGGCGATGAGCGGCTTTGGCCCGGTAACGCAGATTTATATCGGCGGCAAAAACAAACGGGTCATGCGCAACCTGACCATCGATAACCTCACTGTCAGCCACGCTAATTACGCCATCTTACGCCAGGGATTTCATAACCAGATTATCGGTGCCAACATCACCAATTGTAAGTTCAGCGACTTACAGGGGGACGCTATTGAATGGAACGTGGCGATTAACGACAGTGATATTTTGATCTCCGACCACATCATCGAGCGCATCAACTGTACTAACGACAAAATCAACTGGGGCATCGGCATAGGTCTTTCGGGTAGTACCTACGATAACAACTACCCGGAAGACCAGGCAGTGAAAAACTTTGTCGTGGCGAATATCACGGGATCGGATTGTCGGCAGTTGATCCATGTTGAAAATGGTAAACATTTTGTTATTCGTAATATCAAAGCCCGCAATATCACGCCGGATTTCAGTAAGAAAGCAGGTATTGATAACGCCACAGTCGCTATTTACGGTTGTGACAATTTCGTGATTGATAATATTGAAATGATTAATAGCGCCGGGATGTTAATCGGCTATGGGGTAATTAAAGGCAAATATCTCTCGATACCGCAAAATTTCCGAGTGAATAATATTCAACTGGATAATACCCACCTTGCTTATAAATTGCGCGGCATCCAAATCTCTGCCGGGAATGCTGTCTCCTTTGTGGCACTGACTAACATTGAGATGAAGCGTGCCTCGTTGGAGTTACACAACAAACCGCAACACCTTTTTATGCGTAATATCAAAGTGATGCAGGAATCCTCTGTTGGACCAGCATTGAGCATGAACTTCGACATGCGTAAAGACGTTCGCGGCGTCTTTATGGCGAAAAAAGAAACACTGCTGTCACTTGCATATGTTCATGCGGTGAATGAAAAAGGGCAAAGCTCCGTCGATATCGACAGGATAAATCACCATATTGTTAATGTGGAAAAGATTAACTTTAGATTGCCGGAACGGAGGGAGTAGATTTGCGACAATTCCTGGAAAAATGGAGCCATACTTAGGAACAATGCTACTGCAATCCACAACGAAGCGGCGTAACATCACAAGTAATTCAGTAATCAATTCAGGGTAATTGATGCTGGCGAAAAAAATCGAACACGCTATAATTCAGCAACCATTTTACAGGTGGATGAAATAATGACGAATTTAAAAGCAGTTATTCCTGTAGCGGGTCTTGGGATGCATATGTTGCCTGCCACTAAGGCGATTCCCAAAGAGATGCTACCGATCGTCGACAAGCCAATGATTCAGTACATTGTTGACGAGATTGTGGCTGCAGGGATCAAAGAAATCCTCCTGGTAACTCACGCGTCCAAGAACGCGGTCGAAAACCACTTCGACACCTCTTATGAATTAGAATCTCTCCTTGAACTGCGCGTGAAGCGTCAACTACTGGCGGAAGTACAGTCCATTTGCCCGCCGGGTGTGACTATTATGAACGTGCGTCAGGGTGAACCTTTAGGTTTAGGCCACTCCATTTTATGTGCACGACCTGCCATTGGTGACAATCCGTTTGTCGTGGTACTGCCGGACGTTGTGATCGACGATGCCAGCGCCGACCCGCTGCGCTACAACCTTGCTGCCATGATTGCGCGCTTCAACGAAACGGGCCGCAGCCAGGTGCTGGCAAAACGTATGCCGGGTGACCTCTCTGAATACTCTGTCATCCAGACCAAAGAGCCGCTGGACCGCGAAGGTAAAGTCAGCCGCATTGTTGAATTCATCGAAAAACCGGATCAGCCGCAGACGCTGGACTCAGACATCATGGCCGTGGGCCGTTATGTGCTTTCTGCCGATATTTGGCCGGAACTGGAACGCACTCAGCCAGGTGCATGGGGACGTATCCAACTGACTGATGCTATTGCCGAACTGGCGAAAAAACAGTCTGTTGATGCCATGCTGATGACCGGCGACAGTTACGACTGTGGTAAAAAAATGGGTTATATGCAGGCATTTGTGAAGTATGGACTGCGCAACCTCAAAGAAGGGGCGAAGTTCCGTAAAGGGATTGAGAAGCTGTTAAGCGAATAATGAAAATCTGACCGGATGTAACGGTTGATAAGAAAATTGTAACGGCAGTGAAGATTCGTGGCGAAAGTAATTTGTTGCGAATATTCCTGCCGTTGTTTTATATAAACAATCAGAATAACAACGAGTTAGCAATAGGATTTTAGTCAAAGTTTTCCAGGATTTTCCTTGTTTCCAGAGCGGATTGGTAAGACAATTAGCGTTTGAATTTTTCGGGTTTAGCGCGAGTGGGTAACGCTCGTCACATCGTAGACATGCATGCAGTGCTCTGGTAGCTGTAAAGCCAGGGGCGGTAGCGTGGGTAATTAGATTGAGACAATCCGTTGAATGCGAGATTATTAGGTTCTGTTGTAATCCTTTAATCGTATTCAACTATAATTAAAGAGATAACAAAAGTGATTAAAAAGATTATGGTTGTTTTTGGTACAAGACCAGAAGCAATCAAAATGGCTCCTCTTGTGCATGAAATAAAAAAGAATCCCGAATTAGAACTGAAAGTATGTGTAACAGCGCAGCATCGTGAAATGTTGGATCAAGTTCTTGATTTGTTTAATATTAAACCAGATTACGATCTGAATCTTATGAAGACGGGTCAAACATTAAATGATATTACTTCCTCTATTTTAATTCACATCAAATCAATTCTAAAGAACTATAATCCTGATATTGTGCTTGTTCACGGTGATACAGCAACTACATTTGCAGTTAGCTTGGCTGCATATTATGAACAAATAGTCATTGGGCATATAGAGGCTGGGTTGCGGACAGGAAATATCTATTCACCTTGGCCAGAGGAAGCGAATCGTAAGTTAACATCAGTGTTAGCAGAATATCATTTCGCTCCAACGGAAACAGCAAAAATAAATTTATTAAGAGAAGGGTGTCCTGAGTATAAAATTACTGTTACTGGGAATACTGTTATTGATGCTCTACATATGGTAAAAGACAAAATAGATAAAAATTTAAGTCTTAGAGCAAAATTAGATAATCAATTTTCTTTTCTAAAGAACGATAAAAAAATAATTCTTGTCACAGGTCATCGTCGTGAAAGTTTTGGCAGAGGATTTGAAAACATTTGTGAAGCATTAGCATTAATTGCAAAAAATCATGACGATGTACAGATAGTTTATCCTGTACATATGAATCCTAATGTACAAGAACCTGTGAATAGAATTCTTTCGGGAATTGAAAATATTCACTTGATTGAACCGCAGCAGTACCTGCAGTTTATATATTTAATGGACCGTTCTTATCTGATTATAACTGATTCGGGAGGTATTCAGGAAGAAGCTCCATCTTTAGGTAAACCTGTTTTGGTTATGCGGGAAACCACAGAACGTCCCGAAGCTATTAAGGCGGGCACAGTTAAACTGGTCGGTGCGAATAAAGAAAACATCGTTCGCGAAGTAAATGAGCTGTTGGATTGCAAAGAAGCTTATAATGCAATGAGTTTTGCACATAACCCATATGGCAATGGTACATCATCTAAAATAATCATCTCTAAATTGATATCTTCATAAATTATGAAAATACTTGTTACTGGTGGCGCAGGATTTATTGGTTCTGCTGTAGTTCGTCACATTATAAAAAATACGCAGGATAGTGTTGTTAATGTCGATAAATTAACGTACGCCGGAAACCTGGAATCGCTTGCTGATGTTTCTGATTCTAAACGCTATGTTCTTGAACATGCAGATATTTGCGATGCAGCTGCAATGGCACGGATTTTTGCTCAGCATCAGGCGGATGCAGTGATGCACTTGGCTGCTGAAAGCCATGTGGATCGTTCCATTACAGGCCCTGCGGCATTTATTGAAACCAATATAGTTGGTACTTATGTCCTTTTAGAAGCCGCTCGCAATTACTGGTCTGCTCTTGATAGCGACAAGAAAAATAGCTTCCGTTTTCATCATATTTCTACTGACGAAGTATATGGTGATTTGCCTCATCCAGATGAAGTAAATAATAACGAAGAATTACCCTTATTTACTGAGAGGACAGCTTACGCGCCAAGCAGCCCTTATTCCGCATCAAAAGCATCCAGCGATCATTTAGTCCGTGCGTGGAAACGTACCTATGGTTTACCGACCATTGTGACTAACTGTTCGAATAACTACGGTCCTTATCACTTTCCGGAAAAATTGATTCCACTAGTAATTCTTAATGCTCTGGAAGGTAAGGCATTGCCTATTTATGGTAAAGGGGATCAAATTCGCGACTGGCTGTATGTTGAAGATCATGCACGTGCGTTATATACCGTCGTAACCAAAGGTAAAGCGGGTGAAACTTATAACATTGGTGGACACAACGAAAAGAAAAACATCGATGTAGTGCTCACTATTTGTGATTTGTTGGATGAGATTGTACCGAAAGAGAAATCTTACCGCGAGCAAATTACTTATGTTGCCGATCGTCCGGGACACGATCGCCGTTATGCCATTGATGCTGAGAAGATTGGTCGCGAATTGGGATGGAAACCACAGGAAACGTTTGAGAGCGGGATTCGGAAGACAGTGGAATGGTACCTGTCCAATACAAAATGGGTTGATAATGTGAAAAGTGGTGCCTATCAATCGTGGATTGAACAGAACTATGAGGGCCGCCAGTAATGAATATTCTCCTTTTCGGCAAAACAGGGCAGGTAGGTTGGGAACTACAGCGTGCTCTGGCACCTTTGGGTAATTTGATTGCTCTTGATGTTCACTCCACTGATTATTGTGGTGATTTCAGCAACCCCGAAGGTGTGGCTGAAACCGTAAAAAAAATTCGTCCTGACGTTATTGTTAATGCTGCTGCTCATACCGCGGTAGATAAGGCTGAGTCAGAACCCAAATTTGCACAATTACTCAATGCGACAAGTGTTGAAGCGATTGCGAAAGCAGCCAATGAGGTCAGTGCCTGGGTTATTCACTACTCTACTGACTACGTATTTCCGGGAACAGGTGAAATACCATGGCAGGAGGCGGATGCAACCGCACCGCTGAACGTTTATGGAGAAACCAAGTTAGCCGGAGAAAAAGCATTACAAGAGCATTGTGCGAAGCACCTTATTTTTCGGACCAGCTGGGTCTATGCAGGTAAAGGAAATAACTTCGCCAAAACGATGTTGCGTCTGGCAAAAGAGCGCGAAGAACTAGCCGTTATTAATGATCAGTTTGGCGCGCCAACGGGCGCAGAGTTGCTAGCTGATTGTACGGCACATGCTATTCGTGTTGCATTAAATAAACCGGAAGTTGCAGGCTTGTACCATCTGGTTGCTAGTGGTACGACAACTTGGTATGAATATGCTTCTCTTATTTTTTCCGAGGCAAGAAAAGCAGGTATCCAATTGGCAATCAAAAAATTAAATGCTATTCCGACCACCTGCTATCCGACACCAGCACTGCGTCCTCTTAATTCCCGCTTAAATACGGAAAAATTTCAGCAATGTTTCGACTTGACATTACCTATGTGGAATATCGGTGTTAAACGAATGATTAACGAATTATTCACTATAGAGAAGATTTAACTTACTGGTGTTTTAAGATTAAAAAAACAATTCACCACATAAAGAGTATATAAATGACAATTCGTAAAGGTATTATTCTTGCTGGTGGTTCGGGTACTCGTCTGTATCCTGTAACCATGGCGGTAAGCAAACAGCTCTTGCCAATATATGATAAACCAATGATTTATTATCCGCTATCAACATTAATGTTAGCAGGGATTAGAGATATCTTAATTATAAGTACCCCACAAGACACGCCTCGCTTTGAACAATTATTAGGTGATGGTAGTCAATGGGGATTAAATCTTCAGTATAAAGTACAGCCAAGCCCAAATGGATTAGCTCAGGCGTTTATCATAGGCGAAGAGTTTATTGATGGTGACAGTTGTGCACTGATTCTTGGCGATAATATTTTTTATGGCCACGATTTGCCAAAACAGCTTGAAAATGCTGTAGCTAAAGATATGGGGGCAACGGTTTTTGCTTATCATGTGACTGACCCAGAGCGCTATGGTGTCGTTGAGTTTGATAAATCTGGGACAGCTATTAGCTTAGAAGAAAAACCATTAATACCTAAAAGTAACTATGCTGTTACTGGCCTATATTTTTACGATAGAGGCGTAGTAGAGATGGCTAAGAGTTTAAAACCATCAGTTCGTGGTGAATATGAAATAACAGATCTTAATCGAATCTACCTTGAGCAAGGTCGTCTTTCTGTAACGATGATGGGACGCGGTTATGCATGGCTGGATACCGGGACACATCAAAGTTTAATTGAAGCAAGTAACTTTATTTCTACAATCGAAGAACGTCAGGGGTTGAAAGTTTCTTGCCCGGAAGAAATTGCCTACAGAAAAGGTTTTATTGATGCGGAGCAGGTTAAACTCCTTGCGAAGCCGCTAAAAAAAAATACATATGGGAAATATTTATTGAATATGGTTAAAGAACTATGAGCATGAATGTTATAAAAACTGAAATTCCTGAAGTACTCATTATTGAGCCACAGATATTTAGTGACGAGCGTGGGTACTTTTTTGAAAGCTTCAATCAGAAGTTATTTGACGATGTTGTGAATCGCCACGTTGAATTTGTACAGGATAATCATTCAAGATCGAGTAAGGGAGTGCTTAGAGGCTTACATTATCAATTGCCACCGTTCGCGCAAGCGAAACTAGTTCGCTGTATTGTTGGCGAAGTATTTGATGTCGCTGTTGATATTCGAACTATGTCCCCTACGTTTGGGCATTGGGTTGGTGTACGGTTGTCAGCAGAAAATAAACGTCAACTTTGGATCCCAGAGGGTTTTGCTCATGGTTTTCTAACTTTAAGTGAAAATGCAGAGTTTGCATATAAAACAACGAACTTTTATTGTAAAGAAGCTGAGGCTGGTATAATCTGGAATGATCCACAAATTAATATTAAATGGCCAGAAAATAACATGGAATTCATTCTCTCGACTAAGGATGTAATCCTGCCATGCTTGACTGATGCTCGCCATTTCTAACATAAAAATGAATAAATCCATATTAATAACATTTGCCGGTGGCTTGTTATCTGCAGTATTAACTTTTTTTGTAAATATTATTGCAGCTAAATATCTAATAGTAAGAGAATTTACTCAGTTTGCAGTTTTTATCAACAGTACAGTCATACTTAGTGCTGTGTTTGAATTTGGTCTTTCTTCCTCATTAGTTGTGTTATACAAGAAGAAAGGCAGACATTACTGCGAAGTTCTTTCCTCACATGCAATATTTTTGATGTGTATATTATTTATTGTAATATCTCCTATCTTATATGCATATTGGAGCATTGGTGGTGTAATTTGTTTACTTGCTTCATTTTTGATTACAGTCCACAAAATATTAAATGTTTTTAATCAAATTGATGAGCTTTGGGGGCGATATTCATTTAACAATATACTTTGCAATTTCGTTAAGCTAAATTTTGTTCTGTTTGCTGTCATTCTTCATCCCGAAAATGTTATTTATGCATTGTGGGCTTTAGCTATTGCTTACATAGTCTCTATTATTTATATGATTTCTGGACGAAATATTAAGCTCAGACTCTATAAGGATGGTGTAAATTTTAGAACAGAGTTTAATTTACTGTTTAAGTTTTATCTCATTACTGCAATTGTCGCATTGTTAATGCGCGTTGATGTGCTTATTATTAATTATGTAGGGCTAAACGCAGCTGATTATTTTATAGCTAGTACATTATGTATGTTAATTCCCCTACTCAATTCATCTGTCACGTCAGTTTTGGTAAAAGTGGGTACGAATCATGTACGAAATAAACATAAGATTAGATTGATTATTTTTATAATATTAGGTTATCTTTTATGTTCAAAATATGTAATTACAATACTCTATGATGAGCAATATAAAGATGCCACAAACATTATGTACATTTTAGCTGTTGCGTATGCCATTGGCCTCTACTTTACCGACAAAGAAAGTGAGTTATATCATCAATCTAATAATAGATTACTCTATTTAAAAATATCCCAACTTTCCGTTCTTGCATTTGGTTCTTTCCCACTTCTATTTTACATGGGGGAAACAGGAATGGCATGTGCTGTCCTCTTGTCAAGACTTTCAGGCTGGGTTTATCTTATTACGATGTGCAAAAATGAACAAAAAAAATGAAATTACTCTATGGGGTTACTACGGCTTCAATAATCTCGGTGATGATGTAATGCTTGATGTCTGTCTTAAGGAGATTAAATCAACTAAAAAATATGAAACTATAAATGTATATGGTAACTATCAAGAAATAGACAAAATTGATGGTGTAGTTTTTCACCCATTAGCAGGGATAAAGAATAAGGTGGAGTTTCTGAAATCTATTCTTAAATCTGATAAATTAATATGGGGAGGGGGTACCTGTTTTTATAAAGATAATAACACTGGATATTCTGGTTTGTTTCTTCTATTCGTAATTTCTTTATTTTGTGTGTTGTTCCGTAAAAAGAATTTTTTCCTCGGTATTGGCTTAGGAAAATTAAATTCATCCTTATCTAGAGTATTGACCATAATAACTTTATCATTGAGCACATTATCAATATTTCGTGATGTAAATTCTTACAATAAAGCACTGAGTTTAGTAAACCCCAAAAAGGTTGGTTTTGGTGGTGATCTGGTATTATTATATGATATTTTAGAAAGAAGTAATAAGTTTTATGGAATAGAACGGAGATATATTTCTGTTTCGGGTCATTATGCCTATGCTAATGATGTTGGATATATTGAAAATTTCACGTGTGCAATAATTAAAATAGCTAAACATCATAACATTAAAGATATAGTTTTTGTTTCAATGCACCAAATGCCTGAAAGTAACGATCATATTTTTCATAAGAAATTAAAGACTAAGCTTCCTGATAATTTCAATTTATTATTTTCTGATTATGTTGATTCAGTTAACTTGCTTAAAAATTCTACCTTTCATATTGGCATGCGTTTGCACTCAATAGTATTCGCTTCGATCAATTCTGTACCTATTGTACCTTTTAGCTATTCGCCAAAGATAAACTCTTTCATCAATACTATGTTTCTTGACGCTAAAGTATTTGATGGTTATTCCAATATATTTAACTTGTCGATTGATGATCTTATTTGTAAAGAAATTAATAATGAAAACCTGAATGCTGAAAAAGACAGGGCATTAATCACTATAAAGCATGTATTATCTTTTTAGATAAATGGATGAAATATGACACTGAAAGACTGGCGTTATATAGTTTTTTGGGCGGTATTTTCCTTTGTATGGATTACCTTCTGTGCTGATAATGTATTAGGATTTATTATATCAGTATTAATGTTTGTTATATTGTTATGGTACGGGGTTTTCAGGAAGGAAACAATTTTACAAGTAATACTTCTGTTGCTATTTCTTATTCCAGAGTATCCTCGTGATATCTTATTTTTATATGATGCGCTTGATGCAAAAGAGATTTTTTATAATACGATTAATACCGTTAAGATTGGTCCTTTAACTCTTTATTATTGGGCAATGATAAGTTTACCAATAGTAATCATTGTTAAAAGTGGGCTTAAAATAAGTTATGCTTCGGGAGTCGCTGTTTCTATATTAATTGGTGTGATTATATATTTATTTCTTGTAACACTTGCCAGTTCGCAATCATTCAATTTATCAACTGCAATTACAAATGTAAAAATATATACTATATTATTATGTACATTCTTACTTCTGTCGAATTGGAAAGAACAGGAGTTAAAAGCTGTCTTAAATAACTTTCTAATTTTTTTGCCAGTTATTATTGGTCTTCGTGTGATATTATTTATCACATATGACTTTACGCTTGGAACACCTTCTTGGGATTATTTTACACAACCACTTATTACCGTTATTGCCTTTATATATTTGCTACAGAACAATAATAAGACCATTATCGAAAAATCATTAACATACCGTATTCTATTCTACATTTCTCTGTTTTCATTAAGCCGTGCATTAATTGCTATTGTCGTAATTTCTTTCATTGTGGCAATGTTTCTTTCAAAAAAGAGGGTGCTAAAAATGAAAGTACTCATTGAAGTCGTTCCTTTTATTACGATACTATGCTTTACAGTTCTGGTTACTAATCCTAATTTATATAATTTTTTACTCTGGAAAGTTTCAGATTTGAATGTTTTTGAAAGTAAAAAAGAAATTTCAGGCTCTGGAAAAGTAAGGCAATACGAAATACTTAATATACTCGATGGCACTGATAGTAGCGATAAAACTATTTTGATCGGGTTTGGGTTATCTGGTCACTTCAATTTTGATAAACACAAATTACCAATACAAGAAGCTTTAGACAGTAAAAGCTTCTCTGAAGTTGAACGATTAGAAAATAGATTTTATTTCCCACATTCATTTTTGGCTGCAAATCTTTTACGTGGAGGAATTCTCCTGACTTTAATTTATGTCTTCGTGCATCTAGCCCTTGCAATTCATTTTTATCGAAGGCGTGATTTCTATTTATCAATGCTTTCTATATTCTTAATTTATAATTCTTATGTCCGTGTTGAATATGCGATACTATTATCAATACTGATATTACTTGCCTTATTTACACACAAGGGACGTTCTATAAATATTGATATGATAAGGCAACAACCAAATGAGTAAAGTGACATTAATTTCAACTGTTTTTAATGAGGCTGGTTCAATCCAACGTTTTTGTGATTCTATATTGATTCAAACTGTTATTCCCGACGAAATAGTCATTGTTGATGGTGGCTCGACTGATGACACGGTATCTCTAATTCAGAATGCTTTAAGCTGCATTGGAAAACAATGTAGTCTAAATGTAATTGTTGATCCGCTTTGTTCCAAAAAATACTCAAGTGGGCCTATAGCTCGCGGCAGAAATGTTGCTATACAAAATGCATCCTATAACCAAATTCTTGTCACTGATGCTGGCTGCATAGTTGACAAAAATTGGGTTAAAAATATGAAAGCGTGTTTTGATTCAGGAGCTGAGATAGTTTCAGGAACGTATAAAGCTCGAGTTACGAATAAATTCCAAGCATATATTGCTGATGTTTTCTGTCCAGAGCTTCCCGAATATATATCCATAAAACAGTTTCTCCCAAGCTCCCGTTCTTTAGGCTTTACAAAGGATATATGGAAAAAGACGGGGGGATATCCAGAAGATTCATATACAGCAGAAGATACCGTATTTATTCTTCGCGCATTTGAATTGACTGACAAAATTAAAATAGCCTATGATGCATTTGTTTATTGGGATCTACCGAAAGATTTTTTTGAGTTTAAAACAAAACTAATTAGTTATGGTATTGGCGATGGATTTCATCGGTTGGATAAAAAAAAATATTTTTTAAGATTTGTAGCACTTGTTGCATTCCCATTAACGATCCTAATTATGCTTCTGAAAAGAAAAAAATTGATAGCACTACCAATGTATTATTATATGTTAAGAGGTTATTGCAAGGGCCTCAGGGGTAGAAGCTTATGAACATGATTCATGAAGAAAACTGTATTATTCCAGTTATTATGGCGGGTGGCTCAGGAGCTCGTTAGTGGCCCTTTCAAGGTCTGCTTATCCCAAGCAATTTTTGAAATTGATGAGTGATAAAATTTATTGCAAGATACACTAAGTAGACTAGTTGATATAACGTCCCGTAAAATTATAGTTATGAGTAATGAGGGCTATCGTTTTATTGTTACCGGGCAATTATAATATATTAACTATAATAATGTCGATATTTTACTCGAACCTGAAGCTAAAAATACAGCGCTAGCAATTGCATAATCCGCTTTTCATGCTTTAAGTTTTGATGCTGATGCAATTCTAATCGTTTGGGCCGCAGACCATTATATTAGTGATACGAATAAATTTACTTATATATTTAATAAGGGTATTAAAGTCGTATCTGAAGGATATATTGTAACATTCGGTGTATTATCTGATAAAGCTGAAACCGGTTACGGTTATATTCGTTCGGGAGATAAAATAGGCAGTAATCTCTATAAGATTGATTCATTTGTTGAAAAAAACTCTATTGAGAAAGCTACCCATTATCTTTTGAAGGGGCTTATCTATGTAACAGTGTAATGTTTGTATGCAAAGCATCTACTTATCTTAATGAGCTAAAGCGATATGCTCCGGACATATATTTTGCATGTGAACAATCAATTGCTAATTCAGCCATGGATATGGATTTTAACCGGGTTGATGGCAAGGTGTTTTCACAATCGCCACAAAATTCTATTGATTATGCAGGGATGGGGCATACTTCACTAAGTGCTGTTATACCCTTTGATTCTACATGGAGTGACATAGGTTTATGGTCAGGGAAAGATCACGTAACGCTGCTTTTTTGTACTAAATAATTCGCATTTTATGTTTAAAAATTGAGATATTCCTCATTA